>Ga0256846_1000912_pt1 | contig 10235 bp, 8 predicted proteins | sample TevniametaG_FD_189098 | JGI IMG/M metagenome (GOLD analysis project Ga0256846, IMG submission 189098) | Tube worm associated microbial communities from hydrothermal vent at the East Pacific Rise, Pacific Ocean - Tevnia | ecosystem: Host-associated > Annelida > Integument > Unclassified ...
ATGCTATGTGTTCACCTATGCACGCCAATTTTATTGTCAACACAGGAGAGGCGACACAGAAAGACGTACTTGATTTGATTAATGAAATAAAGAGGGCTGTAGCTAAAAGTTTCGGAATCCAACTCAGGGAGGAGATTAAAATTATAAGGAATAAAGAACAACAAATGGAGGAAAATAATGGCTAAAGGCGAACGAATCGTAGGGCTTGACCTTGGAACAACCAAGGTAGCCGCGGTTATCGCCGAGCTGGACGAAAATCTCGAACCACGCATTGTTGGCGTCGGCCTAACACCGTCACGGGGAATGCGTAGGGGTACTGTAATCAATCTTGAGCAAACTGTTGAATCGGTCAAACGCTCAATTGGAGAAGCTGAACGAATGGCCGGATGCAAAATTGACTCTTGCTATGTAGGAATTGCCGGCAGCCACATCTCATCCATGAACTGCAGAGGCGTAGTTGCCGTAGAAAAAGCCGGCGGAGAAATTACAAGCAAAGACAAAGCTCGAGTAATTGAACAGGCAAAAACCATTGGCCTACCAATGGACCGCGAGATTATCCACGTAATACCAATTGAGTTTATTGTGGATGACCAGCCCGGGATCCGCGACCCGGTGGGTATGTTCGGAAAACGACTTGAGGTTGAGGTACATATTGTTACAGGGGCTGTAACCTCTGCACAAAATATTTACCGCTCTATAGAAAGAGCAGGCCTTAAGGTAAAGGATATGGTTCTTCAGCCACTTGCTTCAGCTTATGCCGTGCTGGAAATTGATGAAAAAGAACTAGGCGTATTGCTTATAGATATCGGAGGCGGCACAACCGACATGGCTATTTTCAAAGAAGGCTCAATTTGCCATACTCAGGTTCTTGCTCTTGGTGGAGAACACATAACCTCAGATATAGCAATAGGTTTGAGAACACCTACGAAAGAAGCCGAAGACATCAAAAAACGCTACGGATGTGCATTAGCAAACATGGTAGACGAAGACCAAACCTTTACAGTAAAAGGAGTCGGCGGTAGAGGCGAGAAACAGGTTTCCCGCAGAATCCTCGCTTCTATTATAGAGCCAAGGATTGAGGAAATACTCACATTGGCAAATAGAGAAATGAAAAAAACAGAATATGCCGAACTTCTGGCAGCGGGAGTTGTTCTTACCGGAGGCTCGGCGCATCTTGAAGGTATCGCCCAAATTGCAGAACAGATTTTTGATCTTCCTGTCAAGGTTGGAAAACCCTGGGGCACTTCTGGATTAACAGATATCATTGCAGACCCAATGTTTGCAACAGCGGTGGGTTTAGTTCGCTACGGAATTGAAAAGCAAAACCTTACTCTTCTTCCCGGAGGAACCGAAGACCGCGTGTTTGGAAACATACTTAGCCGGATGCGTGATTGGCTGAAAGATTTTTTCTAATATCAAGGAGGAGATATGTTCGAACCCGTTGAAGAAAATCGTTATCAAGCTCAAATAGGTGTTATGGGACTCGGCGGCGCCGGCGGCAACGCTGTGGATCATATGATAGAAAAAGGTATGCCCGGTGTACGCTTCTTTGCCCTTAACACAGATGTTCAGGCCCTTGATAGAAGCAAGGCGGAACACAAAATTCAAATTGGCCCTAATTTAACCAGAGGTCTTGGTTCAGGCGGGAACCCTGAAGTAGGCAGAAGAGCCACTGAGGAATCGGTAGAACAGCTTAAGGAAGTGCTTATTGACCTTGATATGGTGTTTATTGCGGCAGGCGAAGGCGGAGGTACCGGAACAGGCTCCGCTCCTTTAGTTGCCGAACTTGCTCAGTCGCTTTCCATACTAACAGTAGCTGTAGTTACACGTCCCTTCGATTTTGAAGGACCTGTACGCAGACGCCAAGCAGAAGAAGGCATCCAAATTCTGAAACAAAACGTTGACACACTTATCGTAATACCCAACCAAAAACTTCTGTCCGTTATTCCTCAAAACATGACACTTAAAGACAGCTTCCAAATGGCCGATGAGGTACTGTTTAACGCGACACGTGGCATTACTGACCTAATAACCCGCACTGGCATGATTAACCTTGATTTTGCCGATGTTCGCTCAATAATGTCAAATCGCGGTAATGCAGTAATTGGAATTGGTGTATCAAAAGGCGAAAACCGCGCTGTTGATGCAGCACAAAAAGCTATATCCTCACCTCTAATTGAAGATTTTGAAATCTCAGGTGCCAAAGGAATTCTTCTCAATATCTCAGGCGGCGATAATCTTACTCTTCATGAAATAAACGAAGCGGCTCGTGTAATCTACGGATATGCAAATCAAGACTCCAACATAATATTCGGCGCCCTTCAAGATGAAGAATACGGAGATGAAATAAGAGTAACTGTCATTGCCACAGGTATAGAAGAGATGCCTCCACGCGTTGAAAGAGTTGAAGAACTTATGCACTCAGGAAACAATGACATCAAAGTACCTACTTTCATGCGTAAAGACAGAAAACCTTCCCGCGCTTTCGACAAAGTTGAACCTAAGCCTCTTTCAGATGAAGATTTAGAAATCCCGGCATTCTTAAGAAGACAGTTTGATTGACGCTTAGAATTTTTGACCTAGTATAAAAGGATGATGCTGAATAATTTCTTTAAGAAAACTACAGAAAGTATCTTTAGCCTTTCTGTGATGTTTGTAATGTTTACGGTTGTTACGGTTGGGGTAATACACGCACGTGAAGCAAACATAGAATCATTCAATGCCAATTCCCTGGCCATACGAACAAATGAAGCTAGAAGAACTGGGATTGTTATTGCTACCCAAAAGGTAATGCCATCTGTCGTTTCTATAACCGCTCTTCAAACAAAAACATACACATCACCATTTTACAACGACCCCTTCTTTCGGGAATTTTTTGGCAACCTCTTTCCGCACGAATATAATCGCGAAATACAAAGCCTCGGTTCTGGGATAATAATATCTTCTAAAGGAGAAATAATCACCAATGCCCATGTAATTGCTGATGCTTCGAAAATTAAAGTAACTCTCTCAGATGAAAAAACATATGACAGTAAGGTAATAGGCAAAGATGAGGCGCTGGATTTAGCTCTTCTGCGCGTAATTAACCCTCCAGATAATCTTCAGGCGGTTAATTTTGGGAATTCCGATGATTTGATGATTGGCGAATGGGCAATAGCCTTAGGAAATCCTTTTGGTTTCCTTATTGCCGATACCAAACCAACTGTTACCGCAGGAGTCATTTCGGCAATAGATAGAAGGGTTCAAACGGCTGAAGGAAAACGTTTCAGTTTTTCAGGAGTTATTCAAACCGATGCGGCAATTAACCCTGGAAATTCCGGTGGACCTCTGGTAAATATCCTTGGGGAAGTTATAGGTATCAACACCTTTATATTCACCCAAAGCGGAGGCTCTGAAGGAATCGGCTTTGCAATACCAATCAATAGAGTCAAACGTTTTATAGCTGAATTAGAAACCCACAACGAAAAAAGAGACGCATGGCTCGGTATTGGAGTTCAAACTCTTACAAGCGACATGGCCCGCGCCCTTGGTAAACCTGAAATAAAGGGATTAATCATCAACCAAATAGTAACAGGTTCACCTGCATCTAAAGCAGGTCTTGAGGAAGCATGGGTAATTACTTCAATTAATGGCATTCACTATTCCAGCGAAACTGACTGGCAAATGGTTGAACGAAGCCTTTTTGTAGGAGACAGTGTAAAACTAAAAGGTATTACCGATCAAGGAAGTCCGTTTAGCCGCACCCTAATAGCTGCCGAATACATTACTCCAAAACCTGTAAAGATAGCCGAACTTGGCTTGGCAGCCCTTGATTTAGACCCTGCTATTAAATACCGATATAACATACGCAGTGCAACAGGCGTAGTAATAGAATCTATTGAAGACAATGGTGAAGCCGCAAGGCTTGGGCTTAAGAAAGGTGACGTAATCCTGAAATATGGAAATATTGAAACCCCTGATATTAAAGAACTTAAACAAGCGGTAAGGACATTGAAGAATCCAACTACTTTAGTCATTGAAAGAGAAGGCGGACGTTACCGTCTCTACAGGAGACTTCGATGAAAATCAGAATAGCGACGATAACAACCTTGCGTCAGCTAGAACAAAAAATAACGGAGGCATTATGATTGAACGCTACTCTACACCGGAGATGAAAGAAATATGGGCTGATGAGCATCGATTTCGCTACTGGCTAAGGGTTGAAAAAGCCGCCGCTAAAGCTGAAGAAAAACTTGGTATAATCCCAGAAGGTTTGATTTCATGCCTGAAGAGTGTTATTGATGTAGATTATAAACGAGTTGCCGAGATAGAAAAAGAAACTGAACATGAAGTTACCGCATTCCTGCAAGCCGTATGGGAACAGGCACCTTGTTCAAAGGAATATCTGCATTATGGCTTAACCTCCTACGATGTTGTGGATAATGCCATGACCTTAAGAATTTTGGAAGCCTTTGATATTCTTGAAAAAGATTTAACAGAACTAAATGATAATTTGGCTGCTTTGGCAAAAAAATATAAATATACACCGGTTCTTGGACGTACCCACGGTCGTGGAGCCGAACCCATAAGTTTTGGTGTTCGCGCCTTATCGTGGTATTCTGAAGGTTTAAGGGTTAAAGAATTCCTTAATCATAGCCGTAAAATTACTGCACGGGGTCGCATATCAGGAACAGTAGGTACCTTTACAGTACTTCCTTCAAAGGTTGAAGAACTTGCTCTTAGTGAGCTTGGTTTAGAACCCGAACCGGTAGCAACTCAGGTTATTCCACGAGATCGTCATGCCACAATTCTTTTTGCTCTTGCTCTAACAGGAAGTTGGCTTGAAAGAATAGCTATAAATATCAGACTAGGTCAACTTGAAGGTCTGGATGAATTATTTGAACCCTTCAAAAAGAAACAAACCGGTTCATCGGCAATGCCGCAAAAAAAGAATCCGGTTATTACTGAGAGGATATGCGGTCTAAGTAGAATATTAAGGACAAACGTTCAAGCAGGACTTGAAAATATTGCCCTTTGGCATGAACGCGATATTTCGCATTCCTCTGTTGAACGTGTAATATTTCCAGATTCCTTCAATTTAGCCCATTATTTAATACGAAAAATGAAAGCTGTTACTGCTGATTTGCGGGTTAGCACAGAAAAGATGAAAAAAATAATCAACGATACGGGAGGCACCTTCTTTGCACAAAAACTCCTGCTTGCCCTCATTAATAAGGGGTTTGCCCGTGAAACAGCCTACAGGCTGGTTCAAAAAACAGCTTTTGAAACTAAAGAAACAGGAAAATCATTTGACTCAATTGCCAGAAATAATAAAGAAATCTCTGATAAATTGAGTGAAAAGGAATTGAATAATATTTTTTCACTTGAAACTTACATGCAGGGAATAGAGGTTCTTTACAAAAGAATGAATTTGTAATTACCCACATCACCAACACTCTCTCTTTACCCCGGGTGGATACATATTCATCCGGGGTAATCTCTTCTTTACAAAAACCTCTCCCCTACACCATAACTCTTGTAAGTATTTTTTGTGATTTAAGGAGAAGATTTTCTCTGTCAGCGATAGAACCCCAGCACTTGAAAGTTTCCTAAATAGAAGCTTTTAGTTTTTTTCAGTAGCGATTTTAGAGCATTTCAATAATACGCAGCTCAGATAAAATAATTCTTGAGAATTGATAGATTTTGTGACTGAATAAAAAAGCGTCCACCTTGTGGACGCTTAGAGTGGGCAGGGAAGGATTTGAACCTCCGAAGGCATCAGCCAGCAGATTTACAGTCTGCCCCCTTTGGCCACTTGGGTACCTACCCATTTTAACTTCACCCTATATACAGGGAAAACAAATAGCAAGCCGGAGAAGGGAGTCGAACCCCCGACCTGCGGTTTACAAAACCGCTGCTCTAGCCAACTGAGCTACTCCGGCCACCTAGATCTCAATTTTACTCCTCTCTGAGTAAAAGTCAATATTCTTAACTGAGTTTTACCATCTATTACAAGTCTGATAAAAAATATGATTCAGTTGTTTTTACTAATAAGAAGTTAATCCAATTGACACAAACGGAATATGCCATAAGCTGAAGCATGGTTAATAAATTACAAACTAAGAAAATAAGAATAAGTTTAAGTACTCCCGTATTGATATTATTATCTCTAGCAATTCCGTTTTATACCCAGGATATAAGCTTTGGCGCAAAACTATCCGTAGAATACGCCAATTACATACAAGGCGCCGGATTTACACGCGGAAGTATCATATCACCGGTTTTGGGGTTGGATATCGGCAATCTTTCTTCTGTATTGAAGAACATCTGCTTTTTTTCAGCACGCACTCAGGGCGAGTTTCTAGTAGCCGGTTCTAAAAACAAAGGTTTCCAAGAAATGGATATATCACTCTCATACAACACCTTTCTATGGAAGTTTTCTCTAACCCCCTCCGTAAATCTAAACATATTTCCAGCCAGAACCAATTATTCTGACGAAGCGCTGCCGATAACTGCTGATTTTGGCTTCTCTGTGGGCTTTAATATCCTTGATTACAACATGTATTCAATAGGAAATTTTGGCATTTACACCGACCATAAATTAGATTTTCTGACTACTCCTGGCGGCTACATAGGCGAAATTGGTCTTTACCATAATCATTGGTTTGCCAATAGTTACGCAAGACTAAGCAGTGAATTAATTTTAGATTGGGCAAATAGAAGATATAACCAACACTACTTTAACCTTGATAAAACCACCATAAGCAACCTTCGTGCAAAGGTTTCATTAAGCTACGATTTATGCACTTCCTGCTTTATTGAACCATCCCTACAGTTCAACTATATGTTAGATAAAGCCCTGCATAACCAAATTAGCGACCTTTCTCTCTTTAACGCCGGTTTAAGCTTTGGACTTATATATTAAGACGATGTTTCAGATATTAGAAGTAGTATCTAAAACCTATGCCGCCTGCCATTTCAAAATTAGTGCCAGGAATAAGAACCATCAAAGGATCAAGCTCTGCATAAAAACTGATTGGATTATATATATACTCAAGACCCAAGGGAATTCGAGCGGAAAAACGGATACCACCGTTACTAGATCCTGTTGCTCCCCATACATCAACTAAACCGCCTATACCAACATAAGCATTGAGAGTACCAGTTCTTACTCCTAGAGGGAAATGATACAGATAACCTGCCTGTAAAGCTACATAATTATATGATACATTCCATCCAAAGGTAGCGTCAATGGCACTTCGCGTATCCAGCCAAAATTTTCCAGATAAACCAGTAGGCTGACCAAGTTGAATCCCCAAAGCTGTATTGCCATGAGCATTTGCAAGATTAACAAATCCTAACGACAGTAGGATTACTAAAAAAGTAATTTTTTTCATTATAATGCCTCCGTATTGCTTTGCTAGTGCAGTATAGCAAGCTTTAGTACGTTGTCAATATCTACTAATAAAATACACGAATTGAATTCTGGATGAACATACTATATCAGCCTTCATTCCTTCCTAGCTCCATATTCAACTAACTTTCCTTAAAGACGTAATTTCAATACTTATCCAAGCTTGTTTTATTAGCCGCTTTGTATAAACTAATAAAAGGAGATTTGATGAGTGAAACGAAGTATCAACCTGTAGCCTTAATTACCGGCGCTACATCAGGAATCGGACTTGAATACGCATGGACGTTTGCAAATATGGGCTATGACATCTTATTGACCGGACAAAGGGGAAAAATATTGAAACGCCTATGCTCTCAGATTAAAAACAAACATAACATAAAAGCCGAATATATCACGGGGAATCTTGCATTAGCCAAGCATATAAAAGAACTGTGTGAATTAATAAGCCAAACCCCAAATCTTCACGTACTTATCAATAATGCCGGTTATACTCGCCTACAGCCCTTTTATGAAGATAATGTAAATGCTCAAGCCGATATACTGAAAGTTCATGCCGAAGCAGCCCTCAAGCTTAGCCATAGCGCTATTCCCGTTCTCAAAAAACATACCTGGGGAGCTATAATAAACGTTTCTTCTATTGCCGCTTTCAATATAGGATACAAAGACTTACTCTACAACGCTTCAAAGGCTTTTTTATTGAATTTTTCAGAATCATTGCACTTACTGTTAAACAATACAGGCATAAAAGTACAAGTTCTATGTCCAGGCTTTACTAAAACTGACTTTCATATGAAATTGGGAATGGACAATAATCATCCGTTTTTTTCACAACACAAATTTATGTCAACGAAAGAAGTTGTACATATATCTCTACGATGTCTTGAAAAAAATAAAGTAGTATGCATTCCAGGTTTAAGAAACAAATTAAGAATACTTTTGATGAAGTACATTCCTCGTAAATTACTTTACAACCTTCACTTAGCCAAAAAAACACAGGACGCTACTAAGTAAACATGCTGTTTCTGAATTTTTAAGCAACATTGAACCCATATTTACTCTGTATGTTTTTTATACACGACCCCAAATTCGATAGATGCTATTGGATAGACTTGACTTATCGCCTTATTCCAGATAGTATTGCTTATAATTTTGTCCACGAAGACATCAATGAAATGGGGGATTTATGAAAAAGCTTTTCATTCTGCTAATTATAATCGCGACGTCCTATCTTAACGCTTGGACAAGAACCTATGGAGGTAATGGCGACGAGGAAGGACGCTGTGTTAAGTCTACACTAGATGGTGGATATATAGCAGTAGGATACAGCAATTCCTATGGAACAGGAGAAGCGGATGTGATGCTTATTAAAACCGATTCTTTGGGAGCAAAAGAATGGTGTAGATATTACGGTTCTAATGAAGCCGAAAAAGGAGTAGCAGTGATTCCTGTAAAGAACGGAGGATATGTTGTTTTAGCTCAAAAATTCCGTTTGGGAAATGGTGCATGGGATGCATGGTTATTCAAAACCGACTCAATAGGTAAGATGTTATGGGAAAAAACCTTTGGTGGAGAATGTAACGATATAGTAAATGCCTTGGGAGTAGATACCTTAGGGAATTTTGTTGCTGTTGGACATACCGAATCTTATGGTTCAGGTGGGTTGGATGCTTGGGCATTCAAGACCGATTCAAGAGGCAATCTCTTATGGGAAAAAACCTTTGGTGATTCCAAAGATGATTGGTTCAATACAGTATATATGCTTGGTTCAATACCTCTTGTTGCAGGTGGTACAAAATCGTATGGAAAAGGAGAATCTGATATGTGGTGGCTTTCCCTTCATCCTAAAACTGGTGATGTTTTTATGGAAAAACTATGGGGAGATAAAGAATGGGATGAAGTCTACAGTGTAATACCGACATCTAGGCTTCTTAGCAAAATTGTTCCAGGATACCTTTTTGTTGGTGTAAGTACATCATGGGGTGTAGGTGACGAAAATATGATAGCCTATCGCACGGATACTACATTTAATTACCTTTATCGCAGATTTATTGGTGAAAACAATATAGATGACAGAGGATACATGATTAAAGAATATCCCCAAGGATATTATATAGTAGGAATTACTAACATCACAGAAGATAAGAATTCCGGTGATTTATGGTTGGTAGCTTTAACTTCTTCCGGAAGCTCCCCATGGAAAAAGACCTATGGTGGAAGCAAGAGAGATGTTGGGAATAGCATTGATTTAGTTACAGGAACAATCGGTGGAGCAATTATTACGGGTTACACCGAATCCTTTGGCAAAGGTGGCAAAGATTTATGGTTGTTGAGAGTTGATAGTAAAGGCGATACCTTAGCCCACGCACCTTGGAAGCCTCCTGATAATCCTCCTAACGATACTACTAAAGCCAAATGGACAATTTATCCAAATATAGGTTCATATATAAATCTGAAATATACTGCTTTAGCTGCCCCTCTTAATATAGAAGTTTTTGATTTGCTTGGGTGTAGGGTTGATGAACTTACTCTTCCCAAAGGATCAGGAAGCACAATGTGGGGTGCAAATATGGCGAGTGGAATTTATTTCTTTATTCCAAAATCCCAAAAATCTCCTCAACCCTTAAAAGTAGTAATTTCAAAAGATTCTTTTTCTGAAAATTGACTACAGCTTAAACTCATCACCTTGAAATCTACCGAAATCTTGAACGTTGATGCTGTGGAATTTGGATATTCTTCATAACTATCCAATATCCGACAAGATAAATGTTTTACCTTAAAAGAATCGTTTTCCTTACATCTGTGTAGTTTTCTGTTGTAAAACGAATGAAGTACACACCTGCAG
>Ga0256846_1000913_pt1 | contig 10226 bp, 6 predicted proteins | sample TevniametaG_FD_189098 | JGI IMG/M metagenome (GOLD analysis project Ga0256846, IMG submission 189098) | Tube worm associated microbial communities from hydrothermal vent at the East Pacific Rise, Pacific Ocean - Tevnia | ecosystem: Host-associated > Annelida > Integument > Unclassified ...
TGCAAAAACCCCTATCAGCATTTTAGTTGAGAAATCTACTTTCGGTGCAGTAAGTTTAACTCCTTCGGCATTTACAGTCTGACAATACTGCTGCCAGAAATTTTCCCAACTTTTCTGATCACGAAATACCATCACGCCGGATTCCTCATACTGTAATTCCGCACAGTTAACTGTTGAAATATCGCTAACTTGTTTTAGATTCCTGATATTGGGACACCCTATAAAAAATAACAGTGCTGAAAAAACTGCAAAAGCTATCTTCTTGTTCACGCCTTTTCCTCTCCCATATTGGTAAACTCATCTTCACGATAAGTAGCCAATGGTAGGGGATCGGTAAGCGACATGCCAGCATGAATATTAAGTTCTTTCTGGGCTGTGGTGGAGATTAGGGTGAACAGTTGGCCAACACGAATATCATGCGGACAAGCCTGTTCACACATACCACAACCAACACATGAAAGGCCAATATGGTTCATACGTCCTAAGTGGAAAAGCATCTCATCGCGAGGCATTTGAAGCACGCCTCTACGGTTAGCCCACTCCTCATAGCGAGGCCCTTCAAAGTGGAAGGTTGATGAGTCAAAGAAACACTCATTGCAATAACATACAGGACACATCGTACGGCAGTTATGACAATTTACACAAGCCGCGAAGAACTTAACCATATTATCTATTCCAGCAACTTCTTTTTTAAGCTCTGCCATATGTTTTTCTGCAAAAGCAGTACGTTTTTCAGTTTCTGCTGCAATAGCTGATTCACGAATAGAAAAATCTGTAAGTTCCGCATCCATCTTGATACGCTTCAAAGCTTCTCTACCCTTATCCGTTTTTGCCTCAAGAATAATCCCTGAATCTGTGCCAAAAGTGCCTATGTTAATATCCGCAACCGGCGCTACAGGATATGCGCACATTTTGCATACCGGACGAATATCGGTCTGTTCAAAATCTGAGAAAGAAGGTAGATTTCCATTGGAAGCTTTGGCCTCAAAAACCTCAGGTTCAACAGTTCCTGGACAATCACGTGTAATAAGCAATACGTTATCTAAATTGATTTGACTGAGTTTAACCAATTCAACAGCCGCCCGTGATTCACATGGACGGAGAAAAGCTGCAACTATGTTTTTAGGATTAGCAAAACGGGTTATTTTAGAAAGCTGAACCGCGGTAGATACAGGCATCACAGGCGCAAAAGGATAAACCTGCTCAAGAGAATCTTTTGAAGATAATAACGCTGGAAACACCTGTTTCAAACCTGCTTTTCGCGCAGGCAAAAGAGCTGTAGATATAAGGTTTGCAGAAAAAAGCTCTGCGAAAAATTCACGAACAGCCTTATCTGGATTAAGGTCTTTTTTGTATATACCAGCCATCATTCCCGCCTAAGTCTGAGGTGTCGAACCCATCGGGTTGGGTCCTTTTTCTTTTATTTCATCTGTAATCTGCCGAACCACCTTAGCGAAACGAACCCCTTCGGATGCTGAAATCCAGCGCAACCATACCCTATCGGGTTCCAATTCAAGGGTATTGAATATTGACTTCAAAAGCGCTACCCTACGTCTTGCTTTGTAGTTACCGTTCACATAATGACAATCACCTGGATGACATCCGCCAATAAGTACACCATCGGCTCCCTCAAGAAGAGATTTTATGACATAGCTCATGTCAACAGAACCAGAACACATTACCCTAATGGGCCTTACGTTAGCCGGATACTGTATGCGGGATGTTCCGGCAAGGTCGGCGGCGGCGGCCGTACACCAGTTGCAGAAAAAACCTACTATTTTGGGTTCAAACTCATTCATTCTTTCTCTCCCCTTTCGGATTGAGACAACATTACATCAATCATGGCAAAAGCCTGATCACTTTCCAAATTCAAAAGATGCGCTGCTTGCGAAGGACAAGCCGATGCACAAACCCCGCATCCCTGACAAATAGCCTCTATAACACGGGCTGACAAAAGTTCCTCATCCATCACCCTTGCCGAATTGGGACAAGCATCTACACATATTCCACAATACGCACACCTACGTGTATTGGTGCGAGCAACATAGTATTTCGGAGTAAATTTTTCAGAACGCAGAAATACCAAAGCCTTTGCCACAGCAGCAGAAGCTTCGGTTAGAGATTCTGAAAATCGCTTTGGCCCCTTGGCTAGTCCGGCGGCAAAGAATCCGTCAACTTCAAGTTCGGTAGTCCTGAACTTGGGATTAGCCTCGGCAAAAAATCCAAACTTATCTAAATCCAAAGGTTTGTCGTTATAAATAACAGGGCTTGAAGAGGCAATAATACCGTGAGCTAGCACAACTTTATCGGCAGCCAACTCAACTGTAGCGTTAAGAAGACTATCAAACACGGAAACAATAAGACCTTCATTCCGCTCTAAAACCTTTGGAAGGTTATCTTGAGTATAACGGATAAAATTTACTCCCATATCACGCGCCTTACGATAATAAAGCTCAGACAACCCCCAACTCATCACATCCCTTGCAATAATCGTAACCTCTATTTTCGGATTAGTCTCTTTGAGGGCAATTGCATTCGCTAACGCTCTACGGCAGCATACGCGCGAGCAATACGGATGCTCTTCATTACGCGATCCTACGCATTGTATCATTACCACAGATTTAAGATTGGAGGTTTCGTTGCGAGCAATCATCCCTGCAAAATCTCTTTCTCCCAATACATTATTCAAACCATGACCAAACTCACCATCAGCAGGTTTATACTCCTTTGCTCCTGTAGTAAAAATAACTACAGATGCCCCTCTAGTAAGTTCCTCATCACCCTTAAGAAGACTACAGGTAAATTTACCTAACTCTCCGTTAATAAAGGAAAGTGTCGTCGCGGTCATTATTTCTATATTTTTTAATTCCTTAACTTCGGATATAAGTTGAGACAGGAAGGGCGGAACATCAAAACGCTCAAGAGTCCTAGTTAATTTAAGCGCATTGCCTCCTACTTCGTCTTCTTTCTCAATTAAAGTTACTGATATACCTGCATCAGCAAGCAACTTTGCTGCCCACATTCCGGCAGCACCTGCGCCAACTATAAGCGCACGACTAAAGGGTTGAATCAAGTCCGCAGCCTCAAAGCTCAATAAGCGAAGTTTTTCAGCTGAAGCAAGCGCAAGAATACAGGCAGTTTCATTAAACAAGGATGCATCTTCATATCCCCACAACACCTGTTCCCGAAAATCCAAAAGTTCCAATTGTGCAGGATGCCAACCCATTTGAACAACCTTTTCTTTAAGAATGCGCTCCGCTTTGTTAGGATTTGGACCGGCAACAACAAGCCTATCTACTTCCTTATCCATAATAAAATTCTCAAGCTCCAGCAGTCCCTTCTCTGTTTCGGCATAGTTAATGAAGCTTGTAGGAATACCTTTTTGGCTAAAGAATGTTTTAATTGCGTCTTTATCCAATCCTTCGTCATCACCAACAGTATCAAATACAACCCCGACTTTTGGAAAAGGCGCTACGGATTTTTGCTGAATGCCTGATTTTTTGTCAACACCAAACATAGCCGCAATCTGTGCTGCAACAGCTTGAGCTTCAGTAACAGAATCCGGTAAATCCTTGGGACCGCCTGCCGAACCTACAGCAAACACTTTAGGGTTCGCTGTATTAATTTCTGTACCCTTTTTTAAGTCAAGGAAACCGTTGTTAGTTTCCAATCCAAAAAGCTCTGCAAAATCATTTGCTTGTCCCTCTTGACCAACAACTAATGAAACTAAATCAAACTCTTCTTTACGAAAACTTCCGTCTTCAGACTCATAGTGTAGTATGAGATTATTATTCGAGGTCTCCTCCACCTTTGCAGGACGACTTGGTATCCAACGGACATAAGGCGAAGTTTCTTCTATGTAAGAATAGTAAGACTTGCCAAATCCACGCCTATCCATGTAAAAAACAGTTACTTCAACATCAGGATACTGCTCATGCAAAATTCTAGCCTCTTTAGTTCCGTACATACAACACGCAGACGAGCAATAAGGATGCAAGCGGTCGCGCGAACCGGCACAAAACAGAAGCGCTATCTTAGAAGGTTTATGACCATCAGACGGTCGCTCCAGACTACCTTGAGTAGGCCCGTAGCTGGAAAGAATTCTTTCCAATTCCAAACTGGTTATTACATTTGGAAAGCGAATACCTAACTCTGTAAGGTATGAAGGATCTATAAGGGAAAAACCGGTTGATACAACCACAGCATCAGCTTCAAGCGAAAACTCCCTAGGTTGCATATCTAAATCAATACAGTTCGTAGGACACACCTTTACGCACTCGCCACATCTAGTGCAACTCTCACCGTCAATCACCCATGTTGAAGGAATAGCCATTGGATAACGGGTATAAACAGCCTTACGTTTCCCCTGAATGTTAAAATCATCGGGAACTTCAACTGGACAAACTTCCTCACACTTTCGACAACGTACACATAAATCCGCTTTGATGTATGAGGATTTTTGGTTAAAGGAAAGTTTTAGGCGGTCATCATCAAGCTTTTCTACATTCCAAAGTATCGATAAGGTGTGGATATCCAAATTATCGGCACCCAAATCGCGCCGCAGGCAAAGTTCGGAAACACCTGGTTCAACACGGGAACGAAGCTGGCAGAACCCACAGGCGTCATTTGGAAACTGTTTATCAAGTTGAGCAATAGTTCCCAAAAGATGAGAATTTTTCTCAACAAGAGAGACATGGAAACCTAAATCGTTCAACGACAAAGCCGCCGCAATACCTGCTGTCCCTCCACCCAGAACAACAACATGTTTTGAATTTTCTTTGCTAGCCATCAATAATCCCTCGTTGCCTCATCAATCATGGCAAACAATTGCGTGCGTGTGTAATTGCGATGTTTTACCGCCTGAGAAGGACAGGCAGCAGCACAGGCTCCACAACCTTCACATAAGGCCTCGTTTACTTTGGCCTTCTTTTTTACAGGATCAACAACCGGAGCGTCATATGGACAAACCTCTGCACAAATACCGCAACCGGTACAAATATCTGCATCAACCTCTGCAATCAAGGGTTCACGCTCCAAAGTTTCCCTACTAAACATACCCAAAACCTTACCAGCAGCGCCAGAAGCCTGCGAGACTGTATCGGTAATATCCTTGGGAAACTGAGTAACGCCTGCTACAAAAACCCCGCCTGTAAGGGTTTCAACAGCGCGAAGCTTGGGATGCGCCTCTGATATCCAACCGTACTCATCTGTAGCTAAGCGAAGCTTGGAAGCCAATTCCTGCGCGCCTTTGGAAGGCAACATGGCTGAAGCCACCACCACCAAATCCGCATCCAGTCTGACCGATTCTCCGGTAAGAGTATCTTCTGAATAAACTGTTACAATACCGTCCTGTTCGTATATACGTGAAACCTTTCCACGAATAAAGGTAGCGTGATCTTCCTCAGCAGTACGGGCATAAAATTCCTCATAACGCTTACCGTTTGAACGGATATCTATATAGAACAGATACGATTCCCCGTCATGCACGGCATGTTTGTAAAGCATTGCTTGTTTAATTGAATACATACAACATACCCGCGAACAGTAGGCTACTCCGTGTTCAGGATCTCGCGAACCGGCGCAATGTACAAAAGCCACCTTTTTAGGAACCTTACCGTCTGAAGGACGACGAACCTCGCCTGCTGTGGGCCCCGAGGCGCATAGCAGACGTTCAAACTGCTGAGCGTCAATAACATCAGGGAATTTCCCGCCGCCATACTCAGGCATCCGGCTTAATGGCATAAGTTCAAAACCTGTAGCTACAACAATTGCGCCTACGTTTATCTCCTCAGTCCAATCGTTAAGGGAATGGGCAATAGCATCAGGCTCACAAGCAGCCTCACACAAACGGCACTCCGAACATCCTCCACAATGAATACAACGCTTAGCCTGTTCAACAATCTCTTCTTCAGCATACCCTGTTTCAACCTCGTTAAAGTTATCTATACGTTCTTTGACGGCAAGTTCTGGCATAGAAGAAAAGGTTGTAGGATTGGCTAGATCTTTATCGCCAATAAGGTCTGACTTTCGGGAAAGTTCATTTTCCCTGTCTTTAGTAAAGTCCAATCCTTCAAGCATAAGGTTTATAGACTTCGCCGCCTTGCGTCCCGCACCCGCCGCATCAATAAATGTAGCAGGACCAGTAACGCAATCGCCACCTGCGAAAACTTTTGGATTTGAGGTAACCAGGGTTTCTTCATCAACAGCAATAGTATTCCATGGTGTAAGCTCTATAGAATCTTCAGAAGTGATAAAGGAGAGTTCGGGTTTTTCACCAATAGCCAGAAAAACGTTATCAAATTCAATAATCTCTTCAGAACCTTCAATTGGCACCGGACGCCTACGTCCTGAATCGTCAGGTTCTCCCAATTCCATATGAACTACTTCAACAGCCTTAAGTTTACCACCTTCACCTATAAATCGGATAGGATTAGTAAGGAGCATAAACTTAACGCCTTCTTCCTTAGCTGCATGAACCTCATCTGCAATTGCAGGCATTTCTTTTTCAGTACGGCGGTAGATAATTGTTACTTCTGAACCAAGCCTCAGCGCCGAGCGGGCTGTATCCATGGCTGAGTTTCCCCCACCAACAACTGCAACACGCTTGCCTATCTTAGGCGTCTCACCACGGTTTAATGCTCCAAGAAACTGCACGCCGCCGCCAACACCTTCAAGATCTTCACCAGAGATTCCCATCTTCCCTTCTTTATATGCACCAACGGACAGATATACTGCATCGTAGGCGTCAATTAAACTCTTGAGGGGAATATCCTTACCGATTGTAGTGTTGGGTCTGTAATTGACTCCTAGCTTAAAGACTAAATCACATTCTTTTTGAAGAACGTCTTTATCAAGACGAAAAGCTGGAATTCCTGAAAGAAGCATTCCTCCTGGCTTAGATTGCGCATCATAGACAGTAACATCATGACCCGCTTTCTTTAAGTCAACCGCTGCCTGCAAGCCTCCAGGACCTGCTCCAACTATAGCTACTTTTTGATTTGAAACAGGTTCAATTTCAATGTTTATAGCGGCCTCACCATTTTCACGAAGTTCCCAATCGGCAAGCCAACGTTTGATATGTTTGATAGCTACCGATTTATCATCCACCTCTTTACGCGCACATGCCTGCTGACAGGGATGAGTACAAATGCGCCCTGCTACACCGGCAAAGGGAAAAGCCGATTCATCACGTATTATAGAAAGCGCCCGACCAAACTCTTTAGCAGAAGTTGCTGTAACATAACCATGAGCGTTAAGGTGAACAGGACAAGCCGCACGACACGGAGCTTCTTCTGACGATTTATCAATGGTAAACTTGTTAGGCACAGCCTGCGCAAATGGACGATAGGCAGCCTTACGACGTGCAAGACCGTGATCCCATTCCGATTTCATTTCAACAGGACATACCTTAGCACAGTCAGAACATCCGGTACACTTCGCCCAGTCGATATACGGTGATTTTCGGTGAATTTTAACGTCAAAGTTACCTATGTAACCTGAAACATCTTCCACTTCAGAATAAGCAAGTAGATGAATATTAGGATGCTGCGAAGCCTCTGTCATCTTAGGAGTCATAATACACTGGGGACAATCCAGTGTTGGAAAGGTTTCAGAAAGCTGCAACATATTACCGCCAATTGTCGCCTCACGCTCAACCAAATAAACCTCATGGCCAGCGTCGGCAATATCTAAAGCAGCCTGAATCCCTGCGACACCGCCTCCGATTACTAAAGCCTTATGGGTAATTGGAACCTGAAATGGGTTGAGTTCCAAATTGCCGGAAAGCTTACGAACCGTTTCACGAACCACGGTAAGAGCCTTACGGGTCGCTTCCTCCATATTATTCATATGCGGCCACGAAACCTGTTCGCGAATATTGGCAATTTCCACCTTATAGGGATTAAGCCCCGCACGTCTACCTACATTACGGAAGGTTTTTTCGTGAAGAGAAGGCGAACAGTTAGCTATAACTACGCCATCAAGATTCTCTTCCTTAATTTTCTCCGCCACCATATCTTGACCGGGTTCTGAACACATATATATATAATCTTTTGCATACACAACTCCCGCAATCCCTCGCGCCTCTTCGGCTAATCTTTTAACATCGATAGACCCTGCAATGTTAAGACCACAGTGACAAACGAAGACTCCTATACGGGCTCTCTTCACGCTTCCACCTTTTCTTGAATCAAACTTAAAACCCTTTTATCTGTAATGGCCAACTCTTCGGGTGCAATACCCAAAGCAAGTCCCATTACCTGTGTGAAATAAAGAACCGGTATTTCTTTGAATCCGTAAATCTTCTCTGCAACTTCGGGCTGACGCGAACCTATGTTAAACTCACAGAGCGGGCAAGAAAGAATAATAGCGTCTGCCCCAACCTTAAGCGCTTCGCCAACAATACGCTCGGTGCGCTCAAAAACCAATTCAGAATGTCCGATAGTATGGTAAGAACCGCAACATTCCAAACGTGACGGCCATGCAACCGGCTCTGCACCAAGCGAAGAGATAAGGTTTTCCATAATCGATGGATCTTCAAGACTGTCAACACCAGCGCCTGCCGGACGAACCAGAGCGCAACCATAATATGGGGCTAACTTAATACCCGTTAGAGGATTAACAAGCTTTGCGGAAAGTCTTGCCCAGGTTACATCGTCACGGAGCAATTCCAGAAGATGGCGAACCTTAACCTTACCTGAATATTTTAAGTTCTCCTTGTACATAAAATCGTTAAGCTCTGCCAGAATAACAGGGTTGGAACTCACATATTCATTGGAACGCTTAAGTGTGTTGTAACACATGGAGCAAAGGGTAAGAACCTCTGACTCGCCCATCTCTTCAACACGAACCATATTACGGATTGTGGCAATATGGTGCATAGTATCATCTGTGGTAAGAGAGAATACTGTTCCGCAACAGTTCCAACGTTCAAGCTCTCTCATTTGAATACCTAAGGCCTTAGTAACCGCATAGGCCGACTTTTCAAAAGCCTGTCCTGTAGTTTTCATGGTACAGCCAGGATAGTAAGCAATGCTACGAGATTTATCAGCGCTCATCCTGAAAGCTTCCTTAAAGCTGAAACCCATGCAATAGTGGGATATTTCATACGTTCCTCTTCTGGAATATCGTTAAGATCAAGGTTATCAACGTTTTTACGCAAGCATACCTGACGCAAGGCTTCAAGTGTTCTGGCTATATCTATGCCCTTAGGACAGCGTGACGTACATGTAAAACATGAAGCGCATACCCAAATAGTCTTTGAACTAAGCAGACGCTCCACTTCACCAAGCTGAAGGAAACGTATAGCCTGATTAGGCATAATGTCCATCAAGTTAATAGATGGACAGTCACCTGAACAGCGTCCACACTGGTAGCAGGCAAACACGTCAACCCCGGAAATTCGCGCCACTTTATCAAGTATATCGCGGCGGGATTTGGATTTCTTCCCCAATTCAATCATATTTAGCCGCAAGTATAAGCCTTAACATCTTCTTGTCAACCATACTAACCCCTTTTAACACTTGACAAACACTTACTATGCAATATTATAAATTATGAGGGAATTCGTTGGGAGTGTCCTGCAAAGTTTGAAGGAGGATTTTATGCAAAGAATCTTTATCTCTATGTCAACAGTAATCGCTTTAGGAATAATCTTTCTTGCCAGTAGCTGCATGACTCCAGATATACGCAAAGGAAGAACAATAAACCTTGACACAACCTACTTCCCGTTCGGTCTGGACTACGAATGGTGCTATGAAAGAAGTGCGGATGGGGATGATGCAAATATATACCCACCTGCTACTTGGAAGTATTGTGATACATTTATTCTAGTAGTAACCGATTCATTTTGGAAAGATGATACTCTTTGTTTTAAGATGCAAACAAAAGGCAAACCGAAAGCCTTTCCAAGAGGTTATCCAAGAAATTGGTTTCGAACGCCAAAAGGATTTGATATAACAAATTTCGCAAGAATTATAGGTAATAAGATTGTATTTAACTCTTACCTAATGCCGTACTCAGAAATCTATACTGTAAAATTAATTCCAGATGAATATAAGGAAGGATATTCATTGGCCTCTTTCTCAATCTCATACAGCTCTGATTCTACCCTTGATATATCTTATTCTACTATGCCTTCTTTAGGTTTAACTTCAAACGATGAATTACCATCTTACAGTGAAGATATACGAGTAAGTCGGTTAAAAGGTATAGGAACCTACAGTCAG
>Ga0256846_1000914_pt1 | contig 10221 bp, 9 predicted proteins | sample TevniametaG_FD_189098 | JGI IMG/M metagenome (GOLD analysis project Ga0256846, IMG submission 189098) | Tube worm associated microbial communities from hydrothermal vent at the East Pacific Rise, Pacific Ocean - Tevnia | ecosystem: Host-associated > Annelida > Integument > Unclassified ...
TTTGTAAAAAATTTCATGAAGCCTGAAGATGTCATGAAGCCTTCATTCAATAAAAAAGGCATAAAGAAAATTGCACACCAGGCAGGTCAGGGCGCAGGCTGGATTGTCATATCATGCACCAGTGACAGTACTGAAAGCCTGGTTGAAACGGGCAGGGTGTTCCAGCGCATTGCATTGAAGGCTGTTGACAGGAAAATAGGCATACATCCCATGACCCAGTGCCTTGAAGAGGAATACGGCAGAAAAAAATTCGCTGCAAACCATGATGAAGCCCTGATTCCGCAGTTTGTTCTAAGGGTGGGCTATGTTGACAGATATCCTGATCCTGTTTCTGCAAGAAGACCTGTTGAATGGTTTGTGTCATCGTGAAGATTCTTTTTATTGAACCGTTTTTTGGCGGGTCCCACAGGGAATTTGCCCTTGGTTTTCAGCAGTATTCACGCCATGATGTCAGTCTTGCCACTCTTCCTGACAGGTTCTGGAAATGGCGGATGAGGGGAGCTGGAGTCTTTTTTGCTGAAAAAATCAGAAATATTGAGCAGTTTGACCTTGTCTTTACCTGTGACATGATTGACCTGACCGACCTTGCAGCCCTTGTACATGGAAAACTTCCACCTGTTGTTATGTATTTTCATGAAAACCAGATTTCCTACCCCCTGTCAGGGTATCAGAGATTACAGGGCATGCAGGCAGACCTTCATCCGGGATTCACCAATATTGTTTCTGCATTTGCAGCAGACAGGGTATTGTTCAATTCACAGTTTCATTTCAATGATTTCATGGATGCTGCCTCTGCCATGATAAAAAAAATGCCTGATTTCAGGCCGGTCTGGATGCTGGATGAAATAAGGAAAAAGGCCCAGGTTCTGTATCCTGGATGCAGGTTTGATAACAATGCCCGGGCTGACCTGAAAAAGTGCAATGACCCGCCTCTGATCATCTGGAACCACAGATGGGAATATGACAAGAAACCTGAGGTTTTTTTTAAGGCGCTGGAAACTTTAAAGCATAAAAATATAGCTTTCCGTCTTTGTGTTCTGGGCGGAGGCTCAGGCAAAACCTCTGAAATCTTCATGCAGGCACAGCAGAGATTCAGGGATGAGATTCTTGTGTTCGGCCATGTTGAATCGCGGGAACAGTATTTTCAATGGCTTGGCCAGGGGGACATTGCAGTGAGCTGTGCCATTCAGGAAAATTTCGGTATCTCAATTGTGGAAGCTGTGCGGTGCGGATGCATGCCCCTGCTGCCGTGCAGGCTCTCATATCCTGAAATCATACCGCAGGCCTTTCATTCTGATGTATTGTACACAGCAGAAAACCAGTTTGCTGAAAAGCTCTGCCATATGGTTGTCAATCATGAATCATACCTGCCTGTGCGCAAAAAACTGTCAGCATGCATGGCAGGATTTTCATGGGAAAATTCAATAGAACAATATGACACGCTTCTGGATTCCATGGTAAAAGGCTAGAATATTCTTTCGTCTGCTGCCCCGGCTTCTGCTGCATCATCTTCCATGTTTCTGCGGCCCTGTCCTGTTTTTCTCTTATGCCAGTATTCCCTGTACCATTCACTGGCAATTATCATGGACATGACCTCATTGGTTCCTGTCCATATGGATGCAAGGCGCAGGTCTCTGAATATGCGTTCCACAGGATATATATTGGTGTATCCTATGCCGCCCATGACCTGCATTGCATTGTGAGCCGCCTGCTGGCATGATTCAGTGACAAATTTCTTGGACTGGGATACCATGCGCCTTATTGTCTTGGCATTTATATTTTCGTCAACCGCCTTTGCTGTGGCGTAAATCATTGCACGTGAGGCATCGAGCAGGGTAACGGCCTGGGCAACCTGAAAAGACACACCCTGAAAATCCGCCACAGGCCGTCCAAATGCCCTGCGTTTTGATGTGTATGCCGTGGCAACATCCACTGCCGGAGCTGCCGCCCCTATTGTCATTGCAGCAGTGCCAAGCCGTTCAGGTATCATCATTGTGTTGAATATTTCAACTCCGCGGTTAAGTTTCCCAAGCAGGTTTTCCCTGGGCACTTTCACATCCCTGAAAACCATGCGTGCGGCCCCGCCTCCCCTGCATCCCATCAGCCCGTACAGATACTGGGCCTCGACTTTCGGGCCCTTGTCAACAATAAAGCAGGAAATTGCCTTGTGAGGCTCTGCATCAGGGTCGGTTCTGGCATAAACCAGAAAATAGTCTGCTCCTTCTCCGCCAACAATAAAACGTTTCTGTCCGTTCAGGATAAAATAACCGTTTTTTTCCTCAGCAATTGTTGTTGTGCCGAAAAAATCAGAACCTCCCCTTGGCTCTGTAAGGCATTCTGCGGCAAAGATTTCTCCCTTCAGCAGGGGTGCCACATATTTTTGTTTCTGGGCTTCAGTCCCGTGCAGAATGATGGCATCGCAAACAAGCTCTGCCCCGACTCCGAACACACAGGCAAAAATATAGCCGAGCACTCCGATCTCTTCCATGACCATGCAGGTTGCGACCCAGTCCATGCCTCTGCCGCCCCATTTTTCTGGATATCTGCACCCCATGAGGTTGCGTTTTCCTGCTTCCTGTAAAAATTGTTTTGGAAACTGGATTCTGTCTGCATCCATATCCAGTATCATCTGCCTTGGAATTGAATTGACAAAATCGCGGGCCTCATCCCTTAGCTTTTTCTGTTTTTCAGACAAAAGATAATCAAACATGGGCAAAATCCTCCCTGATTTTAAATTTCATTACCTTGCCGGACGGAGTATGGGGAAGCTGGTCTGTAAAATGAATTTTTCTGGGGATCTTGAATTTTGCAAGCCTGTCTGAAAGAAAGGCAAGAAGGCTGTCTTCTGTAATATCAGCATCCTTTCCCGGAACAACAACAGCATGAACTGTTTCTCCCCAGTCACTGTGCGGCACTCCTATTACAGCGGCTTCTGCCACATCAGGGTGTTCCATTATCCTGTCTTCCACTTCCTTGGAATATACATTTTCCCCGCCTGTTACAATCATGTCCTTGATTCTGTCAACAATGAAAAGAAAGCCGTGCTCATCAATTCTTGCTATATCGCCTGTTCTGTACCAGCCTTCATGGAAGGCCTGACTTGTTGCATCAGGCCTGTTGAAATATTCTTTCATCATTGAATCTGCCTTCAGCCATATTTCCCCGGTTTCTCCAGGGCCTGCCTGTGTATTTTCATCTTTCATGACTTTCATTTCAGCTCCGGGCAGGGGTTTTTTGCCTATTGATCCTGCATGTTCCCTGTGGTCTTCAGGAAGCAGGATTGTTCCTGTAGGCCCTGTTTCTGTCATTCCGTAAACCTGGTAAAACCGGTCTGATCTGTATGCTTTTACAAGTTTTTTTACGGTTTCAGGGGCAATGGGCCCGCCTCCGTAAATCCAGGCGCGCATGGATGACAGGTTGAATCTGTCAAAATCAGGTATAATCTGAAGAGGCATGATATATGATATCGGGGCGCCAAAATATGCAGTACATGATTTTTTTTCAATGGCTTCAAGGAATCTGAGCGGATGATATTCCCTTAAAAGCACGGCTGTGCCTGCTGTACAGGTGATTCCCATGAACCAGTTGTTAAGGGGGGATGAATGCCATATGGGCATTGCAATGAGCATGACATCATCCCGGGTCAGGCTGACGGCCCGTGCCCCTGTTATTCCGGCTGCCACAACTCCTGAATGGATATGAACGCATCCCTTGGGTCTGCCTGTGGTTCCGCTTGTGTAAAGTATTTCAGCCATGTCGCCATCATTAATTTCCATACCTTTGAATTCCAGGTCATTATCAAAGGCATTGCCTGAAAAATCAAACCCGTCTGCACTGGTATCAAGGCTCATTTTCCTTATATCGTATTTCAGGGCTCTGGCCACCCCGGCAAGGCTGCCGTCAAACAGAAACATGACTGCTCTGCTGTCTTCAAGAATATAATCAACCTCAGACCCTGTCAGTTTGTGATTTATGGGCACAACCACACCGCCTGCCTTTAATATGCCGAAAAAGGAAAATACAAAATCAAAGGTATTCTGCCCCATCACAGCCACATGGTCTCCTTTTTTTATTCCTGCCTTCTGAAACCATGCCCCTGCTTTTTCGCTTTTGTCTTTAAGCTGTCTGAACGTAAAGGACTGATCCATGTCGCACAGGGCGATTCTGTCCGGATGATGCTCTGCATTTTTATCCAGGATTTCAATGATGTTCATTTTTTTTCTCCTTTTTGTAGTTGCATCTTTCGTTTTAGAAGTTTTTTTCTTGTGGCCAGAATATCCTGCTCAAGCATGGTGAGTTCCTGTTTGCGTTCCCTGATCTGCTCAAGTTTTGCCTCTCCGAATTTCAGACTTTTTTCAATCTGCTCAATTTCATCGTGAGCCGCATCTGCCATGCCTATCATCTCTGCAATTTCCTCAAGGGAAAACCCAAAGCGTTTTCCCCTCAGAATCAGTTTGAGCCTTGCCTTGTTTCTGGGAGTATATACCCTGTGGTTGCCGGAAGTCCTTCCGGGCATGATCAGGCCTTTTTCCTCGTAAAAACGTATGGTTCTCGTGCTTATATCCAGTTGATCCGCGATCTGGGAAATTGTCCACGTCTTTTCTGCCGGTTTCTCAGGTTTCATATTTTTTCAGGTCTCTGTTTTTTTGTAAACTTAACGTTTACGTAAACTGTATGATTGCTTTTGTCAAGTCAATAAAAATTGTGTGTGCTGATTTTTGGGATGTTTTTTGGTGGAAAAGTTTCAAAAGGCAGGATAAAATACAGAGGGTTTACCATTATTCTACCTCCAGTCACTCATCATAACCACCCTCACAAATTTATAGATATGATCATAATGGCCGTTTGTGGGGTGTGGTACTATATATATGAATAAATTGAAAATTTCGGCAGGAAAAGAAAAAAATGACCAGGCTTGGAAACCCTTGGCATGGCTGAAAGTACTCGGAAAATATTTGAAAAAAGTTATCTTCGAGAAAATTTAATGGTATATCCATTGGAATTTTGGATTGTTGCCTTGCCTTCTTTGGGTGAAATTTTTCTTGACTTCCATAATTTTGCTATATAGTGAATCTAATATAGAAATTTGAACGGTATATAACAAACTGAAAAATCAATGACATGCTTTTTTGAATTTTTTAGTCTTAATAGACTGATAGATAGAAATATTCTTCATATATCATAAAGTTCATAGGATTTTTTTGTATATTAATAATGTTGTGCAAAAAAGTAGAGGATAGGCATGGAAACAAAATTTTTGATAATAGGCATGACGGGGCCGCTTGGTAGTGGATGTACTGAAATATCAAAGTTTATCTGTAATGAATTGGAGCAATATAAATCTGATTTTATAAATAAACATCTGCGTAAAATTGATACATATATCGCCAGATACTATCGATTTCTGAAAGATATAGATGTTGCATATATGCAAAAGGAAAAAGCCATTAACGATATCAATGAGAAATTATTTGTAGATCCAGAAGAATATCTCAAAGAATTTGTTATTGAGAGTTATGAATCCAATAGGCATGAGGATATTGCAAAAAAGATAAACAGAAAGTTACGCCAATATCTATTTATTAAGAAACTTATGAATTACTACTGTCGAACATATTGGAATAAGTTCACATATATTTCCATGTCAACTGTGATTGTAAAAATAATTATTGATCATAGTATCGATAATGACGATAAACAGTCAAGATGGTTAGCTGATTACCCTCTGTGCCAGTATAAATGAGACACTTACCCCTTGAAAAATTATTGTAGGGCGGGTAAGGAATATTTATTATGAAATCAGTAAAAATAAATTCAAACCCGGCATCCAGAAACTGGCAGGCCCCCGATGAGGTGCCAGTGGAAGGAACCCGTAGGGTGAGTGGAGCTGGCACCTCATCGGGGAACATGACAGATTTTATTTTCCCAAATCCTGAAGTACGGGAAAAAAAGGCACGAAGAAACTTTACAGCCTCTTATAAACTGCGCATTCTTCAGGAAGTTGACAAATGCAACAAACCAGGTCAGATCGGCAGACTATTGCGTAGGGAAGGGCTTTATTCATCTCATTTGACAACCTGGCGCAGAGCAAGAGATAAGGGCATCCTGCAGGCCATGAAGCCCCGAAAACGAGGGCGTAAACCTAAAACAAAAAATCCTCTGACAAGTGAAGTCGCACGTCTTCAAAAAGAAAACCAAAAACTTGAAAACAAACTTAAACAGGCCCAACTTATTATTGAAGCGCAAAAAAAAATTTCTCAGATTCTGGGAATAACGCAGACCATGGACGAAAACAACGGGACCACCTTATGAATGCAGCTTTGCAGTTAAGTTACGATATCGGAAAAAAGCAAGCCTGCTCTGCTTTTGGCATTCCCAGAACGTCTTTTTATAGATTTCATAGTCCTGAAAAACCAAGAGGAAACCAGCGGGTTATATCCCATATCTCATTAAGTGATGCTGAACAGCAGGCTGTTTTAGATATTTTACATTCTGAAAAATATCAGGATAAAGCGCCGTATCAGGTTTATGCATCGCTACTTGATGATGGAATTTATCATTGTTCAATCAGGACAATGTACCGCTTGCTTAAAAAAGAGTATGGTTCTGTGAAAGAACGCAGGCGGCAGGTAACACACCCCCGTTATGAAAAACCTGAGCTTCTGGCGACCGCCCCTAATCAAGTGTGGTCATGGGATATCACCAAACTTAAAAGTGTTACAAAATGGACTTATTTTTATCTTTACGTCATTATGGATATTTTCAGCAGGTATGTTGTTGGCTGGATGGTTGCTCACAGGGAACAGACCGAACTTGCAAAAAGGCTGATCAAAAATACTTGCCAGAAACAGCATATAAAACCGAATCAGCTATGCCTGCACGCTGATCGAGGCTCAAGTATGAAATCCAAAGGCGTTGCTAATTTACTTGTAGATTTAGGGGTTATAAAAACACATAGCCGTCCTCATGTCAGCAATGATAATCCCTATTCAGAGGCTCAATTCAAAACTTTAAAATATTGTCCTCAATTCCCGAATCATTTTGGATGTATTGAAGATGCAAGGGCTTTTTGCCAGGATTTTTTTCAATATTATAACAAAGAGCACCGCCATTCTGGGATCGGATTTGTAACACCAGAACAGCTTCATTATGGACAGGCTCAGGATATTTACAGCAAGCGCTGCACAACCCTTAAAAAGGCTTTTGTTAAAAAACCTGAGCGTTTTAAAGGGAAAATACCTATGCCGCCTGCTTTACCAAAAGCAGCCTGGATTAATAAACCAAAACAGGAAAATACTGATGTGATTGAAGCTTAATTTATCATAAAAGGTGTCTCATTTTTATTGACATATTCCGCTTGATAGCTGTAAATGGCACGAAAATTATACGGTCAATTGTCTTCCCCGAATACTCAGGAGGCATATTATAATTTGTGAGTTGTGGAGGATTAGGATCACTTGTCTTTTCAACGGGAAAAGGAAGATTTAGACAATTTATCTCTGGTGCATCTGTTGGCTTGGAATATCGGTTATTGGCAACAAAAGAATTTACTGCAAATAGACCTTTTTCAGAGTCAATATAGAAAGAAGGAGTAATAATTGAAAAAGTATCAATATCTTTAGATGCTCCTGAACCATGATCTGCCCATATTTCAACCCCAATTTCAGCACGCTCAGTTAAATCCTTCCTTACACACATAATATCTTCTAACGAAGGTTCGCCATACCCTGTTACGAAAACATCGCCTAATGCAACGTATCCCTCGGGAGCTTTAGGTCGCCAACAAGAACCGTCCATATGCGCACCGGAACCATGGTCTGCCCATATTAAGTCATAACCAGTTGGTTTCTTTAGTGCATCGTTAACTCCAGGGCCTGCTTTTACACAGATACTGGCTTGTTCTCCATTTATATCATTATAGTTCGAAACACCAACACTTCCTAATGCAAAGAATCCTGCAGGAGGAATTGGATGCCAATAGGCTCCATCTTTATATGCCCCGCTACCTCTGTCATTATAACGAAGTTCAAATTGATCTGTAAAAACAAGAATTAATTCACCGAATTGTTGTTCCTTTTTCATTTCTAACCCCCATTTTAGTGATCTTTGATACTGATTGTTTTATGCTATATTCCTCTTTCAAAAATACTTGATTTCATTATTACGGACTTGATCTAATCATACTACCTCCTCACTCTTGGTTTGTAATTCCATACATAACGCTGCAAATCACTGGCAAAATTTCAACTGCATAGCGAAGCAGCGCAGCTGAATTTTGTCCATGTGCATTTGCCTTGTTATGTCTTTATTCCTCTTTCGGTGGTACAGGCTCATTTGCTGGATTATCACCCTCACTTGTAGATGGTTGATACCCTCTTTCTACAGGTGAGTCTGAAGGAGTTATTGGTTGTTGTTCAGGCTGATAACCCTTTTTAATAGGTTGATATCCTTCTTTAATCGGTTTTTTTCTGGCATTTTATCCCTCCTATGAATATTCAAGATAAAATAATTACCCGGCTGTTTGTTTCTTTTTCCTTTCTAAACCACCTTTGTCATTTACTATCCACGTTTCTTCCAAATATATTTGCTCATCGGCAGGCGAACTTGATGCGAATGAATTGCCGGAGTATTTACCTCCGATCTTTGTGACGGATTATTTTATTAATTTTTATAGTGTTGGTTTTAAAAAATCAATAGGTATAAGTCCCTAGTGCAGGGCCAATGCATATAGATTTTGAGTTTTATCTGGTTTGGCAAATGACCCGCAGAAAAAACATAACATATCGATATTAATACAAATAATTCAAAAATTAGACAAATCGATAATTTTATAATAAATATTAGCAATTAAAATAAGGAGTTGCCAATGAGTGAAAAAATATTTGAATCTTTTTTTGAAAATATCCAGTACCCCAGGTATCATAATAAACGGCATAAGTTGATTGATATTATTTTTATAGCCATTTGTGCAGTTGTTGCCGGAGCAGATACCTATGAACAAATTGAAAATTTCGGTAAAAAAAGGATCAGATGGCTGTCAAAATTTTTGGATTTGCCTCATGGGATTCCCTCACATGATACCTTTGGCAGAATTTTTGAAAAAATAATCCCCAATGAATTTCAAAACAGTTTTATGCACTGGATAGAATCTGTAGCGGAATTAACTAAAGGCCAGGTCGTTGCAATAGACGGTAAAACGCTGAGGAGATCCCATGATAAGTCCAGTGATAAAAAAGCGATTCATATGGTCAGTGCATGGGCATCCTCAAATCAGGTAGTGCTTGGACAATTGAAGACGGACGAAAAATCGAATGAAATCACTGCCATTCCAAATTTATTAAAATTACTTGATATCTCAGGGTGTATAATAACAATAGACGCCATGGGTACCCAGAAAAAAATTGCCGGAACCATTATAAAAAAGAATGCAGAGTATATCCTTGCAGTAAAAGAAAACCAGAAAACGCTTTTTGACGATGTGGCACTTTTTTTCGATAAAATGGAAGACATGAAGGATCAAGGATATATATTTGATGAGAATACAACAGTAGACGGAGGACACGGCAGGATCGAAACCCGTAGAGCTGTGATGACTTCAGATATTGATTGGTTGCAGGATACCCACAATTGGGAAGGCTTGAAAAGTATAGGTATGGTGGAAAGCACACGTGAGATTGGTGAGCATTGCTGTCACGAAAGACGTTATTATATCTCAAGCCTTGGCTGTGATGCTCAGACCTTTGGCTGTGCCGTAAGAAAGCACTGGGGAATTGAAAACTCCGTGCATTGGGTGTTGGATATTGCATTTCGGGAAGATGAAAGCAGAGTGAGAAAAGGGAATTCTCCAGAAAATTTTGCAGCCATCCGCCATATTGCTTTAAATCTTTTGAGGAACAATAAGACATTCAAAGGGAGTATAAAAACAAAAAGACTGAATGCTGCCAAGACCGGAGGCATAGGCATTTCAGAATATTTATATGTGCTGGCCCTGCATTATAATGATTCATATATTGACAATTTTAAAGGTTTGGTATAAGTATAGCTACCTGTTTAACGGGTCCCATCGTCTAGCGGTCAGGACGCCGGCCTCTCACGCCGGAAACCCGGGTTCGATTCCCGGTGGGATCACCAAAAATGAGTATCAGAGCTTACTGCATTTTTGCCGGAAGCTTTTTTATGTTGAAAAAGTTTCCCCCACACTCTTCCCCACAGGGTCCAGAA
>Ga0256846_1000915_pt1 | contig 10216 bp, 9 predicted proteins | sample TevniametaG_FD_189098 | JGI IMG/M metagenome (GOLD analysis project Ga0256846, IMG submission 189098) | Tube worm associated microbial communities from hydrothermal vent at the East Pacific Rise, Pacific Ocean - Tevnia | ecosystem: Host-associated > Annelida > Integument > Unclassified ...
TTCCGCTTCAGCAAGAGCGGTCTGGCAGCTGCAGCACCAGTATATTGGTTTTTTGCCAATGGACATATTGCCATTTAAAGCAAACATGGCGCACTCCCTGGCAATCCGTGCTTCATACTCATAATTCATTGTAAGATAGGGATCATCCCAATCACCTGCTACACCAAACCGTTTGAATTCATCCCTTTGAATTGCCACAAACCTATTTGCAAAGTCACGGCACAGTTTTCTCTTTTCCCCGACTGAAATCTCTTTTTTTTTAGAACCAAGCTTCAGATCAACAGCATGTTCAATGGGCAGGCCATGGCAGTCCCAGCCAGGAACATACCTGGCATAGAAACCAGACATCTGTTTTGATCTGACTATTATATCCTTTAATATCTTGTTAATGGCATGGCCCATATGGAGGTGGCCATTGGCATAGGGAGGGCCATCATGCAAAGTAAAAGGAGTATTGTTTCTGTTTTTTTTCAGGACTTTTTCATAAAGTTTGTTTTCAGACCATTTTTTCAACATTTCAGGTTCACGATTGGGCAGATTAGCCTTCATCTTAAATTTGGTTAAAGGCAGATTTAATGTATCTTTATAGTCCATTTCTCCTCCGGAATGTTGAATTAAAAAATAAAAATTAGCCTATATATATAGTGTAAATCAGGCTTGAATGTCAAGGTTGATTAACCGTAATTTTAATAATTGACCTTTTACTTTTCCGGAAAGCAAGGGTATAAGAAAATGTCTCTATTTCCAACCCTTTTATCTGCTTGATTAGCTTAAGCTCTTCTTGAACGGCTCTTGATTTCATGGCAAGTATAAAACCTGTTTTATTTAAAAAAGGCTTTGAAAGCTCAACAAATCTATCAAGCCTTGTAAATGCCCTTGATACAACAACATCAAACATATGTTTATAATGATTATCAAATGCAGATTCCTGGGCACGGACATGTTCAGCCGTTATATTTTCCATGCTGCTTTTTCTTATTAACTCTTTTAAAAAATTGACCTTTTTTTTTGCAGAGTCGATCATTACAATATTAAATGCAGGGTTTGCAACCTTGAGACAGAATCCTGGGAATCCTCCACCCGAACCTATATCAAGAATAACTTTTCCATTACCAATATGGGGCATAAGATGAAGCGAATCAATAAAATGCTTATGTGCCATCTGTACAGAGTCGGTTATTGAAGTCAGGTTTATTGTTTTATTCCAGAATAATAAATTAACAGCATGCAAAGCAAAAAGATCAAGCTGGGAATCAGTTAAGTTTAGATCAAAGGTTTTGCATTCATTTTTTATGGTATTTTTCCATTTATCATCAAATTTCTGCCGGTTATCTATATTCATTGTCTATTTTATTTTTTATTTTATTGAAAAAAAATAAAAATTCTGATAAAATTTTTTGTTTTTATGCATACTAACAAAATCGTAATTTTTTTTCAATTATTCAATTTATGTAATATGGATTTATTTTAATAAAAATAAATATTTTTGAATATTTAAATTTTTAAGGAAAGAGATAAAAAATCATGGAAAGAGATTTGAAACGCGTAAGGAACATTGGAATCAGCGCACACATTGATTCCGGCAAAACAACACTTACCGAAAGGATACTTTTTTATACTGACAGAATTCATAAAATAAATGAGGTTAAGGGCAAAGACGGTACCGGCGCCATCATGGATTCCATGGAACTTGAAAAAGAGAGGGGCATAACAATTGCCTCTGCTGCTACATACTGCAGATGGAGAGACCATGATATTAATATCATTGACACCCCCGGCCATGTTGATTTTACAGTAGAGGTTGAAAGGTCATTACGTGTTCTTGATGGTGTAATTCTGATTTTATGTTCTGTGTCAGGTGTACAGTCACAATCAATTACTGTAGATCAGCAGATGAAAAGATATGAAGTTCCCTGTATTGCATTTATAAATAAATGTGACAGAAGCGGAGCCAATCCTTTTAAAGTCATTGAGCAGCTAAAGGAAAAACTTGGACATAATGCTGTACCCATGCAGATACCCATTGGTTTAGAGCAGGAGCATGAGGGTGTTGTTGATCTTGTTAAAATGAAGGCCTGTTATTTTGAAGGCAGCAATGGTGAAAAGGTTGTGGAAAAAGAAATCCCTGAAGAGCTTGCCACAATGGCCTTTGAAATCAGGGAAGAGATGCTTGATAAGGTTTCAGAGTTTTCCGATGAACTTACTGATGCAATTCTAGAAGAAAAAGAGATCAGCCAGGAACTTTTGATGCAGAGTATCAGAAAAGGTACCATTGAAAGAAAACTTACCCCTGTATTCATGGGTTCTGCATACAAGAATAAAGCTGTACAGCCCGGCATGGATGCAGTAATTGATTATCTCCCCTCCCCCCTTGATATTGATAATGAAGCCATTGATTTAAATAATAATGAAGAGACTGTGATTCTTAAAAGTGCAATTGACGAACCAACTGTTGCTCTTGCCTTTAAACTTGATGATGGTCAATATGGTCAATTAACATATGTAAGGGTTTACCAGGGGACAATTAAAAAAGGTGAGACCATTATCAATACCCGTACAGGTAAGAAAATCCGCCCTGGAAGACTGATACGCATGCACTCTTCTGAGATGGAGGAAGTTAATGAAATCCCGGCAGGCCACATCGGAGCAATGTTTGGTATAGACTGTGTTTCAGGTGACAGTTTCACAAACCCTGCAATTAATTATACTATGCTTTCCATGCATGTCATGGAACCTGTTATCTCACTTTCACTGAAACCAGTTGATAATAAATCCGAAATTGCTATGTCCAAGGCATTAAACAGGTTTACCAAGGAGGACCCAACCTTTAAAACCTATGTTGACAAGGAAACCAATGAGACAATTATCCAGGGCATGGGCGAACTGCACCTGGATGTATATGTTGAAAGAATGAGAAGAGAATATGGTGCATCTGTTGAGACAGGAAAACCAAGGGTAGCTTACAGAGAAACAATTACAAAAAAAGCTCAATTTAACTATACCCATAAAAAGCAGACCGGAGGTGCAGGACAATTTGGAAGAATTGCAGGATTCATGGAACCGTGTGATGATGAGTTTGAATTTATAAATAAAATTACAGGTGGTAAAATTCCAACCCAGTATATTCCTTCCTGTGAAAAAGGTTTTCAGGCGTGTATGGAAAAAGGCCCAAGGCTTGAATTCCCGGTTACCGGTGTCAAAATTACCATCCAGGACGGAGCATATCATTCTGTTGATTCATCGGAAATGGCATTTATTGCAGCTGCAAAGGGTGCATTTCTCGAAGCATATAATAAGGCAAGACCTGTTATTAAAGAACCGATCATGAAAGTTGTTATTGAAACCCCCAATGAATTTCAGGGAGCCTGCATGGGACTTATTAACCAGCGCAGGGGAATCATTGAAGGCTCCCAGGAAGAAGGTATCATGTCTGTTATTGAAGCAACTGTCCCTCTTTCTGATATGTTTGGTTTTTCCACGGTACTGAGATCTGCAACCCAGGGTAAAGCCCAGTTCACCATGGAATTCTCATCTTATAAACAGGTACCCCGCCAGATTGCAGATGAGATATTTAAAAAAAGGGACGGGGAAAAAAAACAGAGTTAAATTGATTATTATTTAAATTAAACATAATATATAATGTTCATATAAAAGAGGTTAAAATGCTTAGAAAAGATCTGATAAAAAAAAGCCCTGTCTGTAAAATATTAAATCCTGACTCAATCATCCAGGTCTCATTTGGTGCTGTTCTTTCCAGAGCAGGTGTTGGAAAAACGCAGTTTCTTGTTCAAATAGCCCTTACAAGATTATTAAAAAATGAAAAAATCATCCATATCAGCCTTGATGACCCTATGGAAAAGATTAATCTGAGGTATCTTAACTGTTATAACAACCTCATTGATTCCATAGGATATGTTGACCCTGAAAAGGCAAAAAGATTATGGGAGGATATTAACCGGCTAAAGCTTGGCATTGCCTATAATGAATCCTCGTTTGAGCCTAAAAAGATCAATGAGTATTTGAGCAGTTTCAAAAAAAATAAAGATGATCTGCCGACTGTTATAATTGTTGACGGGCTCAACTTTGAAAATGACCTTTCTTCTCTTCTGAATCAACTTAAAGATATATCTGATGATTTTAATATTTCCTTATGGTTTTCCATGCGCACCCACAGGGAAGAGTCTCTGTGCCCGGGAGGATATCCTAAACAATTTGAAAATGTTAAGGATCGTTTTCAAAAAGCTTTATTGCTGAATCCAAGAGATAATAAAATTGAAGCAACTGTCCTTAAAAACGGTGAGGATAAAAATGGAAAACTGATCCTGGATCCTGCAACAATGATGTCCGGATAAAAATTCCTTGACTCTTTTTGATAAATTGCTTTAGTAATAAATGTTGCATTAATTTATTTGATCCCTGGAGGAGAAATTGTATTCTAAAATATTAATACTTCACTTTCCACCTGAAATAGCACAAAAGGCCATTGTGTGCGGTCTTATAAAACAATTTGATCTGATATTCAATATCCTTGGGGCAAACATCTCCCATAAAAAGGAGGGCCATATGGTCCTTGAAATTTCCGGGACAAAACCAAATTTTAAAAAAGGAGTACAATATCTTAAAAACCAGGGTATCAGTATAAGCTATCCGGAACAGGCAATTTATAAGGACTCTGAAAAATGCACCCATTGCGGAGCATGTACTGCTGTCTGTAATACTGGTGCTCTGTCAATACTCAGACCTCAAATGGAGGTAATATTCAATAACGAACTTTGCAGCGTATGCGAGCTTTGTATTCTGACCTGCCCCACCAAGGCAATGGGACTCTATGCCAAAAACAGCGAAGACCTTTTAGTGTAAAATCAGTGTGAAAAGTATAGTGAAGAGCCATGGAAAAAAGGTTGCCATTGCCCTGAGCGGAGGCATTGATTCCCTTGTTGCAGGATATCTGTTAAAAAAAGATTATCCAGATCTCTTTGGTATCTGTTTTACAACGGGATATGAGAAAAGGAAACCTGATCTTTCACCAATTGCCCGCAAACTTGATATTGCCATACATCATGTTGACTTATCTGAAACATTTAATAACAGGGTTGTTAAATATTTTATCGGGACATATATGAAAGGCAGAACTCCCAATCCCTGCATTGAGTGTAATAAAGCAATCAAATTCAGAGCTCTCCTGCATGCTGCACAATCCTTTGGTGCAGACACAATTGCCACAGGGCACTATGCTGTAATCAGGGAACAAAACAGTACTTATACTCTGCTTAAGGGCAAAGACCATTTAAAAGACCAGTCTTATTTCCTCTCAAAGCTTTCCACCCGGGATTTAAAAAATATCATCTTTCCCCTTGGAAATAAAACCAAGGAGGAGGTTAAGAACTATGCACGTAAAAAAGGGTTGATTCCTGTTGAAAAAAAAGAGAGCCAGGATATCTGTTTTCTGAAAAACCAGACCATCCCTGACTTTATCCTTTCAAAGACCAATGAGAAATCAAGACCGGGCACCATTATAAATCATGAAAATCGTGTTATAGGTACCCACCAGGGGTTACTTAATTTCACAATTGGCCAGAGACGCGGCATTAACTGCCCTGCATCTGAGCCATATTATGTGAAAAAGATTGATTGTGAAAACAATACTTTAATAGTCTGTTTCAAAGACCAGTTATTTAACAGATCTTTTTCTGTTAATTTATTACATCTTCTTATGGATAATATTAACTCACCCTTAAGGGTAAATACAAAAATACGGTATAATCACAGGGGCGCTGCATCTGTTCTGACATTAAGGGGCACAGACCATGCTGATATAGAATTTGATAAAGAACAATTTGCCATAACTCCTGGCCAGACAGCAGTATTTTATCTGGATAACAGGGTTATTGGATCAGGCACCATAATATGAAAACCTTTTACATAAAAACCCTTGGATGCAAGGTCAACAGATATGAGTCTGACGGCATTGCAACAGAACTCATTGAGTCGGGTTATAAAAGGGCAGAAACCATTCAGGATGCCCAGACTTGTATTATTAATACATGCACTGTCACATCCAGGGCAGGCATGCAGTCAAGGCAGGCAATACGGAAAATTATAAAAACAAACCCCCATGCAAAAATTATTGTTACAGGGTGCCATGCAGAGGTGGAGCCAGGCCTCATTAATAAGATTGATAATATTGATGCGGTCGTGGGCCATGAAAATAAATTTAAGATAGGTGAGATGGTTAAAACCGGATCAATTATAAAAGAAGATAAAAAAAAAGGGTTTAAACCCTTTAAGCACCTGGTAAGGGGAAAAATGACCAGGGCATACCTTAAAATCCAGGACGGATGCAACTCATGCTGCACCTATTGCATTATCCCCAGGGCCCGGGGCAGAAGCTCAAGCATGGAGGAAAAAGATATTATTACAAACCTGAAAAAGCTTGGTTTAAGCGGCTGCAACGAAGCTGTCTTAACAGGGATTCACCTGGGAGCCTGGGGACGCGATCTTAACCCTCATTTGAATTTTTCAAGTCTTCTCAATAACCTTATGAAGTTAAAATCCATACCAAGGCTTCGGATTAGCTCCATTGAGCCCAATGAATTAACAGATACAATCATCAGCCTTGCAAAAAACAGCCACAAGCTGTGCGATCATTTTCATATTCCACTCCAGAGCGGTGATGACACTATTTTAAAAAAGATGAAAAGACCCTATGATACAATTTTTTTTAAAAGTTTAATCGACAAAATCAATACCATATTACCCAGGGTATCCATCGGCCTTGACGTCATTGCAGGATTCCCCGGAGAGACAGAAGAACATTTTATAAACACATACTCTTTTATAAAAGACCTTAAAATATCATATCTCCATGTTTTCCCTTTTTCACCACGAAAAGGGACAAAAGCCTTTGAATTTAATGGCCAGGTCAATAACAGCATCATAAAATCCAGGTGTTCCCTTTTAAGGAAGCTGTCCAGGGAAAAGAAAAAAGAGTTTGAAAAAAGTATGATAAATATAAATTTAAAAGGCGTGGTTCAGACCAGAAGAGATAAAACAACAGGGCTTTTAGTTGCAGTCACATCTAATTATCTTTCTGTATTATTAAAGGGAGATGATGACTTAAAGGGAAAAATTATTGGAATTATTCCGGAAAAATGGGATAAAGATAAACGGTTGCACGGTAAAATTAATTAAATATTAATCAGAATAAAGGTAAAATTAAAATGACAGACATCTATAAAAAACTTGCATTGCATCTTAACAAAACACCGGGCGGATTTCCTGAAACTGAAACAGGAGTTGAACTCAGAATTTTAAAACAGCTGTTTACAAAAGAAGAAGCAGAACTTGCAGCATCTATGCATATGATACCGGAACAGGTAAAAGATATTGCAAAACGCCTTGACAGAGATGAAAAAAGCCTTGAAAAACTGTTAAAAACCATGCTTAAAAAAGGGCTTGTACTCCATGCCTCAAGGAATGGAATTGAGACTTATATGCAGGCACAATTTGTAATTGGTATATGGGAATACCAGGTTGATACATTGACTGAAGAGTTAATTAAAGATTTCAATGAATATGTGCCTTACTTAACAGATGAGATGCATAAGCATAAAACCCAGCAGCTTAGGGTCGTTCCTGTGAGTGCCTCCATTAATGCTGAAACCAAAATCATGGAGTATGAAGAAGCTGAAAAAATTATCAGGTCCCAGTCCAAAATAATTGTTGCTCCATGCATATGCAGAAAAGAGCATGCAATGCTCAAAAAGGCCTGTGATAAACCCGTTGAAACATGCCTGGTCTTTGCAGGTGGGGCCTATTATTATGAGGAGAGAAATATTGGCAGAACAATATCCCAGGATGAAGCCATTGAAATTCTCCACAATGCCATTGACAGCGGACTTGTACTTCAACCAGGAAATTCCAAAAAACCTTTGAATATCTGCATGTGCTGCTCCTGCTGCTGCCAGATACTTAAAAACCTTAAAAACAATGAAAAACCTGCAAAAATCATAAACTCAAGCTATTTTGCAAATGTCAACCAGGAGCTCTGTACTGCCTGTGGAGCATGTGAAGATGTCTGCCCCATGGATGCCATTGCCATTGAAGACACAGCAGAAGTAGATCTTGACAGGTGCATTGGATGCGGTCTGTGTGTTACCAGGTGTGAATTTGATGCAATGGGACTAAAACCTAAAAAAGATAAGGAAAAATGGGTGCCCCCGGATAATATTATCGGAACCTATACAGACATAGTAACGGAAAAAGGGCTGCTTTAAAGCCCTCTCTCCTTTTTAATGTGGTCATAGGCTTCCTGGATTTTGATAAATTTATCACTTGCAAATTTAACAAACTCTTCAGGAAGCCCTTTGGCTTCAATCTTATCAGGATGAAATTCTGTCACAAGTTTACGATATTGTCTTTTTATTTCCTGGTCTGAAGCGTTTTCATCGCAGTTGAGCAATGCATAATATTTGCTGGTCTCTTTTACATATCTTTTTTTAAAATTGGCATAGGCGCTTTGGGATATATTAAATATTCTCACTGCACTATTGAGCAGAGTCTCCTCTTCCGGGCTTATTCTGCCGTCTGCCGCAGAAACCCTGAGAAGCACATCCATCATAAGTTCAATCAATCTTGGCTGGGTTCTGAAAACATTATAGAACTGGGTTGCAAAATCTTCAAACCTGTTTTTTGAGTTTACAGCTTCCCTGAATATATTTCTGGCACTTTTTTTGGAATCTTCATCAAGGTGAAGATCATTTTCCATGAAATCTTCCACAGATCTGATTTCATCTTCAGATACCCGCCCGTCAGCCTTGGCCATCTTGGCAAGCATGGAAAATGAAGCTATAAAAAAAGTAAGCTGGGCCTCCTCATTATTGGAAAGCTGTCCAGGGCTGAAACCCTGCCTGTTTGCACCCGAAGAAAGATACCGGTCTTCCTTTCTGTCAATAGTATGACCAAATACAGCACCTGCAATGGCACCAATCGGACCACCAATGGCAAATCCAATTGTCCCTCCAACAATTTTTCCAAGCCAACCCATAAAAGATATCTCCTAAAATAAAATCCTTGAATCTATAAGCATTGTAATATATAAACATAATTAGATACCGAGTCAAACCATAATTATTTTTAAAACCATTAAATACTATTTAATTAAATTCGTATAACTTATGCTGTTAACTAATATCATATGTATAATTATTATCCTGCTGAATCTTTCCGGATTAGTTTATCTTATGTTAATAGCATTCAGAAACATTGCATTTAATTTAAATCAAAACATATCAAAAATCCCTGCCAGACCGAAACCTGCCAATAGTGATAATAAAGACGGCTTAGATATTATTGAAAAAGAGATTATCAAAAAAAAGGAGGATATGCTGGACGACCTTGATCTTTCAGATTTTGATGATTTAAATCTTGATGATTTTGATTAAACCCGGTCCAAAGACAGAATCCCTATTTTTTCCCTGGCCATCTTTTTTCCCTGACCCTCTGCTTAACAGGAGCACAGGTGGTTCTTATGGAATCTTTTCCAAAAATTGATTCAACTTCATTAAAAAATTCCCTGGTACTTGCAACCCTGAATTCATCACCATTTTTAATTAACACATCAGGATAGTCCCTGGATTTAACTGCCATATATGACACGCATTTTCCAGGATATATGGAAAAAAGTCCTTTAAGCCTCTCAAGATTCTCTTTGGTATTCAAAGATTGATCAATGGTAATCACAACATTTGCTGTCCACTCTTCTTCGGCATTTTCTATGGGTACTATTTTTTTTGCAATAAGATTGATACTGCTCTCTTTTTTCTGAATATCACCCTCAAGTATTACAGGCTCCTCATCGGTGATCAATTGATGAACATCCATGTAAAGATCTGGAAAAACAACAATTTCAACAATCCCCTGTCCATCATCAATGGATGCAAAGGCCATCATATCACCCTTTTTTGTTTTATGGGCCTTTACAAGCTTTAGAAATCCTCCGATCCTGATGGTTTTCCCATTTGGAAAATCATTGATATTCAGGGACGAAGCATTGCAGTACTTATTAAGTATTGTGGAATATTTTTTTAAAGGATGGCCTGAAAAATAGAACCCCAGTGACTCTTTTTCCCATAAGAGAAGGTCGTTTTCTTCCCACTCGTCAATATCCGGAATCTCTGGCGGCTTTGATGTTATGTCTGATCCTATTCCCGTGTCT
>Ga0256846_1000916_pt1 | contig 10202 bp, 9 predicted proteins | sample TevniametaG_FD_189098 | JGI IMG/M metagenome (GOLD analysis project Ga0256846, IMG submission 189098) | Tube worm associated microbial communities from hydrothermal vent at the East Pacific Rise, Pacific Ocean - Tevnia | ecosystem: Host-associated > Annelida > Integument > Unclassified ...
AATTTTGGTATTTTCCAGATTGCAGGCAGGTTCAAGGAATATAAATATGAATGGGAAAAGGAATACCTGGAGCTTTGCAAGAATGTTACTTTCAGGCCCACTTTCAGCGATGACATGATTTATGGCAAAACATTCATGGAAATCGGAACCAAACCGGAATTCGAGATTTACGAGCTTGGCCATGTCTCATATGTCAAATGGCTTCTTGAGGAAAACCTTACTGAATCTCCTGTTCATCTTCAGTTTGTGTTCGGGCCCATGGTCGGATGGATGACTCCTTCTGTAAAGCATCTTGTTCTGATCTATGATGAGGCAAAGGAAGTGCTTGGCGAGGGTAATTTCACCTGGTCAGTTGCAGCAGGCGGAAGATTTCAGATTCCCATCACAACAACAGCCATAGCCATGGGCGCCCAGAATGTAAGGGTCGGGCTTGAAGATTCTGTTTATGCAGGCAAGGGCATAATGGCCAAGGCCAGCGCAGATCAGGTAAATATGATCAAAAGAATTGCAAAGGAAATGAGCCTTGAACCTGCAACTTCAGAAGAGGCAAGGCAGATTCTCGGCCTGAAAGGGCTTGATAAGGTGAATTTTTAAATGTAAGAAGATTATCATGGTAATTTAAGTAAAATTGGAAAGGAGATGACAGGCTTAGAAAAAATATAAAATATTAACATAACAGACAAACATAAAGGAGGGCATCGTTGAATTATTCAAATTACGCTTCAATTCATGCTCGGCATATTCCTGACAAGGTCTGCCTGATTGAAAGAACTCCTGCAACCGGAGAAAGAAGGACACTGACCTGGAAGGAATTTAATGACGAGATCAACCGGACTGCCAATTTCCTGGCCAGAGAACTGGGAGTTAAACATGGAGATTTTGTGATGCATCTTCAGAACAATTCCCTTGAATGGATTATCACCTATTATGCAATCATCCGACTGGGCGCTGTTGTTGTTCCGCTGAATTTCCGTTTTGAAAGCCCTGATGTCCTCTATGCAGCAGAAGTAAGCAGCCCGGATGTTTTTATTCTCGGTTCTGAATTCTTAAGGGTTGTTCAACCCATTCAAAAAGACCTGACCACCATAAAAAAATATATATGCGTGGGCGATGAAGTGCCTGACGACATGATAGATTTTTCACAGATCCAGGCCTATAAGGATACAGAAGATGCAATGGTGGAAGTGGAACTTGACCATTCCCTTGCCATGATGTTCACATCAGGCACCACAGGAAAGCCCAAACCTGTACTGCATACCCATTATTCCCTTAATAACACGGCAATAGGCAACGGTATGACCTATTTTGTGCAGAAAGATGATAATTATCTCATATTTCTGCCCCTTTATCATTCAGGAACCATGTTCTTGTGGGCGCCTTTCTATGCCACGGGAGCTGCCGGCACCATTATAAGGGATTTTAAGGACCCCAAATGGATAATTGAAGCCATTGATGCTGAAAAATGCACTGACATGCTTTTTGTCGTGCCCATTGCCATTGCCATACTCAATGCCATTGACAAGGGCGAGCTCAACCTTGATGATTATGACCTGTCTTCATGGAAGTACATGGAAATAGGGGCACAGCCGGTACCCTATGATATAATGAAACTTCTGGTGGACAAACTTCCATGCGCTGTGTCCAATATTTACGGCATTACAGAAGGCGGTGGAGGCGGGACCTTTAACCTGTATCCTGAAGATGTGCTTGAAAAGCCAGGCTCAATCGGCAAACCCACCTTTGGGGTTGAAGCAAAAATAGTGGGGCCGACCGGAGATGAACTTGGTGACGGAGAGGTTGGTGAACTTATCTTCAGAACTCCAAGAATGATGCGTGAATATTATTCCAATCCTGAAAAAACTGAAGAAACACTTAAAAATGGTTGGCTTTATACCGGAGATTTATTAAAGAAGGATAAAGACGGGTATTTTTATATTGTGGACAGAATGAAGGATATGATCACAAGCGGAGGTGAAAATATCTTTCCTGTGGAAATAGAAGATGCCCTGATGGATCATCCTGATATTGACGATGTTGCCTGTATCGGATACCCTGACGACAGACTTGTGGAAATCGTGCTTGCTGTGGTACAGGTCAAGGAAGGCAGACATCTTACAGAAGAGGATGTTATTGAGTTTGCAAAATCAAAAATTTCCCTGTACAAGGTGCCGCGCAAGGTGATTTTTGATCAGGTTCCCAGAAACCCGACCGGCAAGCTTATGAAACCCCAGTTGAGGGAAAAGTTTACCGGAAGAAAAGAAGCATTTAAAAAGCTGGATTAAAAATTTATTTTTTTACCCTGTAATCTGCTGCTGGCCTGTAAAACTGTTCCGTGATTCCTGTGTCCGACTGGTAAAGATAAATTCAACCGGTTTACCAAAAGTTGAAACAGGTACAGATTCCTTAAGGATCTGTACCCTCAATTTATAACCTAATTTAAGGAAAGGAACTAGATCATGAAACTTCGTACATTTTTAATCTTAATGCTTGCTTTGATGGTTGGATCTTTTATGTTCACAGCTCCGGTATCTGCAAGGAAAAAACCATCCCTTGACAAATGGAAACCGGCTTTCAACCCCAAAGGAGCCAAATACAAATGTATTGTTTCAAATGTTTCAACTCCTGGCCTGGTCGGTGTGCTTGCAGGGTTTGAAATCCGCGATGAAGTGTGGAAAAGAACAAAGGGCAAGGTCTATGTCGATTTTAAGCCCTATTCCATGCTGGGCGGTGAAGTTGAAGTGCTTAACATGCTTCAGATGGGAGCGGTCCAGGGCATGGGAGTAAGCTCTGTTGCCTCAACCAATCTTGGGCCGAGGTTCGGGATTGTCAACCTTCCTTTCCTTGTAAATTCCTTTGAAAAAGTTGAAAAATTCATCAGCAACAAGAAGCTTTTCAATCATTTCTTAATGGCAATGGACCATCAGGGCATAACCGGTGTTGATATTACAGGATATGGAAATTACGGCTGGGCAACCACCATTCCCGTAAGAAACATTGCAGATGCCAAAAAGGTTAAATTCAGGATTGCCGAGGCCGCCGTGAACCAGTTAAGCTACAGGAACTGGGGATTCAACCCTGTTTCCATGCCATGGCCTGATGTGCCTGTTGCCCTTAAACAGGGTGTTATAACAGGGCTTGACCATACTCCTACGGTCTGCAATGTTACAAAGAAGTTTGAGGTTGCAAAATATTTTACCCAGATAAACTATGCCCAGGGCCTTTTTATCTGGATATTCAACAAGGCCTGGCTTTCAAGCCTTCCTTCCGATGTCAGGGCGCAGTTCATTGCAAGTGTGCATGATGTGTGCGCAAAAAGCCGTAAAAAAACACAGATTGAGGAAAACACAAACATAGAAAAGGCAAAGGCTGCCGGTGTCACATTCTTCAAGCTTTCAGATGCTGACATGGCAACCCTGAAGGCACAGAGCAAGGGCACCTATGAAAAATATGCACCTGAAATCAATAAATTGTATCCCGGCGATGTATACAGGCCGGCCAATTATCTGAAAGAGGTGCAGGATTTTTTAAAATAGATTAATTTCATTATAATCAACAGCTTGACAGGATCTGGTTTATGCTTGGGAAAATTTTAAGAAAATTGGATGCAATTGTTACCAATATTGAGGAATGGACTCTTTTCATCATTGTAATGGCAGCGCTTTTATCTCTTTTTGTCAATGTGATTCTGCGTTATGGATTTAATTATACACTTGCCTGGAGTGAGGAGCTTGTCAGGATTGTAATAATCTATTCCACATTCGTGGGGGCAAGTGTGGCAGTAAAACAGGGGGCAATGATTAAAATTGATGCCATTGTACAGATTTTTCCCAGGCTTAAACCGGCCCTGACATTCTATTCAAATATCCTGATGCTCGTTTTTGCGTGCATGATGGTCTATTATGGCTATCAGATGACCCATCTGCAGCTTTTGACCCATCAGAAAACCATTATCATGCAGATCCCGCTTGTGGTTGTTTACTCCATCATGCCCCTCATGGGCGTGATGGTGTTCATAAGAACAGTCCAGGTAATGATCCAGGATTTTAGGGCCAGACATCTGAAATAGAAACCGAGTAAAGGGATTATTTCCATGCAGATTAGTGATTTGATTATTTTGTGTATTCTTCTGGGCTGTATGACAACATATGTTCCTGTGTTTTTATGCCTTTTTTTCACAGCAGCCTTTGGATTCGTAGTATTTCTTGACATGCCTCTTGCGCTTCTTGCACAGACGCTTTTCAGAAGCCTTGACAAGTTTGCCCTTGTTGTTGTCCTGTTCTTTATTTTATGCGGCAATATCATGAGCAAGGGCAAAACCGTTGAAAAGCTTATCAACCTGGCCAATGCGCTTGTGTCATGGCTGCCCGGCGGCCTTGGCATGGCAGGGGTAATAGGATGCGGGCTGTTCGGAGCCATTTCAGGATCAACCGTTGCCACGGTTGTGGCGCTTGGCGGGTTCATGATTCCCGCCCTTATAGAAAACGGGTATGATGAAGACTATACCCTGGGCCTTATGACAACATCGCCAAACCTTGGGGTTATCATACCTCCAAGCATAAGCATGATATTTTATTCCATGATCAGCAATGTCTCGCTGGAAGGCCTTTTCATTACAGGATTCATTCCAGGCGTTATCATTATCCTGTGTGTGTGTATCTATACATGGATTCTGTACAGAAAAAGAACCGATATAAGAAGGCTTCCTGCGCCAAGCTTTACAAAGCTTTACGGAATTTTAAAGGAAGGGTTCTGGGCGCTCATGCTGATTGTGATTATTTTCGGCGGAATTTTTTCAGGCATGTTCACGGCAAATGAAGCTGCGGTTGTTGCAAGCGTATATGCCTTTATTGTTGAACTGTTCATATACAAGTCCATGAATTTTGCAGATGTCAAGGAAATAACAGTGAGCTCGGCTGTGACCTCTGCCACCCTTCTTCTCATTGTTGCCGCAGCCACATGTTTCGGCAGATACCTGACATTTGAGAATATCCCCAACAGGGTGGCTGAAGTTGTTGTGGCAAGTATTCATTCTCCTTTTGTATTTCTGCTGGCCATGAATATTCTGCTTCTGATCATAGGCATGTTCATGGATATTATTTCAGCAACCTTGATTCTGGGGCCTGTGTTTCTGCCGCTTCTGGAGCCCTTTCATGTGAATCCCATGCATTTCGGGCTTATCATGACGGTCAACCTTGCAATCGGATACTGCACGCCGCCCATGGGGGTCAGCCTGTTCATAACAGGAGCGCTTGCCAAGCGTGATATAATATATGTGTCCCGGTCAGTTCTTCCTTTTCTGGCAATTCAGATCGGGGTGCTGTTTTTTCTGTCGTATTTTCCCCAGGTTGTGCTTTTTCTGCCCAGGGCTTTCGGCTACCTGTGATCCACTGTCATGACTTTTTTTAAGTCAATCCCGTACCTGCGCATCCGGTTCCAGACTGTTACCCGGTTGATGTTGAGGATTTTTGCAGCCTTTGTCTGGTTGCCGCCCGCCTGCTTCAGGGCCTGTATAAGCTGATGCTTTTTGTCCGGCACAGACGGGGCGTCATGGGCTGGCTCAATCCCTGTGCCATTGTCCGGCCTAGGTGAAGAAATAATTTTTCTTGGCAGATTATGGGTCTGGATAAAATCGTTTTCAGTTGTTACAAAGGCATATTCCAGGGCATTTTTTAATTCCCTTATATTGCCGGGCCATTGATAGTCCATGAATATTTCCATTGCCTCATGGCTTAACCCCTGAATATTCTTGCCTGTTTTTTTGTTCAGGCGCAGAATGAATGACCTTACCAGAACAGGGATATCCTCTTTTCTTTTTCTCAGGGGCGGCAGGTGTATGGGGATGACGTTTATTCTGAAAAACAGATCCTGTCTGAACTGCCCGTTTTCTATCAACGCCTCAAGATTCTTGTTGGTGGCTGTTATGATGCGAACATCAACCTTTATGGGAGAAATATCTCCCACGCGTTCAAACTGGCCTGATTCAAGGACCCTTAAAAGCTTTGTCTGTATTGACATGGGGATATCCCCGATTTCATCAAGAAAGAAATCTCCGTGGTTTGCTGCCTCAAAACGTCCGATACGGCTGGTTACAGCTCCTGTGAATGCTCCTTTTGTATGGCCGAACAATTCACTTTCAAGCACGGATTCATTGAGTGCGGCGCAGTTGAGCTGGATAAAGGCCTGGTTTTTCCTGGGCCCGCAAAGATGAATGGCATCTGCTATGAGTTCCTTGCCTGTGCCGCTTTCGCCCAGGATAATGACAGGAGCGCTGCTTTCAGCAGCTTTTCTGACCAGATCAAATACTGCAAGCATTTCAGGAGACTTGCCTACTATGCCCATGAACTGATCTTCCCTGTCACATTGTCTTGCAAGGATATGAACCTTTTCATCCAGCTTGGTTATTTCTGATATATCTGTAAGAGTTTCAACAACTCCGAGAGCTTTTTTGTTTTCATCCCATAATACCGAGGCATTTTTCAGCACAGGTATGTATGTTCCGTCTTTGGTGCGGACAAGGCACCTGCATTTTTTTATATCCTTGTGACCGTCTGCAAAAAGCTGGCACCATCCATCCTTTTCCTTGCCGTGAAGCGTTTTTTCACAGGCATCACATCCCAGTATCGTGCATGGCAGGCCGATTGCCTCGTCAGACCTGTATCCTGTCATGGACTCAAAGGCCGAGTTGACCATGAGGATGGTTCCTTCAGGCCCTATGAACATGAGCCCGTCATTGATCGTGTTGACAATTTTTTTCCAGAACAGGTTGATTTCATGTTCATCCATAAAAAATTTCCTTAATGGGGATATTGTTTAATATGAGTTTAATCAGGTGTTAAAATTTAAACATATGATTAAATAACATTTTGCTGGCAGGAAATCAAATTTTCCTGAATTTGATATTGTTTTATATATAAATTCAAGGGCTTATATTCTTGGGTTTCAATATGGCACATTTGTTGCGAATTGTTGAAATCAGATTAAAACCGGAAAAATTAAATAAAAAAACAGGAGCCGGAATGATTCCAGATATAAAAATGGATCTGCGGGGAATTATTTCTCCTTTGAACCTGCTGAAATTCAAGAACCGGCTCAGAAGCATGAAAAAAGGCCAGATTATTGAAGTTATCCTGTCTGACAGGGATGTGTCAGACGATCTTGTCATGATTACAGGCAGATCACAGGATATGATTGTCTATCACAGACAGCATGCAGGTGTGATCTGCATAGGAGTTAAAAAAGGATAAAAACCCAAGAAACAACAGGAGACAAAATGCAATTAACCCGAAGAAATTTTTTCAAGTTTATTGGGGCTGCCAGTGCTTCGGTTGCAGCCTCATCTTCCTGTGCCCATGCATGGGAGTCAAAGGCGCCCCCGGATCCGTACGGATGCCTTGTGGATCTGACAAGATGTGTCGGATGCCGCAAATGCGAGGAAGCCTGTGCCAGTGTAAACGGCCTGCCTGCACCTGAACGCCCTGATTGTCAATGCACAATTTTTGACAGGAAGCGCAGGCCCGATGACAAGGCTTATACCGTGGTGAACCGCTATTTTACAGGAGTGCTGGATGAATTTAACAAACCTGTGCCAACCTTTGTCAAGGTACAGTGCATGCATTGTCAGGACCCTGCATGTGTGTCAGCCTGCATTGTGGGCGCTTTGACAAAGGACAAGACAGGGGCTGTGAAATACGATGTAACCAAATGCATTGGCTGCCGTTACTGCATGGTTGCCTGTCCCTTTGAGATTCCCGCATATGAATATCATGACCCTGTTACTCCAAGAGTGCGCAAATGTACTTTCTGCTATGACAGGATATCAAAGGAAGGAGGGCTGCCGGGATGCGCCACCATATGCCCCACAGAAGCACTGACCTTTGGCAAACGCAGCACATTGCTCAAGGTTGCCAAAAAAAGGCTCAAGGAAAATCCAGGCAAATATATAAACCATATATATGGCGAGCATGAAGTCGGAGGGACATCATGGCTTTATATCTCATCCGTGCCCTTTGACAAGGTAAATCTTCCTGTGCTGCCGGAAACTGCATCTCCTGCACTCTCAGAAACAGTGCAGCATTCATTGTTCAGCTATCTGTGGTCACCCATTGCCCTTTTCAGTGTTCTTGGCGCTTTCATGTACAGGACAAATAAGAATCAGGACAAACCAGACAGCAAAGGAGGTGCACAATGAAACCAGCCCCTGTTAATAAAAAGTTCTGGACTCCCGGTGTCCTGGTTATATTCTGCTTCATGATTGCAGGGTTTGCAGCCATAATCGCAAGATTTACAGGCGGTATAGGCTATGTTACCAACCTCAGCAATGCAAGGCCGTGGGGCCTGTGGGTGGGTGTTGATGTTGCATCGGGAGTTGCCCTTGCAGCAGGCGGATTTACAACAGCAGCCCTGGCACATATTTTCGGCAGGCACTATTATGAGCCTGTAACCCGTCCTGCACTTCTGACAGCAGCCCTTGGATATACATTTGTCGTGCTGGGCCTTCTTGTTGACATAGGCAGGTCATGGGCCATATGGAAACCCATGCTCCACTGGAACACAAATTCTGTTCTGTTTGAAGTGGCCATGTGTGTCATGGTTTATCTGAATGTGCTTTATATTGAATTTTTTCCCGTTATTGCGGAACAGTTCAAGGGCAGGGTGAATCTTCCAGGAGCTTTATCTGTTTTTAACGCTCCTGTTGACGGTATTCTCACCATAGGAGATGCCATTCTTTCAAAAATAATGTGGATTTTTATTATACTGGGCGTTGTGCTGTCGTGCATGCATCAGTCCAGCCTTGGGTCGCTCATGCTGATTGCGCCCACCAAACTGCATCCTTTATGGTATACTCCGATCCTGCCTCTATTGTTTCTCACTTCAGCCTTTGCAGTGGGATATCCCATGGTTGTGGTTGAAACCACAATTGCCTCGTCTTCATTCGGGCTTGACAGTGAAATCGAGATTCTAGCTCCTCTGACAAGGATCACGGTTTTTCTTCTGGGGATCTATATGGTGCTGAAGATCGGAGACATGGCAGTCAGGGGCACTTATGTTTATCTGTTTGACGGAACCTATCAGACCAATTCATTTTTGATTGAAATGGTGCTGGGAGTTATTGTTCCCTGGATCATGCTGCTTTCTGAAAAAATAAGACAATCCAGAAGATGTGTTTTTATTGCAGCTTTTCTCATTGTTGCAGGAGTTGTACTGAACCGCATAAATGTTTTTATTGTCGGGTTCAGGCCACCCCTGAGCGAAAACGGATATTTTCCTGCACCAGGGGAAATGCTGGTTACTTTCGGGCTCATTGCCACACTGATGTTTATATACAGAATTGTTGTGACTTATCTGCCGGTACTGCCTGAATCAAAGGAGGTTTCATCATGATGAGAAAAATAGTTTTTCTTGCAGGTGTCCTGGCTCTGGCTGCCGGCGTATGCGCAGCTCAGGTGTGGAAAGCGCCTGACCAGGAAAAAGCAAAGCAAAGGGCAAAACAGCTTGTTCCCTTTGTTTCAGACTATATGGATACTGACCAGATACAAAGAAGAATAGCATTGATGGATGCGGGTATTTCTCTTAAAGATGTCCGTAATGTCTATTTTCTGCTGGACAGCCCCATCATAAAAAAACGCGAAGATCATTTCGGGCCGGTACGTTTTGCCCACAAACGGCATGCAGCCCTGATAAAGGATTGCACCAAGTGCCATCATTTCAGGCCAAAGGATAAAAATGCCCTTGAAACCACAAGATGTTCAGCCTGTCACCAGGATTCGTTCAGAAAAGATCATCCTGAACGCATTGGCCTTAAGGCTGCCTATCACCAGCAGTGCATGGGATGTCACAAGACCGAAGGAAAAGGCCCCACAGGGTGCAAGGAATGTCATCTTGAAAATGTTCCTGATCATTCCAGGCTTGTGAAACTGCCTGACAACCCTGAACCTTCCCAGGTGACAGAGGAATGTTTAAGATGTCATGAGACCCAGGGTGAGGACATGCTTAAAACAGCCCACTGGCTGTGGAAAGGGCCTTCCCCGTATACAACGGGTCACAGAAAGGATATTCTGCACGGCAAGGGGACAACAGCCATAAACAACTACTGAATCAACCCCACAAGCAACGAGGCTCGTTGCACAAGCTGTCATGCAGGATACGGGTGGAAGGATTCTTCCTTTGATTTTACTGATAAAACAAAAATAGACTGTCTGGTA
>Ga0256846_1000917_pt1 | contig 10193 bp, 9 predicted proteins | sample TevniametaG_FD_189098 | JGI IMG/M metagenome (GOLD analysis project Ga0256846, IMG submission 189098) | Tube worm associated microbial communities from hydrothermal vent at the East Pacific Rise, Pacific Ocean - Tevnia | ecosystem: Host-associated > Annelida > Integument > Unclassified ...
CCTGAAATAATCCTGGAAGACACTGTCTATGAAAAACAGGGGCTACCCTTTGAAGGACGTACCACAAAGGTTAATCCCCCGACAGGGAAAAAAGACTGATGATAATCAAGGCATCCAATGCAGGTCAGGTTGTGTTTTTCGGAGCATTTGATTGTTATTTTGGGCGCAGCCCAAAATGTTCAATCTGTGGAGAAAAAGATAACCTGTCCTGCATGGGTTTGTGAGACATAATAAAGCATATGCAATTGACAGCAGTATGAAAGAGGAGTGAATTTTTCAGCCCTGTTTTTTGTCTTTAAACCATTTTTCATCTCCATAAAGGCTGGCTGCACAGTCAGGGCAAATCCCGTGGCTGAATTTAGCTTTGGAATGTTCCTGGAGAAATGATTCGATCTGGTTCCAATACCCTTTATCGTCCCGGATTTTTTTACAACTGGCACAAATTGGCAGAAGACCGCTCAGGGTTTCAACCTCTGCAAGGGCTTTCTGAAGTTTTATAATCAGTTTTTCCTTTTCTTTTTCAGCCTCTTTTCGTACTGCAATGTCTTTTTTCAGGGCATCTTCCGTGTCTGCCCTTGTTGCTTCATAAAAATAGGTTAGAAAAGATATCATGATAATAAAAACAACTATATTGGAAAGGGCTGGCAATGGAAGGCTGTCCGGGCCAGATGCATGGACACGCAGGAACAGAACAGTTGCAATGGGTAGAAAAACAGCACTGATAATTGTTCCCATCTTTTTTTCCCACAGGAAAAAGGCTAAGACCGGTACCAGGGCATTCCAGACAAAGATTGTGGGAAAGGTGTTGGCAATTCCCGAGGCTGCCAGGCCGAATATAAACACTATGATGGTAAAAGCCTTTTTTACAAAGTTGAAATATCTTGCATATCGCAGCATCCACACAAGGGCCAGGCATATTGGGATCAGGGATATTTCAATGATGGCAAGACCCATTACACCCCGTGATATATTGATCATAGAATATCCACAGCCAATTAATGCAATTATCACAAGGGAGGTTTTCAGTAAAACATATCGTCTGAAGTCGCCTATGGTTGTATGGTCGTACAGCTTTTGGGCTGTGTCCGGGCCAGGAGTGAAAAATTTATTATCCGGTATTTCACCATGATTACTATTTTCCATTTTTAATACCTCTGTTCAGTTATGTATTATTACTTATAAGTTGCCATGGTATTTTTTGTCAATAGAGGTAAAGTTTTTTAAACGTTTAAAAAGACAGGCAAGCAGTATAATGCCTGCAAGGGTGATTCCGGCTGCAACATTAAAGGAGACTTTATAGGCGTAGGTTTCAGCCCTGCCCGAGGCAATGAGAATGTCTGTGATTGGTCCTGCAATAAAAGTTCCTGCCATGCCCCAGCTTAAAAAGAGTGTGGCATTGAAAACACTGAAGAGTCTGCCCCTTTCCAGGGGCGGTATTAACTGGGATGCAAGTTCATAGGAGGAGGCAAGTATTGCAACTTCTGAGAAACCCATGAGAAAACTTGCAATGGATATGAGAAAGAGGGAATCTGCAATTCCAAGGATAAGCAATGAAATAAGGGCAGCAATGGATGCGGTCATGAGATATCCTGGATTACCTGTTCTGCGCGCCATCCATCCTGATACGATACCAAAAATAACAATGGAGATGGATTTAATATTTACAACATGGCTTAAAACAAGGCTCGAAAGGTTCAAGCCTGATTTGAGGGTGAGATACTGGGGCATGGTTATTGCGATGGAGTTCCGGCCAAAATGGATCAGAGCCATGGCAGTAATGAATATCATAAAGATTGACGGGTTAAAATCTCCTGTCAGGGTTAATTTATTATCTTTTTCATCTCCATCATTGTATTTAATCCCGCCTTCAGGTATTAAAAACATGGGCAGAACAGATATGATCATGATGCCTGCGGATAGAAAAAAGAGGGCCCCTTTATGAAAACCCCAGCCCGGGTATGCTAAACCTAATTTGTCATATAACAATCCTCCGGCAAGTATTCCAAAAAATCTGCCGGCTCCGCCAAGACTTTCAAGCTTTCCCATGACAGAGACCCTGGAGCCTTTTTTATACATATCAGATATTAGAGCGCTCCACCCTATGTTGGACATTGACCAGAAAACCTCTATGATGGAAAGGCCTGCAATGATAACATACCCTGATACAGACTTTTGTGCAGGTATCAGGTGGCAGTACCAGACAGCAACGGTGCCGATACCTGCAAGCAGTTCACCATAGACGATCAGGCTTCTTCTTTTCTGATATTTATCCGATAAAACTCCCCACACATATCTTTGCAGAACAACATTGAAAATCATGGGAATGGTCGCAAAGAGTGCTGTTACAGTTACAGACAGCCCAAGGAAATGTTTCAGATAGACAGTGAGATATGTATAAAAAAGTCCCCGCCTGAACATGGCAAGGGCCTGGAATGATGATATGCTTAAAAATATTTTTAAAGGGTGTTCTGTTTTTTCCATGGGGCATATATACAGTAAAAATATATAAATGTATAAGAAATAAAAGAGATTTCCTGAAGGCTTACAATATTTACTTCTTAATTACCGGTTTTTTTGATAGAATCAAATTATTGTTCTGTTTATATAATTTCATACTGCATATTTAAAAGGTCAGAAAAATGGAACTAAAAGATATTTGTCCGGAAAAAATGATCAGTTTTGATGAGGTGGGCAAAAAAATAAAAAACGGCAGCCGTGTGTTCATAGGTACTGGATGCGGAGAGCCCCAGAAGCTCATACGGGCTATGGTGGAAGATGAGACAAATCAGGACATTATTCTCTATCAGATGTTCTCTTCCACCCTTGCAGATTATATTAATGATGAGTCGTTTTTATCAAGGTTTTCAATCAAACTTTTTTTTATAAGCGTCTATATAAGACAGGCTGCCTATGAAGGCAAAATTGATTATCTGCCCATTTACCTTTCCCAGATACCCAAGATATTTGCCTCCCAGGAGATCGGGCTTGATATTGCCCTGGTACAGGTCTCACCACCTGATGAATTCGGGTATTGCAGCCTTGGTATTTCCGTTGATATAACCCTGTCAGGCTTGAAAAATGCCGGAATAGTGATTGCCCAGGTAAATCCTGCAATGCCTAGAACCCTTGGAGACAGTTTTGTACACATAGATGAGATTGACTATTGTATTTTCCATGAAGAACCCCTTGTGGAGGCATTTCCAGAGAAAAAGAACCAGAAGGTGATTGAACGGATAGGTCATTATGTAAAGCAGCTTGTTCCTAATGGTGCAACTCTTCAGGTTGGTTTTGGACATCTTCCCGATGCCATTGTTCCTTTCTTAAAGGATAAAAAAGATCTTGGCATCCATACCCAGGTTATCACAGACGGGCTTTTACCTCTGTTTAAGGCAAAGGCAGTTACCAACAGGAATAAATCATATCTGCCTGACAGGGTGGTGGCTTCCCTTTGCATGGGTTCAAAGGAGCTATATCAATACGTTGATAATAATCCCATGTTCTATTTTAAGTCTTCGGAATTTGTCAATGACCCCAATGTAATAGCAAGGAATGATAATTTCATATCATTAAGCTCTGCCCTGGAGGTTGATCTCACAGGACAGATATGCACTGATTCCAAGGGCTATCTTTTTTACAGCGGCATTGGTGACCAGGTTGATTTTATCAGGGGCAGCAGCATGTCCAGGGGCGGGTTTTCCATTATTGTTATCCCGTCAACTGCCCAGGGCGGGCAGGTGTCAAGGATAGTCACCCATTTGAGCGAAGGGGCCGGGGTTGCAACCACCCGGGGAGATATTGATATTGTTGTAACAGAATATGGTATTGCAGAACTCAGGAGTAAAAGCATATACCAGAGGGTAATGGAGCTTGTGCAGATTGCCCACCCCAAATTCAGGAAAACATTGATGGAAGAAGCTAAAAGAAAACGTTATATTTTTATTGACCAGCTCTCACCCACAAGCAAGGATCTTCTGTTCCTGGATGAGTATAAATCTTCAATGAAATTAAAGAATGGTAAAAATATTGAGTTCAGACCTCTTTTGCCCTCTGATGAATTTGAGTCCAGAAATTTTTACTATTCCCTCCAGGAAGATTCTATTTATTACAGATTTTTTAACAAACGCAGGGTTTTTTCAAGGCAGATGCTCCAGCGGGAGTGGTCAGGTGTGGATTATAAAAAGAATATGACAATCATTGGTCTAATGCAGTTTGGAAGGCAGAAAAAGATAATGGCCATTGGCTCCTATGCAGAGGTGGAAAATAATATGGCAGAAGTTGCATTTCTTGTAAAAGAGGAGCTGCACGGTATGGGAGTTGGCACACGCCTCCTTGAAATCCTTGAAACCATTGCAATAAAAAATTGTTTTAACGGATTTACTGCTGTTGTCCTGGCTGAGAACAGCAAGATGATCAAGGTGTTTAAAAAACGATACCCCCATGCAAAGTTTACACGGGGCGGCAGCGGAGAGATTGATGTTACCATGCCTTTCCCATTGACAAATGAGCTTTAAGCCTTGGGAAAAACAGATAAGAAAACAGAGCTTATTTTAGCTCCCCTGCACGGTTTTACAGATGTGATATTCAGAAATATCTATTCACAATATTTTCCAGGATTTGACATGGCAATAGCTCCTTTTATTTCCACCCTGGAGCAGCAGCGTATTAATCCCGCAAGAACCCGTGATGTCCTTCCTGAACTTAACAGATCCCTGCCGGTAACTCCCCAGATATTGAGCAGATCCCCCCTTGATTTTATATTCCTTGCATCCAGATTTGCTGATATGGGTCATACCTGTGTAAACTGGAACCTTGGATGTCCCCAGCAAAAGATTGTGAAAAATAAAAAGGGTGCAGGTTTAATACCATTTATCCGGGAGATCGATGTATTCCTTGATACTGTTTTCAGCCGTATTTCCATTGACCTTTCCATAAAAGTGCGCCTGGGGAAAAAAGATCCCAATGAGATATACCCTCTTTTAAAGGTTTTTAACAAGTATCCCTTAAAGGAGATAATACTTCACCCCAGAACCGGTGTGCAGTTTTATAAAGGAATTGCAGATATTGATGCCTTTGAATCTGTGTCAGAGAGGACAAATCACAGGATGGTATATAATGGTGATATTGTTTCAAAGGATTTTTTTTGCGGTGTTAAAAACAGGTTCCCAGCCATAACAAGGTTTATGATAGGAAGGGGCGCCCTTGAAAAACCGTTTCTGCCCGGCATGATAAAAAACAGCTCTGGGATATCAAAAGAAGACAGCCTTAAAATACTTTATTCTTTTATTGATGACCTTTTTAATGGATACCAGGAACTCATGGGTGGGAAAAAACTGATAGGCAGAATGAAGGGCTTCTGGACATATTTTATCAAGTCGTTTAAAGCATGCAGCACTGATTATAAAAATATTCTGTTGTCACAGACAGAAGATGAGTATAAAAGCCGTGTGAAAGATCTTTTTTCCAATGCAGAAATACAGGGCTGCCCATGAAATACTGGATTGCCAGTGGACAGGCCAGTGGACAGGCCTGGTCCATGGCAATCCTTTGACCATGTTTATATCATTGACTAAATCATGGCCACAATCTGGTTTACAAGCTTTTCAATACCAAGGGCAATATCTTTTACTCCAGGGCCCAGCATATATGCAGGTGTTGTAACGATTTTATTGTCCTTGTCAGTGACTATGCCATCGACATTGCAGTCAGCATGGCTGCATCCCATGGCTGTGATTTTTGAGGCTGTAACCTGGTCAGTTCCAATTGTGACAGTGATATTCTTATGGGAAAGCACCTTTGCCACAACGGCAGGGGCAATGCATATGGCACCAACAGGTTTTAATGCTCTATTGGTTTCAAGGATCAATCTTTCAACTTCAGGATGAACAACAGCTTCTGCACCTTTTTCAGCAAAATCAGATAGATTTTTAATTGCACCAAGGCCTCCTGGTATGATTAAAGCATCAAAATCAGATGGGTTAACATCTTTTATATTTTTTATATTCCCCCGGGCAATTCTTGCAGCTTCTGCAAGGGCATTCCTCTTTGAGCCTGTTTTTTTGTCAGTCAGATGGTTTATCTCATCAAACTTGATATCAGGAGCCATGTGAATGATTTCAATGCCTGCTCTGTCAAGGAAAAACATTGTTAAGACAGCTTCATGTATTTCAGAACCGTCGGATACTCCGCATCCTGATAGTAACAAACCTGTTTTTCTGCCCATAATAACCTCCAGATGTTTATGGTTTATCATCTCCCCGCATATAAGCAAGGAGTATACCTGTAAAGGCCATGGCTGCTCCTGCAGCCAGAGCTCTTTTAAAACCTGTCATGAAATATTGTAGCATTTCCCCGGTGTAATTTTCAAGGCTTGCCCCACCTGTGAGCCTGGAGTATGACAGGGAAAATACCAGGCCTGCAATGCTGATCCCCATGACCATACCAAGGTTTCTTGCCGTTGCAACTGCCCCTGATGCAAGGCCCCTTTTTTCCAGGGGAGTTGAGTTCATGGCAGCAGTATTATTGGGTGAGATAAATAGTGCAGTACCGGTTCCTGCAAGAGCAAGGCGCAGGAGTACCGGGAATAACCCTGCAGAGTCATTGATAAAGAGGAATGATGTAAGGGAAATTGCAAGAAAGGACATACCAACGGTGCAAAGCATTCTTGAACCGATTTTATCATACATTAATCCTGCAAAAGGGCTGAAAAAAAACAGAAATATAAATGGTGTGATCATGATAAAGCCTGTGGCAGATGCAGAGTAGGCACAAGGGTATGTAAGATAAAATGGCATTAAAAATATGATTGTGAAAAGGGATGCAAAAAGTATTGCAGATGTAATAACCGGGAAGAGAAAGAGCCTTATCCTCAGCAGACCAGGGTCAAAGAGGGGAAAATCTGTGCTGGTCTCGGTTTTAATAAATAATAAAAGGGAAATAAGAAAGATAAAGAACAGAGAGGTTGATTTTATACTTAATAATTCCCACTTGCCAAGGTGTGTAAGGGCAATGATAAATGAGCATATACTGATTATGAGAAAAAAACTTCCCTTTTTGTCAAGGGGTTCATTATTGCCTGTGTCAGCACTGGTGCCGGTGAGTATATGAAAACCTGTAAAGAGTGCAATAATACCAAAGGGTATATTAATATAGAAGATTGAGCGCCATGAAAAAAGATCAAGGAGTATTCCGCCTGCAACCGGCCCGGCTGTGAGCCCTGCGGCAACAATGGTTCCCATCATACCTAAAGCTCTGCCCCTTTCTCCTGGCGGGAAAGCATCGATAATCATTGCAGGTGAGCATGCCATTAACATTGATGCTCCAAGTCCCTGGAGGATCCTTGACAGTATCAGGACAAGGCATGTCGGGGCAATACTGCAGAAAAATGAGCCCAGGGTGAAGATGAGAAACCCGTATATGTATATGATTTTTCTGCCCCTGGTGTCACTGAGTCTGCCAAAAAAAAGAAGCAGTGCTGAAACCGTCACAAGATAGGAAAGTATAACCCACTGGACAATATCCATCCTTGTGTGAAAATCTTCCATAATATATGGCAGTGCAACATTTACAATGCTTGAGTCCAGAGTGGACATGAATATTGCCGTGGCAACAAGAAGAAATACAATCCATCTGTTGTAAGGTTTGTTATTTGTGGTGTTATTGTCCATTGCCCCCTTTATACCATAAAAAAATTGTGATATAAATTTTTCTTTAAAAGCATTTTTATTAAAGGAGAAAACCATGGCAAAGGAAAATGATCTTGTATTGATTTATGTTGAAGAGTCTCCTGTAACTTTTGCCAGGATAGAAGGTATTAAGGCTGATGCCAAAAAAGACTGGTACCATATGAAACTTCTCATGCTCCAGCTGCCCCTGCAGGTTGTGACCTGGATATTAAAAAATGATTATATTAATGGTGAAGAATTTACCATGGGCGGTAAAAAAATGCGCATTGAGCTGGTTGAATCTCCAGGAGAGGATGTTTTATTAAGTGAGATCCCTTTTTCTGATCAAAAAGCTGATAATATAGATGCTGATAAGCCTGAAAAGGGCAAAATCATCTCATTTGATGATGCAAAAAGGTTAAAAAAACAGGATAAAAAGGGCACTGATAAAGAACAATAGCCCATGGGAAAATGCCATGTAAAAACCAGTAAGATGGAAAACCATGAAAAAAAATATATCATATCTGCCTCAAGGCGCACTGATATCCCTGCGTTCTATCTTGACTGGTTCATGGAGGGGATACAGGCAGGCTCCTTTGAAGTAATAAACCCCTATAACAGAGTGAAAAGAATCATTGATATAAGCCCTGAAAAGGTGCACTCCATTGTTTTCTGGTCAAAGAATTATGGGCCTTTTCTTGGGTCAGGTGCCCATGATAAACTTATTAAACTTGGTTATAATCTCTTTTTTCATTTTAGTATAAATTCGGAAAATTCCGTGCTGGAACCAGGTGTTCCTTCTTTGAAAATAAGGCTTGATCAGCTTGAGGAGCTCTCCGGAATAAATAGTCCGGAAAATATTGTCTGGAGATTTGATCCTGTCTGTTATTATATGGTAAAAGACGGTGTTCCCGGGGGCGGCAGTGTAAAAAATAACCTTTCTGATTTTTCAAAGATTGCTGAAAAAGCTTCCCGGTGCGGTGTGACAAAGGCCATTACAAGTTTTGTCGATCCTTACAAAAAGATCAATACCAGGATCAATTATCTGCAGAAACAGGGCAGTGATATTGTTAAGATAGTGGATATAGATTCCGGAAAAAAGGTCAGGATTTTAAAAAGAATGGCAAAGCTGCTTAAAAGCAAGGGCATATCCCTTGATCTGTGCTGTGAAAAAGAGCTTTTTTCCCACCCTGGTATGCCAGGGCAAAACAGTATTGGTCAAAGTGCCTGTATATCAGGCAGACAATTATCTGATCTCTTTAAAGGAAATCCTGTAACTCAACGGGACTACGGACAAAGGGCAAAACAGGGCTGCCTTTGCACAAAGTCCATTGACATAGGCTCCTATGAACAGCACCCATGTTTTCATAATTGTATTTTCTGCTATGCAAACCCTGCCATTGATCAAAAAATAAAGAAAAGAGAGGTTGCAACTTAAGATTCATGAAAATAGGGAGTCTTGAAATTAAAGGCATAGCTCTGCTTGCACCCCTTGCAGGCATAACAAACCTTCCCTTCAGGCAAATGGTAAAAGAGTGCGGGTGTGCCCTTGTGTGTTCGGAAATGGTCAGTGCCAAGGGGATTGTGTATAATTCAGAAAAAACATTTAAGCTTCTGGATTCAAAAAAAGAAGAAAAACCTTTATCTGTACAGATTTTCGGCTCATGCCCCCATGCAATGCAAAGGGCTGCCATGTTTATTCAGAACCAGGGACGGGCAGATATAATTGATATAAATTTTGGATGCAGTGTAAAAAAAGTTGTGAAAACCGGTGCCGGTGCAGCCCTTATGAAGGATTATAAAAATGCGGAAAATGTTATCAGGGCAGTGAAAGATGCGGTGGCACTCCCCATGACAATAAAGATCAGGTCTGGCTGGGATGCTTCGGGGAAAGACGCTTTTAAAATAGCAGAAATAGCGGAAAAATGCGGCGTTAACGGCATTATCCTGCACCCCAGAACCGCAGGCCAGGGTTTCAGAGGCAGGGCAGACTGGAGCCTTATTAAGAAGTTAAAGGAACAAGTTGCCATCCCTGTTATTGGTAATGGCGATATTCACAATGCAGAGCAGGGCCTCAGAATGCTGGAAGAGACAGGGTGTGATGCTGTCATGGTTGGCAGAGCTGCCCTGGGCAATCCATTTATTTTTTCCCGGATACAGGCTCTGTATGAAACAGGAGAACACCGCAAAATAAGCTGCAATGACATATTCATGGCCATGGCCAGGCTCATAAACTATTACCATGATTATTATGGGGATAAGCATGCCGCAAGAATGCTCAGGGGCAGGCTTGCATGGTTTGTCAAGGGGCTGCCCGGAGCAGTTGTGTTCCGTAAAGATCTGTCCCGGATCAGCTCCTGTGCCCAGGCAGGGGAATTGACGAGCGAATTTTATAAAACTATTACATCGAAAGGGTATCATTCTTTCTTATAAAGGGCGGAAGCTGTGGAACTTATGCCTCCCCTGGGCGTAAATTCGCCAATAACTTCCATTTCCAGAGGTTTTACGACTTCAACAAGGTCGTCTAAAATT
>Ga0256846_1000919_pt1 | contig 10172 bp, 5 predicted proteins | sample TevniametaG_FD_189098 | JGI IMG/M metagenome (GOLD analysis project Ga0256846, IMG submission 189098) | Tube worm associated microbial communities from hydrothermal vent at the East Pacific Rise, Pacific Ocean - Tevnia | ecosystem: Host-associated > Annelida > Integument > Unclassified ...
TTCGCTACACTTATTTTTTGAACCATTTAAGAAATTCAGTTAATTAAGTTTTGTTTTCACCACAAAGAACACAAAGTTATACAAAGGTTTTAACCACAAATTAACACCGATTATTGCTAATTTATTGATTTCTAATAACTTTCAACTTTATAAACTTTCAACTTTCAACTCATTATCTCTTCTATTTTCTCAAACAGTGTATCATTAACAGGCACAAGCGGTAGTCGCAGTACATTTTCAATTACACCTTTTTTATGTAAAAATGCTTTTACTCCTGCGGGATTACCGTCTTCAAACATAGCATTAATAATATCGATAAGACTATAATGAATTACTCTTGCTTCATCATATTTACCATTAAGAGCAAGCGAAACCATTTGTGAGAATTTAGCAGGATATGCATTAGCAACAACAGAAATTACACCGTCAAATCCCAATGAAATTAAGGGTAGAGTAGTGGCATCGTCACCCGATAAAACAATAAATCCATCAGGTTTATTTTTTACAATTTGCATCATTTGAGCAAAATTTCCCGAAGCCTCTTTTACCGCAACAATATTTTTAAATTCTTTGGCAAGTTTAATAGTAGTTTCAGCATTTATATTCGAAGATGTTCTACCCGGAACATTATATAAAATTATAGGCAAATCGGTAGATTTGGCAACAGCCTTAAAATGTTCGTAAATACCGCGTTGATTGGGTTTGTTGTAATACGGAGCTACCGACAAAATACCGTCAACTCCTTGTTTCGAAAAATCTTTAATAACATCAACAACATCGGCGGTATTGTTACCTCCACAGCCTACTATTACGGGAACTCTATTGCTGTTTTTTTCTATAATAAAATCAACAACAGCATGTTTTTCATTGTTTGACAATGTAGCAGCTTCGCTTGTTGTGCCCAATGCCACAAGAAAATTCACTCCGTTGTTTATTTGCGATTCAATAATAGTATTTAAAGCATTAAAATCAATATTACCGCTTTTGTCAAAAGGGGTTATCAATGCTACTCCCGTGCCTTTAAATTTCAATTCTTCCATATACTTTTGTTTTATATTTTTGTATATATTCTGAATTTATTAAGAAATGTTTATTTAAGAATGCAAGTTTTTTATTATTTAAATTTTCCCAAATAAAATAAAACCTGTTCAAAATAGTAGTCAATATTATCCGACTCTTTTATGTTTATCATTAAATCGAACGGACTATTTTCGGCAGTAAATCTGCCTACTTTAAATTTTGCTTTCGATTTGCTTATTAGTTGATGCATCGGATACCATTTAGCGGCATTATTAATATCAATTAAAATGTCGAAATTGGTATTTTGAAAATCAATGGCTTCTTGTTTTTTTAATCTGTAAAAAAAGTCTAAATCTTTATCGTGAAAAAAATTAAACTGTTTGTCACTTAAATAAAAGTCATCGGGCTTTTTTTCGGGAATATAGCACACAGCCGAAATATTTATAATATTATCGGATAGTAATTTTTTATAGAAATTTTTAATACTATCAAGCTCTTTTCTTGAAGAAACAACAGAAGTTAACCCTATTTTTTTTGCTTTTTCTAATGAGCAAACATTAACAATACGGTTATTGTTTTTAAGGTTTTTTTGTAATAACCAATTACTTATTTTTTGTTTCAATCGATTATATTTTTTTTCTTCTGTCATAAATATTTATTGCTTTGTTTTATAATTAAAACGTTTAAAGAGTTGTCATATTTTACAAGTTTCTTATTTTGTTTTAAATGGCAACTCTTTATATAATCGTTATTCATTTTTTCCGTGACAATGTTTGTATTTTTTACCGCTTCCGCAAGGACAAGGGTCATTTCTGCCTACTTTTTTCTCTACTCTTACGGGTTGAACTTTTTTCTTTTCATCACGATTATCTCCTGTTTGGTCGGTTCGTGAAGTATTAAATTTACTCATATCTAATTTGCGGCGTTGTTCTGCTTGTCGAACTTGATTCGGGTCTTGAACAGGAATATCACCTTTCATCAATATTGAAACTACATCGCGATTAATGCGGGCAATCATATCTTTAAATAAATTGAAAGATTCAAATTTATAAATTAAAAGCGGGTCTTTTTGTTCGTAAGTAGCATTCTGAACCGATTGTTTCAATTCGTCCATTTCGCGAAGGTGCTCTTTCCAAGCATCATCAATAATCATCAAACTTATTGATTTTTCTATTGAATGAATAAGGTCTTTACCTTCTGATTCGTATGCTTCTTTAAGGTTTGTAACAATATTGTAGGTCTTTTGTCCGTCGAAAATCGGGATAACAATATTTTTATATACTTGTCCTTGTGTTTCGTAAACATCTTTAATTACAGGATATACTTTTTGCTGTAAAGATTCCGATTTGCGTTTGTAAGTATCTAAAACAGTAGAGTATAATTTCTCTGTTAATATGTTTACATCATCTTTTAAAAAATCGTCTTCGTTAAAGGGAGTCTCAACAGATAATGCTCTGATACAATCCATTTTAAAACTTTCAAAATCTTGGGCTTCTTGATATTGTTCAATAAGATTTTCGCATACATCATACATATTATTGGCAATATCAACTCTTAGGCGGTCACCAAACAGAGCATGTTTACGACGTTTATAAATAACTTCACGTTGATTGTTCATTACATCATCGTATTCGAGCAAACGCTTACGAATACCAAAGTTATTTTCTTCAACTTTTTTCTGTGCTCGTTCAATTGATTTTGAAATCATTGAATGTTGAATAACTTCACCTTCTTTAAGCCCCATTTTGTCCATTAATCCGGCAATACGTTCAGAGCCGAACAATCGCATAAGATTATCGTCGAGCGAAACAAAAAATTGTGAAGAACCCGGGTCACCTTGACGACCGGCACGACCGCGTAACTGACGATCAACTCGTCGTGATTCGTGGCGTTCGGTTCCTAAAATAGCCAAACCGCCTGCTTCTTTAACTTCGGGAGTAAGTTTAATATCGGTTCCCCTACCTGCCATGTTTGTAGCAATGGTAACTGTTTTTGCTTTTCCTGCTTCTGCTACAATATCAGCTTCGCGTTGGTGTAATTTTGCATTTAATACATTATGCTTAATTCCGCGAATTTTTAATGTCCGGCTTAGTAATTCCGATACTTCTACTGATGTAGTACCTACCAATACTGGGCGATTACTGTTTACTAAAGATATTATCTCTTCAATAACGGCATTATATTTTTCTCGTGTTGTTTTAAACACTAAATCTTCGTGGTCTTTTCTTATTATTGGTTTATTGGTAGGAATTACCACAACATCTAGTTTATAAATATCCCACAATTCACCTGCTTCTGTTTCGGCTGTTCCTGTCATACCCGACAGTTTATGATACATTCTAAAGTAGTTTTGAAGTGTAATGGTAGCAAATGTTTGTGTTGCAGCTTCAACTTTTACAGCTTCTTTTGCTTCAATAGCTTGATGTAGTCCGTCGGAATATCGGCGACCTTCCATTATACGACCGGTTTGCTCATCTACAATTTTTACTTTATTGTCAATTACAACATATTCCACATCTTTTTCAAACATAGCATATGCTTTAAGCAACTGATTTATTGTATGAACACGTTCCGATTTTACCGCATAATCTTGAAGCATTTTATCTTTTTCTTGTATTTTTTCGTTTGGCGACAAATCTTTTTTCTCTAAATCGGCTATTTGAGCACCAATATCTGGTAATACAAAAAAGCTGTGGTCTTCGGCATCGGTTGAAATTAAGTCAATACCTTTGTCGGTAAGTTCAATAGAGTTATGTTGTTCTTCAATGACAAAATATAACTCATCGGTTACTTTATACATATTTTTGTTGTTCTCTTGCATATAAAAATTTTGAGTTTTTTGCAAAAGAACTTTCATGCCCGGTTCATTTAAGTATTTAATAAGAGCCTTATTTTTCGGTAAACCTTTGTGAGCACGTAAAAGTAATAAACCTCCTTCGGCAATTAATTTCTTTGCTTCGGTTAAAATATTTGTAATTAAAGTTCGTTGAGCTTGATAAATTTTTTGAATTTTCGGTTTTAACTCTTCATACAACTGATTATCTCCTTTAGGAATAGGACCTGATATTATTAACGGTGTTCGTGCATCGTCAATCAATACAGAGTCAACCTCGTCAACTATTGAATAGTTATGGCGGCGTTGTACCAAATCATCAGGACTGATAGCCATATTGTCTCTAAGATAATCAAAGCCGAATTCGTTATTTGTTCCGAATGTAATATCTGCTTGATATGCTTTGCGTCTTTCTTCGGAGTTTGGTTGATGTTTATCAATACAGTCAACTGACAATCCGTGAAATTCATATAATGGACCCATCCATTCGGCATCACGTTTTGCCAAATAGTCGTTTACTGTTACTAAATGAACGCCTCTGCCTGTAAGAGCATTTAAAAATACGGGGAGAGTAGCCACAAGAGTTTTTCCTTCACCGGTTGCCATTTCTGCAATTTTTCCATTATGCAGAACAATTCCTCCGATTAATTGAACATCGTAATGAACCATGTCCCAAGTAATTTCGTTACCGCCGGCATACCATTTGTTATACCAAATTGCTTTATCACCGTTAATTTCAACACTGTCACGAGTTGCGGCAATATCTTTATCGAATTGTGTAGCGGTTACCTCAACAGCTTCATTTTCTTTAAATCGGCGAGCAGTTTCTTTTACAATAGCAAATGCTTCGGGCAATATTTCATTTAAAATATCTTCAATTTTAGAATCAATAGTCTCTTCAATTTTGTCTATTTGTTTATAAATATCTTCTCTTTCGTCAACAGAAACATTCTCTGATTTAAGTTTAATATTTAATTCTTCAATCTGTTTGTTTTCATCTTTAATGTATTCGGCAATACGTTTTTTTAGTTTTTGTGTTCGTTCTCTCAGTTCGTCGTTCGATATTGATGAGAGTTTATCGTATTCCTCTAAAATAGCATTTACATAAGGAGTTACTTCTTTTATGTCTTTTTCAGATTTATTTCCGAATATTTTTGTTAAAAAACTGTCTATAATACTCATGATTTATATTGTATTTCTTTGTGTGTCAATAGTTTAATATTGTTAAATGTTAAAAATAGTAAAAAAACAAAAATAGTTGTTTTTTTAGAAGTTATAGTAAAAACAGTAAGAAAAAAGTTTTTTTTCAAAAAAAATAAAAAAACCGGCGTTAAGCCGGCTTAAAATTTGATTATGTCGATAAATGTGAACTTTTTAATTTTGCATCTTTTGTTGTAGGTGTTGATCTAAAATGTCTATAGTGTTACCAATTGTTCTGAACTGCATTTGTTCTTCGTCTGAAATGGAGATATTAAATTTATTTTCTACAAAAAACAAGAAAAAATTCCAATCGGTATCGTCAAAAAACAGATCATTCTTAAATTGAGTTTCAGGTTGTATTTCGTCTCTTGTAACTCCTAATTTTCTTAAGATACGATATAATCCGAGTTTTATATTTTTTTCCATAATAACAGTAGTTTAGTTTTTTATATTATTAAAACAGTAAACTATTGTTTTACCCTACCTCTTTTAAAAAAAATAAATAAACTTTTTTTATGGGAACATATAATTTTATATAAGCGTATATAATTTAGATATACAAAGGGTGCAAAATAATTTTTATATTTTATTGGGTATTTAGTTGTAAATGAAATAAATAAAGAGGAATGTAGAATTATTTAAGAGGTGTTTTATAATATTTTATGATTTATTTCATAATAAGTGAAGAGTGTCAAGTCAAATATTTTTTTTATCTATGCACTTTAAAAAAGTAGGGATATTAAATAATTATATAAAAATATGAGAAAAATTTTAATGTTTGCCGTAATGGCAATATTTAGTTTATCTGCCTTTTCGCAGAATAATAACAATGTAAAACCTGATACGGCTGATTATCCTTATTGGGTAGAGATGATGCAAGATCCGAATGCTAATTTTTTTGAAACACAAAAAGCATTTTATCAGTATTGGGAAGGACGAGAAATAACTCGTGGTGCGGGATATAAGCCTTTCAAACGTTGGGAAAATATGATGAAAACTCGTGTTGACGAGTATGGTAATAAACCGAAAGTTGATGATTTACTAAATGCATATAATAAAGCAGTAGAACAGCAAAAAAAATCAAAAGCAACATCAGGCGAATGGAGTCTTGTTGGTCCTGTTGATTTACCTGACCCTCAATCGGGACAACCTAACGGTTTGGGAAGAATAAATGCTATAGCTTTTCATCCGTTTAGCGAAAATACTATATATATAGGTGCTCCTGCCGGAGGATTTTGGAGAACATATGATAATGGAGAACATTGGGAAACAACAACAGACAGGTTACCTACACTAGGAGTGTCTGCAATTGTTGTAAATTATAAAGACCCAAATATTATTTATATAGGAACAGGCGACAGAGATGCTAATGATGCTGCCGGAATGGGAGTATTTAAAAGTTATGACGGAGGAACTACTTGGGAACAAAAAAATGTGGGTATGGGTAATGTTACAGTAAATAAAATGCTGATACATCCTGATTATCCCAATGTGATTTTTGCTGCAACTTCGGACGGTATTTTCAAATCAACCGATGGTGGTGAATCTTGGAATATGAAAACATCGGGAACTACTAAGGCAATGGAATTTAAGCCTTTTAATCCTGATATTATTTATGCCATAAAAGGAGGTTCGTTTTATAAATCATCAGACAATGGCGAATCGTGGGGAAGAATATCTTCCGGTTTGCAATCGTGGTCAAGAGCTGTTATTGGAGTAACTCCTGCTAATCCCGATTACGTATATATTCTTTCTACATATACAACTGCTTTTAAAGCTATGTATTTTTCTGATGATAGTGGTGAAAGTTTCATTACGAAAAGTACAACTCCTAATATAATGGGATATTCAACAAATGGTAGTGATGGTGGTGGTCAGGCTTGGTATGATTTATGTATTGCTGTTGACAGAATAAATGGTGATGTAGTTTATTCAGGAGGTGTAAATATATTTAGATCAAGCAATAAAGGAGAAGAATGGAAGATAAATGCTCATTGGATAGGACAAGGCGGAGCTGCTGCTGTTCATGCCGACAATCACGATATGGCTGTTAATCCGTTAAATAACAGAATTTATACAGCAAACGATGGAGGTATTTATTATACTGATAATGAAGGTGCTACATGGATAAACATTTCTTCGGGAATTTCGATATCACAGATTTATAAAATAGGACAAAGTGATACAAAGCGTGATATGGTTCTTTGCGGAAATCAGGATAACGGAACAAGTTATTATTATGATGGAGATTGGAGTGTTATTATTGGTGGCGATGGTATGGAATGTATTGTTGACGGAGAAGATTATCGTTACGGATCATTATATTATGGTAATATTCAAAGATCAAAATACGGAGGTGCTTTTTCTAACATCAACGGAAATATTTCAGAACAAGGAGCTTGGGTTACTCCTTATGTTTTAAATGAGGGTAATTCAAAAATAATGTATGTGGGAATGAATTCGGTATGGAGAACAACTAATGCCCAAAGTTATTCTGTGAGTTGGAAAAATATATCATCAAGCATTACAACATCTTACAAAATGGTAGCATTGGAAAGTTCTCCTGCTAACCCCGATATTCTTTATGCTTCACGCGAAGACAGGAAGATGTTTATATCAACTAATGCAAATGCAACATCTCCTACTTGGAAACAACTATTTGGCGGGCTTCCTACTTCTGTAATTACTGATATTGAAGCTCATCCTTTTGATGAGAATATTGTATATGTTACCGCTGCTAATCATAATGTTTACAAGTCTATAAATAAAGGTGCATCGTGGACAAAAATTACAGGTAATTTGCCAAGTACAAGTATGAATACTATTGTTTACGATAAAACAAGCAACGAAGGACTTTATGTAGGAACTGATGTGGGTGTATTTTATAAAGATGCAACAATGCAAAATTGGATATATTACAGCACAGGATTACCTGCTACGGCAAAAGTAACCGAACTTGAAATATATTACGATAATACTAATCCTGAAAATTCTGTTTTAAGAGGTTCTACCTATGGAAGAGGATTATGGGAATCATCACTGTTTTCTGAAGATATTACTTTGGCTGATAATGCACGCATAATAGAGTTATTAAGTCCATCCGGAATATATAATAGCGGAAACGATATTAAACCTGCTATAACAGTAAAAAATATCGGTAGCAATGTATTGACATCTGTAGATGTTGTTTTCTTTATTGACAATAATGCAGCTGATACATTGAATTTTACTTTAAATTTAGCAACATTTGAAGCAAAAACTTTGGAATTACCTGTATTTTCAATTGAAATAGGAAATCATACATGTAATTTTAAATTGATAAAAGCAAATAATCAGGTAATTTCAAATGAGGTTACCGATGTATTTTCAGTAGATAATGTAAATGCAATAAACTTGAAGTTAAATACTGATGTAACAGCATCACAAACATCATGGAAAATATTTGATGCCGATGATAATATATTATATTCATCGCCTGTGTATGTTGACGATAGTTTATATACAGTATCAGATACTTTTTATCTACCCGAAGGATGTTATAAATATGTTATTTATGATGCCGATGGACTTGGAACGGGAGATTATACTTTAAATAATATCACTACAGGTCAGACATTAGGCTCGGGAAGTGATTTTACAACTTCTGACACAGTAGATTTTTGTATTGAAATGCCTGTTCCTGATTTTAAAGTGTCACGAACATCAATAAAAATAGACGAAGTAGTTACATTTGAAAATAAAACAACTGATAATGGTTACACTTATTCGTGGAACTTTGGCGAAGGTGCTGTACCTACAACTTATAATGGAGAAACTCCTCCGGAAATTCATTATATAACATCGGGATATAAAAATGTTATTTTAACAGTATCAAACGGAAATAATACTGTATCAAAAACATTTGTAAACTACATAAAGGTTTACGATGAACCTGTAATAATAACACAGCCTGTGGCTGTAACACTTTGTCCTGCAAATACTATTGAAATGAATGTTGAAGCCGAAGGTTTCGGATTAACTTACACATGGTACAAAGATGGTGTAAAAATAGCCGAAGATATTAATGGTAAATTAAAGATAGAAAATGCACAATCAATAAACGAAGGTAATTATTATTGTAAAATATCAAATGTTTATTATTCGATTTATTCCGATACCGTTGCAGTATCATTATTTGATTTGCCCGATTTATCAGTTGCTACAAGTGATAGTGTTGTATGCAATGGAACCGAAGTTACTCTTACCGCAACAGGAACAGGAACTTTTAGTTGGTCAAACGGTTTAGGCAGCAATTCTGTTGTTACCGATACACCTGATAAGTCAACAACATATTCAGTGTCTTTAACAAATCAACAGGGATGTGTTAATACTAAAGAAATTTCGATTGTGGTTGCTTCTACTCCAACAATCTTAATTCAGCCCGAGAGTAAACAAGTTTGTGAAAATGAGAGTGTGATAATGCTTGTTGAAGTATCAGGTAATGCTTTGAATTATCAATGGTTGGTAAATGAGAGTGATGTGATTAGTGAAGGTTCAAATGTTATGTATATTGATTCGGTAAAACCCGAACATCAAGGAAGTATAATATGTAAAGTAACAAATGTTTGTGGTAGTGTTGAATCAAATTCTGTTGTTTTGACAGTAGAGCCATTGCCAATAGCAGGTTTTTCTTATGATAAAACAGGTTCTACCGTAAAATTTAAAGATGAATCGCAATATGCTAAATATTATAATTGGGATTTTGGTGATGAACATTCATCTACTCAAATTGAACCTTCTCATACATATTCTGAAAGTGATAATTATATAGTATTGCAAACAGTAGAGAATGATTGCGGAAGTGATACAACAAGTTTGTCAATAGCTGTGATTGTGGGAATAGGAGATAATCTTTATGAAAATGAAAAATTGAATATTTATCCTAATCCTGTAAGCAGTTCGTTTAATATGGAGTTAGTATCATCTGAATACAAAGGGAATATTAAAGTTGTATTAATGAATATTGACGGTAAAGTTATTTTTAATCAAAATATCGAAAAATACGATAATTCGCTTACTATTCCGTTTAATGTTTCTACTTATTCAAAAGGAATGTATCAGTTGCAAATAGTAATGGTCG
>Ga0256846_1000921_pt1 | contig 10155 bp, 9 predicted proteins | sample TevniametaG_FD_189098 | JGI IMG/M metagenome (GOLD analysis project Ga0256846, IMG submission 189098) | Tube worm associated microbial communities from hydrothermal vent at the East Pacific Rise, Pacific Ocean - Tevnia | ecosystem: Host-associated > Annelida > Integument > Unclassified ...
AATCAGTGAACGCCTTGCATTCAAGCGCCGGTGATCCTGTCCGGTAATATTTTCCCATTGCCTCTGTCCCGGCAGGGAAATATCTTCCAGAAAAACATAAATTCCTGAGTCTGTTTTTTTCTGTATTATTAATATAATATATTGATTTAATAAGGAATGTTGTAGTGGTTTCTGTCATGGCATGATCATTGCTGTTCAATATTTCAACTTGGAATATTAACAGGTGTTTTATGAATTTTATGCTTGCAGATGCAAATAATGCTTTTTTAAACATTGTACAGCAGGGTATACCGGATCAGGTAGTATCATATACCAGTTCTTCAGACCCGTCTGGTTTTGCCGGCACACTTGACAGGACACTTGAAAAATCACACCTGGAAGGAAAACATTCTGCCGGCTTTGAACAGGTTGCCGACCTGTCTGATGATTCAATGGAGTCCATGACCGGAAAGATGGATATACAAAAGGGCCAGGCCCTTTTGTCCTCACTTAAGAAATTTTTTTTAAATCTTTCAGGCGGTAGCCTGAAAGATATTTCCATGGATGCTGAAGGTCTTGATGCACTGAGGAAAATTCTTGCAAAAGCAGGTTTTGATCAGGATGACATTGACGGGCTTATGGAGCTTCTTTCCGATGATCTGGACAATAACAGCCTCACCCTGGATAAGTTTTTTGACAGAGCAGAACAGCTCGAGTTTGAACCTGAGTCAAAATTGAAGTTAAAACATGAGAATCTGCTTGATTCTTCTTCCATGGCTTTTCTGCACTCCATTTTCATCTCCCTTGGTATTCAGGATGACAGGATCAATGACATCATGGCAGGGGCTTCACGTGATGCAAAAGGCATCAGCCTTGATGATCTTATTGATGAATTAAATGATCTGCAGAAAACCTGCTTTTTGTCCGGGAATCAATATCGTACAAAAAAAAGTGATACCAATTTTAACATGGTCATGGAGCAGATGGGCCTTGAGCGGACAAAAGACAGATCTTCTGCGCTTACTTTGACTGAGCTTATAACTGATCTTGAAAAGCTGCGTTCAAAATTGTCAGTACAGGAGCGCGGATCCCATGATGGCTTGTCTGAAAACATGTCAATGTCTCATGGACATGATTGTGAAAAAATACTTAACGATCTGTTTTCCAGCCTTAAAATGGAAAAGAATTCGTCTGAACCGGAAACATTCAGATTTTCTGCTGTAAAAGGTAAAAATGAGTTTCAGCCAGGCTTTATGCCTTCTGGTGCAGACAAGGATGGCAGAAAAGCCAAAGTTCCTGATCTGAAAAAAGGAATGAACCGGGTGTCAGGGAAACAGCCCGGCAAAGGCCTGGACAAGATGAATGAGCTTCTGCCTGAATCCAGGATAAGAAATCTTGATTCCAAAAAAGATACCAGGGAGATCAGAGAATTTGCACATAACAGGGCAGGAAAGGATAGACCAGAATCTTTCCGGGAAGTGGCGGCAGATTCCGGTATGAGAACAGGAGGGGCGAAAAACCATTCCCTGAATATTGTAAAATCCGGGGCAGGGTTTAAAAATCTTCCTGCCCATATAACCCGTCAGGTAGGCAAAAGTATTGTCAGGGCCGTAAACCAGGGCGAGAATGTCTTGAAAATCCAGCTTAAACCACCTGAACTGGGACGGCTTGTCATGACTCTTGATCACAGCAATGGCAACCTTAAGGTCAATATAATAACGGATAACCATGCAGCAAAGGAAATTCTGTCTTCCGGTATTCATGAGATCAAAACCCTGCTTTCAAATTCAGGTGTGAACCTTGAGCGATTTGATGTTGATATGAACAGTAGTTTCAGGCAGTTTACAGCAGATACCGGGAGCCAGGGAAAGAATTTTTCAAACCAGCGTTCATTCAGGGGAAAAGTGAACTCTGTTGATAATGCAGAAGGTATTGAACCTGCCCGTCTGGCTGAACTGCTGAACAAGGACGGCTCGCTGCATTTTGTGGCATGAATCAGGAGAAAATCATGAGTGTAATATCCACAGGAAATGCATCACTTGATAAAATCGCAGGGTCCTATCAGTCAAATGAAAAGGAAAAGGCTGACAAGGAAGATGCCCTTGGCAGGGATGCATTTCTGACCATGCTGGTTGCAGAGCTTAAATATCAGGATCCTTTAAACCCAATGGACGGATCTGATTTTTCAGCACAGCTTGCCCAGTTTTCTCAGCTTGAGCAGCTCATCAATCTAAATGATTCCATGACCGGCTTTACCAAAAGTTTCAAGGATAAGTCAGGCGGGGATGTGCTTGACTATATCGGCAAACAGGTTTCAGGCGTGGTGAATACAATGAATGTGGAAGACGGCAAAATTTCAGGCGGATTCTATAATCTTGACAGTCCTGCTGATATCATGATCACCATAACGGATTCAAACGGGAAAAATATCAGGACCCTTTATGAGGGACAGCAGGGTAAAGGTTCCCACACCATTTCCTGGGACGGAAAGGACAAGGACGGCAAAAAAGTTGGTAATGGCTCATATAAATATACTGTAATGGCTAATACAGGGCATGGATTTGTAGAGGTCCCGTCTGTTGTAACGGGAAAGGTCGATGGAGTAAGCTATCATAACGATAAAGCCTACCTGGTTGTTAATGGCGCCCTGCTTGATCCTGATTCACTCAGAGCTGTCATGAATACTCAGAATCCCTCAGGGCCGCAGTCAACTGAGTCCGCACTGACCTACCTTGGCAGGACTGTTTCTTCCAATGCACCTGTGGTTCTTGTGGAGAACGGAGCTGTCTCAGGCTCTGATCTTCAATTCCATCTTGACAAACAGGAAGATGTCACACTGACAATATATGACAGTTCAGACAAACCTGTGAAAACAATTCAGATTGCAGCAGAAAATACAAAGGGCGGAGATAATGATATCCACTGGGATGGTGTATCAGATTCAGGTTATTCAGTGCCTGACGGGCTGTATTTCTATACAGTGAAAACCAGTACCGGTTTTGCCCAGACCCCGGTACAGGGAATTGTATCAGGCATTAAAAATATAAACGGCAACCAGTATCTTGTGATGAAAACCAATGGCAGGCTTGTGCCATTATCATCAGTTACGCAGATTAATTGATCCATGGGGATTTGTTCTGCATATGAATTATCCCCTGTTGAGTTTTAATATATAGGAGAGGGCTTATGTCATTATCAAGTTCACTTTTTACCGGGACCAGCGGGCTGAAAAATATGGGAAATGCTCTGCAGGTTGTGGGAAACAATATTGCCAATTTAAATACCGTGGGTTTTAAACGCGGAAGGACAACATTTGCAGATACCCTGTATGAAAATGTTGCAACCAGGGCCGGCACTGCACAGATGGGGCGTGGCATGGCAGTTGGCGATGTGGCCCAGAATTTTGATCAGGGCTCTTTTGAATCAACAGGTAATACAACTGATCTCTCCATAGGCGGTGACGGTTTTTTTATAATGCGCCAGAATAACTCGGAGAATACTTTTTATACACGTGCGGGCAATTTTTATTTTGACAAGTCAGGCCGGCTTGTAAATCCTGAAGGATATATTGTTCAGGGATGGAATCTTGACGATGAGACAGGAGAGGATGTGGGTTCCATAACAGATCTTGTGCTTGCTGAATTTACAAGCCCGCCCAAAAAGAGCGAAAAGATCACAGCAGTGACCAATCTCAATGCAGATGCAACATCCAAGGCAGTTGTACTTTCCAATGTATGGGATTCAGGAGAAACAACCCATATAGGTCCAGGAAGCTATGAATATCAGACCGTTATCAAGGCATATGATGCTCTTGGCAGTACCCATGATATTTCCATTTTCTATGACAAGAAATCAGGGACTGAATGGGAATATATAGTGACAATGAACCCTGAAGAAGACAACAGGAACCTTGTGCAGAATACAGATTCAAAGGGACTGCTTGCAAGGGGAACAATCAAGTTTTCCCAGAGCTCAGGTGATATTCTTGATCTTACAATGAGCAAGTTCACAGGCCGTATCGGTAATTTCAAGGCAAACGGTGTAAACACTGTTGATGATGTCAATTATGAAATTGTGGATTATGATGCCATGCCTCTGGACGGATACGGGTTCAAGCTTGAGTTTGACGGGTCATCATGGTCATTTACAGATGTAAATAAGGACGGGCTTATTACTTCTGCAGATCTGCCTGACAATTACGGCACGGCAAAAATAGTTTATTCTGATAACCAGAACATTTATCTTACCTTAAGCCCTGATGATGCTTCAGATGTTGACCCTGACCTTAAGATCAAACTTGCCCAGCCGGCAGTGGCAACTGATTCCATAGGCTTTGATATCAACAACAAAAACGATCTTCACACCCAGGGAATTGAAGGGCTTACATATTCAGGAGATACTGCCAACGACAACACAACCCTTGAGATCAATGCTCCAGGAGTCATGGATCAGGATGCATCAGATCTTGGGATCATATGGAACCCAAAAGCTGAGAAATGGTATTGGAGTAATCCTGCTTCTGCGTATTCGGCAGGCACTCTGGTTACAGGGGTCTCCACAAACAGCACAGGCAGCGTTGATACAAGCGCCACAAGCATAAATTATGCAAATGTCGAGGACATGACCATGGTTTCTTCTGATATCAGCTTCATCTATGATACAAGGCTTGGTGCATGGGACTGGAACATGCCTCTCAAGGACGCTGATTTTGTCAATGAAGCATTTACGTTTTCACCCACCAATGATCCTGTGCTGAGCATTATTTCAGCTCCCACAGGCGAAGGCCAGGGAGCAATGGCAACTGCCACCACAGCAGGGGTTGCAACCACAATAACCCTCAACTGGGACGGGGCTTCCTGGGGCGCCAGTGCAGGAGGCGGAAGCACAGGTCTTGCAATAGTAACCTCTGCAAGTTCCAATACCCAGGTGCAGCTGCAGATATGGGAAACAACAAACACTGCAAATTCAAGTGTAATACGATATTCATTCGGATCAACACTTACCACGGTGGGCGGACAGACCATTGCTTTCCAGATTGATCCGTCTCCGCCCCTTGAATACCCCAATGCAGTTATTGCAACAAACGGATCATATACAACCGGAATTACCATTGATTTTGATCATGACAATGTCAATGATCTTGAATTCAATGTAACTGCGGGCGGCGGTACACTTGCACATACCAACAGCCTCAGGTTTACCGCAGATCCCAACAAGGTTCCCAAAGAATATGCAGATGCCACCTTAAAAGGTGATCAGACAAGGGCTGTCATTGATCTTGACGGTTCAGGCAATGAAACTGACAAGGAAGATATTGTATTTTCCTTTACCAATCCACTGAAATATGGCTCAAGCACACATCCGTATAATGACCGCAGTGCCATATCCTTTGATATCAAAGGCTCAACTGCATGGACTGAGATTTCAAAGGATGATATCAAAAAGACCGGATATTATGAGTTTACAACGGATTTTCTCGGTGGTGAATTCGGGACCACGGAAACTGACATCAAACTTAATTTCGGTACAAAATATGACGGCACTAATTTTGTGAATGATTCCTTGTCCACAACCCAGTATTCCAAATCATCTTCCACTGTTTTTCAGGATGCTGACGGATATGCTGCCGGAGACCTTCAGGGCGTGGATGTCGCGTCAGACGGTATATTGACAGGTGTTTATTCCAATGGACAACTGATCCCTCTGTTCAGGGTGGGGCTTGCAAAATTTTTAAATAATTACGGTCTTTCCAATGAAGGAGGCAACCTTTTCAGGGAAACCCGTGCAAGCGGCGGAGCAATTACAAACAAACCCGGTGAAAACGGGCTTGGAACCCTGGCTCCCAATTCACTTGAAATGTCAAATGTGGATATTTCTGAGGAGTTTGTCTCCCTGATCACCAATCAGCGCGGGTTTCAGGCAAATTCCAAAACAGTGACAACCATTGATGATATGATGCAGACAGTAATTCAGATGAAACGATAAATTGTTTTTCATACTATTTTTTCCTGCAGCAGAAAACCCGGTCATGGGTTTTCTGCTGTCATTTTTATGACGTCCTGCCGTATTTTTTGTCATTTTTCCTTTGCCTGGTATTTTTTTTGTTGCTGTTGTTTTAGCGTTGTTATTTTATATGAAAAAACTTTGCAAATTTTATGTGCTGTCTTTATACTTATTTCAGTAGGTGCATTCCTGCTTGCCGTATTATATCAAAAAAACATTGGCTCTCTGGCATAATGATTGCTTTTTACTTAGGCATGGATGATATTAATAACCTTTTTTAATCTCAGGAGTTGGTTTGGGCGAAGATATTCTGGAAGAAAAGGAAAACACTGAAGACAAAACAGTAAAAGATCCGGAGAGTTCAGAAGATGAATCCGGCACTGAATCTTCCCCTGAAGATTCACAGACACATAAAAAAGGGTTCATCAAAAAAATTCTTGGTTCCAAAAAGGCTGTTATTATTGCCTGTGCTGTATTTGTCCTGATAATCTGCATGGCAGTTGCAGCATTTATGTTTTTTTCAAAAGCAAAGGATACAAAAACGGAACAGGCGGCTGCTGATCAGAAAAATACAGTGCAGGACCAGGATAAAACAGCAAAACCTGAAAATCTGAAACCTGTTTTCAAGGATATTGTGGATCTTGCGCCTTTTGAGCGCATCAGCCTTAAATCAGGCTCTTTGATGCTGCATCTTACCATGAATCTGTCTTTGGAACTTACAGATGAAAGATACAGAAAACAGATTGTTTCCATGGAAGATAAAATCAGAAACATAGTTGAAACCCAGGCAAAACAAATGACCTGGCTTGAATTGAGAAGTCCTGAGGGTAAACTGCTTTTTAAATATGACCTGATAGGACAGATTAATGCTCTTTTTCCGAAACCAGTGGTAAGAAATGTTTATTTTACATCTTTTATAATGCAGTGAACAGATTATGAGTGAAATATTATCACAGGACGAAGTTGACAGTCTGCTTGACGGGCTTGATTCAGGTGAGGTGGAAACTGAAACAGAGGCTCTGCCGCCGGACGAACCGGTGGAGGGCATTGTTGCCTATGATTTTACCAGCCAGGACAAGGTTGTCAGGGCGAGGATGCCCACCTTTGATGTCATTAATGAAAGGCTTTCAAGGGAATTTCGGGCAACTTTGTCCTCCCTTCTTCAGACCAATGTGGATGTAAGCGCCAATCCTTTTGATACGTTGAAGTTTTCCGAGTTTGTGCGCAGCCTTCCCGTGCCCACCAGCCTGCATGTTTTCAGGATGGAACCCCTCAGGGGACATGGGCTTGTCGTGCTTGAAAGCCAGCTTGTATACAATCTGATTGATACGTTTTTCGGCGGGGAAGCCCTTGGAAAGGCCAGGGTTGAAGGACGTGAATTCACCACCATTGAAGAGGTGATGATCAAAAAGGCTGTGGTTGCAGTTCTCAAGAACATAGAAGCCTCCTGGGCTCCCATTGAGCCTGTGAAAACATTTTTGATCCGCTCTGAGATGAATCCTCAGTTTACAGCAATTGTTCTGCCCACTGATCTTGTAATTGTCACACGGTTTGAAATTGAGCTTGAGCAGTCAGCAGGAAATCTTGTGGTGTGCTATCCCTATTCAATGATTGAGCCCATGAGAAACAAGCTGTCCTCAGGCGTTCAGACCGAAGCTGAAGAAATAGATACAAACTGGCGCAGACGGATAAGAGAAGTGATCCTTGACTCTGAAGTGACAGTGAAAATCCAGCTCGGCAAGACTGAAATTACCGGGGAAAGACTGATCTATATGCAGAAGGGAGACGTGATCCAGCTTGATAATGATGCAGGAGACCCAATTGCATGTTATGTGGACGGCCTGAAAAAACTCACCGGATATATAGGGGTACAGAGGGGATTTCAGGCGTTTCAGGTTAAAGATAAAATAACAACAGATTGCAGGGAATGAAATCATGGCTGAAGAAAACGAAAACATTCAGGAAGATGCCGGTGCAGAAGACATTGAAGAACGCGGTGAGCGGGAACTTGATTTTATTCTTGATATCCCCCTTGAGCTTTCCGTGGAGCTTGGCAAGACCAAGATGCTTGTCAATGACCTTCTCCAGCTTGGCCAGGGATCCATCATCGAGCTGAACAAGCTTGCCGGAGAGCCTCTGGAAGTATATATAAACAGAAAACTCATTGCCAGGGGAGAAGTGGTTGTTGTCAATGAAAAATTCGGTGTCAGGCTGACAGATGTCATTACCCCCATTGACAGGGTCAAATCACTGGCTTCAGAAGAATGAACACTTCTGCCGACATCTGGGCTGCCTTTGCAAGAACCTCTGCCATGCTTGCCCTGGTTCTTGCAGTTCTGGTTCTTGGCTTTTACCTGATAAAAAGATTTTCAGGTATTCACGGTGCAAAGGCGGGAAAAAATTTTATAAGGGTATTATGTGTTCATCATCTGTCTCCCAAGGAAAAACTTGTGCTGGTGGATGTTCTTGGTGATAAAATTCTGATCGGGGTTACTCCTTCCAGTATTTCAAAAATATCCTCAATTGACAAAGATATGGATTTAAGCGAGCAGGTTCTGAAAAAAGAATCAGGATTTAAGAGTTTTCTGGCTGAAAAACTTGGGAAGCCTTCTTCATACGGCACAGAAAATATGTCAGTCTCTGAGGAGAAAAACAATGAAGATTAAAACAGCATGTATCCTTGCCCTTGTCATGATCTGTGCTGCAGGTTCAGCTGCACATGCTGTCACATTTCCAATTCCTTCCCTTCAGCTGAATGTTACAGATGCAAAAACCCCTGATCAGGTAGCAGTTGTCCTTGAGATAATCGCTCTTCTGACTGTTCTTACACTGGCTCCTGCCATATTGATTTTAATGACCCCGTTTACGCGGCTGGTGGTTGTTTTCCATTTTCTGCGCCAGGCACTTGGCACCCAGTCCAGCCCGCCAACACAGGTTATCATAGGTCTTGCCCTGTTCATGACATTTTTCATCATACGGCCTGTGGCGCAGGAGGTTTATGACCAGGCTCTTAATCCTTATCTCGAACATGAGCTGCCCTATGACAGGGCATTTGAAAAAGCCCAGGTGCCAATACGTAAATTTTTACTGGCAAATACCAGGGAAAGTGATCTTGCGCTTTTTGTAAAAGGCGCTGACATGAAAAAACCCAGAACCAGAAATGATGTGTCTTTGCTGGTACTGATTCCGGCCTATGTCATAAGTGAACTTAAAACTGCCTTTATAATCGGGTTTGTTCTTTACATCCCCTTTCTTGTCATAGATATGGTGGTGGCTTCCGTGCTTCTTGCAATGGGTATGATGATGCTTCCTCCTGTAATGATTTCTTTGCCTTTCAAACTCATGCTTTTTGTCCTTGTTGACGGATGGCATCTGCTTTCAGGCTCTTTGTTAAAAAGTTTTGGAGTATAGCCATGACACCTGAATTTATAGTTGCATTTGCAAAACAGGCCATAATGCTCACAATCTATCTTTCCATGCCAATGCTGGGCCTTGGCCTTGTTGCAGGCCTTGTTGTCAGTGTATTTCAGGCTGTGACCCAGGTTCAGGAAATGACTTTGACCTTTGTTCCCAAGATAATTGCCGTATTTCTGGGACTTTTGTTTGCAGCTCCCTGGATGTTGGATCAGCTTACAACGTTCACTGCCCATGTTCTGAAAAATATTCCCATGTATATCCGCTGAAAGGGGCTGTTGTGGAAGTTCTCAATCTCATTGATCCTGTGCAGATAAGGGTTTATCTTCTTGTGCTGATCAGGGTGAGTGTTATTTTGTTCATGATGCCTGTGTTTTCTTCAAATGTTTTTCCCAACAGGCTCAAGACCGGCCTTGCCCTTGTGGTTGCCCTTCTTTTTTATCCAGTGGTTCATGTGGATGTTTCAAGGTTCCCCATGAGTGTAGGGGCCACAGGGCTTTTGATTGCAGGTGAAGCCATGACAGGGCTTACACTGGGCCTGTGCCTGCGCATGTTTTTTGCCTCGGTTCAGCTTGCAGGACAGGTCATAGGTTTTCAGATGGGCTTTGCCATGATCAATGTGATCGATCCCCAGACCGGAGCAAATGTTTCCATTATGGATCAGCTTGGTTACTGGGTATGTGTGCTTGTGTTCCTGCTTCTCAACGGGCATCATATAATGTTTCTGGCCGTAATAGACAGTTTCAGGCTTGTGCCTGT
>Ga0256846_1000923_pt1 | contig 10090 bp, 3 predicted proteins | sample TevniametaG_FD_189098 | JGI IMG/M metagenome (GOLD analysis project Ga0256846, IMG submission 189098) | Tube worm associated microbial communities from hydrothermal vent at the East Pacific Rise, Pacific Ocean - Tevnia | ecosystem: Host-associated > Annelida > Integument > Unclassified ...
AGTATTTACTAAATTACCGTTTCTGAACACTTTGTAACCTGCTACTGCAACATTATCAGTAGAAGCATTCCAAGTTAAATTTATTTGCGATGTTGATACGGCTGTAGCTTGTAAGTTCTGCGGAACAGTAGGTGCTTCGGTATCATTATCACTGCCTGTTGTAGCACTAACCGATGATGATTGAGCACTTTCATTACCTGCAGCATCAAAGGCACTTACGGTATAAGTATATTCCGTAGCTGCATTTAAACCTGTATCGTTAAATTCAGTTGAATTTGTAACAGTATTTACTAAATTACCGTTTCTGAATACTTTGTAACCTGCTACTGCAACATTATCGGTAGAAGCATCCCAAGTTAAATTTATTTGTGATGTTGATACGGCTGTTGCTTGTAAATTTTGTGGAACAGTAGGAGCTTCGGTATCATTATCATTGTCTGTTGTAGCATTAACCGATGATGATTGAGCACTTTCGTTACCTGCTGCATCAAAAGCCGATACTGTATATGAATATTCTGTTGACGCTTGAAGTCCGTTATCGGAATAACTATTTGTTAAACTTGTAGTTAAAAAATTACCGTTTCTGTAAATTCTGTAACCGTTTACTCTAATATTATCGGTAGAAGTATCCCAAGTTAAATTTATTTGTGAAGATGATACGGTTGTTGCTTGTAAATTTTGTGGAATAGAAGGAGATATATTATCTTCTTCAACATTAATATCAGAAAAACATCCCATATTAGGAGAGTTACTGTCGGTTCTTTTAATAATAGTATCTAACATTATAGGATTGTATTCTATAAGAACACTATCAATTTTTGTTCCCGAATGACGACAAGCAGAAGTATCAACTAAAGTATAATCATTATTTGTTGTATCGGTAAATCCGGGTTTGTTACCTGTTAGCAGATTATTTTCATTTGTCATATGAAAATCTCCGTTCCCATCATTCAATTGCCAGTTATTGTTATTATCTGTGGCATAGGCTTTTAGCCAAGAGGTAGTAAAATTAATTGTTCCACCATCGTTATTATTACCTGTTCTAAAAATATAGAAATAGTGCATACCTTTTGCTAAAACAATATTATTTGCAAAAGTAATTTTAGTACTTGCTTTATTTACATCAAATAATTGTTTATTCCACGAACCGTCATCAAAATCCATAATAACAGTATTATTTACAAAAAAGTATGTTCCTTTTCGTTGATATTCATACGGGTCATCCATATCATCCCAACCATAATGAAACATTACACCGCTATTTGGTCTTTTGTTAATTATCAAATTCCCGTAAACATAGGCATCGTCCCAGTCGGGAGTAGCTGCACCAACTTCGGCATCTTCAGGCTCAACCAAATCAATTGTTCTTGAAGTTGCTTCCATATAATTGTATCTGATAACCGAATAAGAAGCCCTATCTTTCATTGTACTCCCTAATGCTCCGGTTTGTTCTTGTTCAATATAATTAAATTGAATCAAAGAATGAGCTCCTTGAGTATAAATATTGTGCATAAACCAATTATCATATACTCCACAATGCGTAAAATGACAACCTTCTACTAAATTGTAAGTAGACATCTCTGCCATGTTATTATTAGCTGCTTGAAAAAACACACCGTCGGAGCAATTATCTAATACACAACCTTTTATAGAAATATGATCTGCTTTTGACCAAACCCCAATATCTCCGTTTCTTTCATTTGTTCCGTAAACTTTTAAATGTAGATTGACTAATTCAATCCAAGATGGTTTACTGCCATAAGAACCATTGATAACTATTATTCCAAGATTATCAACCCATTGATTAACAGTTCCTCCACCCCAATTATGAGTTGAATTTTCTTGTGTTATTACCGGTAAATTTCCATTTGCATCAGGAATTCCTTGAATACGAAAATGGGCGGTATCTGCTGCTTGAATTTTTAAATATATTTTAACTCTGTATGGTTCGGAGCGGTAATAAATTTTTATTAATGTTCCTGCTGCAACATTATTTTCCGGTACATCATATAATTCGGTATATGTTTTACCCGGACCTACTTCAATAACAGTAGTGTAATCAGCATCCGGCGAAGGATAAACTATGTGTCCGTTACGAACGATATATCCTTGTTCTAAATTAACAGGTGGTATAGTTTGTGAAAAACTTGAAATTGAAATTAATATAAAGAATAATACAGATAGTAGATTTTTTGGTTTCATTTTTTGGGGTTTTAATTAAGTAAGAGATATTTTATGTTAAAGTTATTTTATAATGATTTTTTTTATTACTTTATCAACTTTCAAAAAATATATACCGCTTTGTAAGTCAGATATATTTATTATTGTTTGTTTATTATTAGCTTTTAATTGTTTTACAACTAGCCCAAAAACATTATAAATAATAATATTTTTATTAATATGTTCATTATTAAGCTCTAATTGTAAAATGTTTTTTGCAGGATTAGGGTAAATATTTACATTGTTTGTAGCTTGTTTTATAATATTATTAGGATTTTGATATTCATAAACGCCAATATCCGGAGCATTTCCGTTGGGTATTATATTTCCATCATAATCGTGCGTTGATAATGGTGTTGTGCCGGCATCTATTGCCGGTGAATTAGGCAATAGATGAAAGTCGCCGTTTTCAGCATCAACAAACATTGGATTACCTCCAATATTATTTTGTATATCTTGGTGTTGGGTGTTAAATGTATTTACATCAGATAAAATACCATTATATTGAAATAAACAGGTTTGAGTAGTATTTTTATTATAAATTAAATTATTTTCTACGATATTATTGTAGATTAATTCACCTGCTTGGTCTTCGTGAAATTGAATATTGATATTGTTTTCTGTGATGCCGCAATTATAAATAATGTTGTTTCTGATTATATTGCCTGAGACTTCCCCCGGAGAATCAAAATTTATTGAATATATTTCTAAGCCTTTACTTTCGGTATTAGCTATTATGTTATTTTCAATAATATTATCTTTAATTTGTTCATTATAATTTGTTATCCAAACCCCTATTCCTATGTGGTTGGTTTTTAGGGGGCTATCTGTTACTCCATCAATAATATTATGATGAAAGTGGTTGCGGCTGCCTCCCAATTGATTGGCAACGGCAATATCATGGATATAGTTATTATAATATTCTCCATCTTCGGAATAACCACTATAAGCAATTCTGCCTCCGTAATTAATATCGGGTGCAGTAAGCTCATTATGGTGAAATTTAGTAAATCTTGTAACGTTAGTTGCATTTGCACTAGCTGAACAGAAACTGGAATGAGTCCAATTTTTAAAATAGCAGTAGGCAATTTCAACATTTAAAGAACCGTATCTTAAAGCAATAGCATCCATATTACCCGAATAATCAATACCACTTCCGCCCGGGCCTAACATAGATCTGTCAACGGTATAATTAGAGTTAAAATTACAGTGCAATATTTTAATATTAGAAGAATATTTACATGTTATTCCATATCCTGCATTAAAACCTATATTGCAATTGTTGATTACCCAATTAGTATCATTTTCTATTCTTATTGTTGCACTTGCACCTCCTCTAAAATCTAAATTATTTATATGAATATTTGATGTATTTAAAAATTGTAACGCTATATTATGAGCTGTCATTTTAAAAGTATCATTAGTCGGGTTTGTTTCAGAAAAAATATATAATTTATTATTATTTCCATTATTAATCATTTCTGTATAGTATTGTGTTCCTTGAGTTCCAAGGGGAATATCATCGGGTAAGGGGTCGCGAAGCAATTCAATATTATTTCTGAATATTCGTGCACCTTCTCCAATAACTGCCGACCAAATATTATTTCCTTCATTAACCCATGCTAGTGTTTGAACGGTTATTAAATCGAATATAGGTTTCTCTCCATTACCATAAGCATCATAAACAATGGGATTTTCTTGTGTTCCCGATGCATGGTCGGCTGTTAAAAACCTTTCTCCTAACCAAGTTTCGTTACGTTTAAACAATATACTGTCTCCGGGTAAAAAGCTGTTTGACATATTAGATACTTTTGAAAGTGTTTTCCATGCTGTAGATTCACTTTTCCCGTCATTATTATCGTTTCCTTCTGTTGCATTAACATAATATGTTGTTGCATTTAACGAATTTGCTAAAAAGGTTATTAACAATGTTGGTATTATAATTAACTTTTTTATTTTCATTTTATTGGTATTTTTTTACAATAAATGTTTTGGTTGTATTGCCGATTTTTATAAAATAAATACCGTCTTGTAAATCAGTAATATTAACTGTTAATTGTTTTTTGTCAGCTCTTAATTGTTTTACAACTTGTCCAAAAATGTTATAAATAAAAATATTGTTATTAATATACTTTTCATTGTTAAGCTCTAATTGCAGTTTATTTTTTGCAGGATTAGGATAAATATTTATTAATGATGATTCATCAATTTCTTTTATTATATCAGGATTTGTTGTAGCACTAACCGATGATGATTGAGTACTTTCATTTCCTGCTGCATCAAAAGCACTTACGGTATAAGTATATTCTGTATCTGCATTTAAACCTGTATTGTTAAATGTTGTTGAATTTATAACAGTATCTACTAAATTACCGTTTCTGAACACTTTGTAACCTGCTACCGCAACATTATCGGTAGATGTATTCCATGTTAAAATAATTTGAGATGCAGAAATAACAGTAGCTTGTAAATTTTGCGGAACAGTAGGTGCTTCGGTATCATTATCACTGCCTGTTGTAGCACTAACCGATGATGATTGAGCACTTTCATTACCTGCAGCATCAAAGGCACTTACGGTATAAGTATATTCTGTAGCCGCATTTAAACCTATATCGTTAAATTCGGTTGAATTTGTAACAGTATTTACTAAATTACCGTTTCTGAATACTTTGTAACCTGCTACCGCAACATTATCGGTAGAAGCATCCCAAGTTAAACTTATTTGTGATGTTGATACGGCTGTAGCTTGTAAGTTTTGCGGAACAGTAGGAGCTTCGGTATCATTATCACTGCCTGTTGTAGCATTAACTGATGATGATTGAGCACTTTCATTTCCTGCTGCATCAAAAGCACTTACAGTATAAGTATATTCTGTAGCCGCATTTAAACCTGTATCGTTAAATTCAGTTGAATTTGTAACAGTATCCACTAAATTACCGTTTCTGAATACTTTGTAACCTGCTACTGCAACATTATCGGTAGAAGCATCCCAAGTTAAATTTATTTGTAATGTTGATACGGCTGTAGCTTGTAAGTTTTGCGGAACAGTAGGTGCTTCGGTATCATTATTATTACCTGTTGTAGCACTAACCGATGATGATTGAGCACTTTCGTTACCTGCTGCATCAAAAGCACTTACAGTATAAGTATATTCTGTAGCTGCATTTAAACCTGTATCGTTAAATTCAGTTGAATTTGTAACAGTATTCACTAAATTACCGTTTCTGAATACTTTGTAACCTGCTACAGCAACATTATCGGTAGAAGCATCCCAAGTTAAATTTATTTGCGATGTTGATACGGCTGTTGCCTGTAAGTTTTGCGGAACAGTAGGTGCTTCGGTATCATTATTATTACCTGTTGTAGCACTAACCGATGATGATTGAGCACTTTCGTTACCTGCAGCATCAAAGGCACTTACAGTATAAGTATATTCTGTAGCTGCATTTAAACCTGTATCGTTAAATTCAGTTGAATTTGTAACAGTATCCACTAAATTACTGTTTCTGAACACTTTGTAACCTGCTACTGCAACATTATCGGTAGAAGCATCCCAAGTTAAATTTATTTGTGATGTTGATACGGCTGTTGCCTGTAAGTTTTGCGGAACTGAAGGAGCTTCGGTATCATTATTATTACCTGTTGTAGCACTAACCGATGATGATTGAGTACTTTCGTTACCTGCAGCATCAAAAGCACTTATAGTATAAGTATATTCTGTTGCAGCTTGAAGACCGTTATCGGAGTAATTATTTGTAGATGTGGTAGTCAAAAAATTACCGTTTCGGTAAATCTTATATCCGTTTACTCCTACATTATCAGTAGAAGCATCCCATGTTAAATCTATTTGAGAAGAAGATGCTACAGTTGCTTGTAAATTTTGCGGAACAGATGGAGCTTGATTGTCAGTTACACCATTCCAACCGGCTAATCTACACCAAAGCCACCAAGCAGCATATGCTTTTAAATTTCCGTTTAAAGGTTTAGTATGAGCAGGGTCACAATTATACCAATCAGTTCCTTCGGTATGAGAGTTTTGCCATTCTGTTGCCCAATTTCCTTGTGATGTTCCTCCTGCAGAATTATAGTAATCGCAATTATCATTTGTGAATTCAAAAAATGTTCCGTCAGGATTATATCTTTCTATATCATAAAAATCATATAATACTTTATTATTAGCAATGCAATAATCACGTATCTGTTTATTATTTGCTTTTACTGTTGCATCGTGCCATATGTTAGAATGGCCTGTCATATACACAAATGTAACATTAGGGTATGCTTGTTCAAGTTCATTCATTTTATCAAGATAAATTTGTATTCCTTCTTGTGTATTATCTTGTACTCCTCCGCACCACGACCATATTATGATATTAACATCCGAGTGGGCGGGATTATTTAGATAAGTTCGTGTTTTTTGTGCCCAAGCGGTATCACCGTTGTGTCCTAAATCACCGCCATTAGCAAAGTTATCGTCAATATCAAGAGCACCATTTGTTCCGCCTTCGTTCCACCTATAAATATCGCCTTTGTATCCATTTAAGTCCGTTTGACCCACTAATGCTGTCATTCCTGTCATTAATTGGCTGCCGTGTGATGTATGTTCATAAGCAATATGTAAATTTTGTTTTGCATTGTTTATTGCCGATTCAGGTATTGATGCGAGTTTTGTGCAATTGTGATCAATTATTATTGCTTGTGAAGTATTGCCGGATTTTGAGTATCCTGACAGTCCCAAATCATAAACTTCATTGAACGAAGAAGAATTACCATTGGTTAACATATGATTATCTGTTCCGTCGGCATTCATTATTTTAATTTGATGTGTAATGTTTGGTAATTCCAAACTTACTATTCTACCGTCGGGTAATACAAAAGGAGTATTATCATTGGCTTGATCAGAAGCAATTCTTACGGGAGTTGAACTTCCTGCCGGTAATCTCCAAATACTTTCATTATCACTTCCTTCGTAAATTATTGCTCCATCAGAATCATAACTTCCGGAATGAGCTTCTTCACCTGAACCTGCAACAATAGGAAAATGTAATCCTGTTCCGTCGATATTTACTTCGCCAACGGCAACACTGGGATACGAAGTTGGTGCGGCATCGAACAAAACTTTTGTTCCATCGGGAGAAATAGTGGGGAAATTGTTATACTCATAAGTTGAGTTTTGTGTTAAATTCACAGTATCACCCCATGTATTTCCGTTTTTGTGAATAACATAAACATCTTTTGAATGATTGCCAAAATCTTCCGATACAAAAACTATGGATTTACCGTTGTTAAAAACCATTGCTCTGCCTGTTGAATGGATTAAATGTCCGTCAAGTTTTATAACTTCATATTCTGAGTAATCAGATTTTACTATCACTAAATCGCCCCAACCGCCGTTTTCGTTATCAAAACGGGTACTTCTGAAAGCATACCAATTTCCATCATGGGAAACTGTTATTGGAACTTTATCGGAACCTGAATAGGGAGCAATAGCATCTAAGCTGTCGGAAATACTGTGATATACAAAAGCACTATCGGCATTCATATACCAAAATTTATCATTGTAAGTTGAAAATACTATATAGTTTTGCGAAAACAGATAATTATTACTCCAAAACAGAGTAATAATTAATGTTAATATGAACAATGTTTTGTTGTAAAGGTTATTTTTTTTCATTTATTTAAGTTTTATAATTTGTTGATTATTAGTTAATTCTAAGGCTTATTTTATATTTGTCAATATTCTTTTTTATAAAATTATTCTACAATAAATTTTTTCGATATATTTCCTGTTTTTAGAAAATACACACCATTTTGTAAATCAGAAATATCAATAGATAATTGTTTTTTATCTGTTTTAAATTGTTTTACTATTTGTCCGAAAACATTATATATTATAATATTTTTACTATTTAATTGTTGATTGTTAAATGTTAATTGCAATTTGTTTTTTGCAGGGTTCGGGTTTAAAACAATATCGTTTTCTTTTGTTAATTCATTAATGCCGGTAGCTGTAACATTTACATCTATACAATACATATCGGAAGAACACTCGTCATTATGAGAAAATACTACACAAACAGAGCCTGTTCCAATTTCTTTCCATTTTACATAATTGTTATTTGATATAAATTTTCCGTTATTTGTAACATACCAACTAGCAATATCACCCGATTGATTATTTACTTGATATTCGTATGTTTGTGTGGTGTCAACAGTTGTAGTTCCTTGTATATTATCGGGGTTAGATATTTCGCAAGGCTTGGGTATTAAATATTCTATAGCATCACCGGTGTCAGAAGAACCTAAAATCAGTTCCAAATCTCCGTCGTTATCCAAATCTCCTGAGCACATTGTAGATAATTTATCGAAAAAGTCTGTTGCATTCAATTTTACAGGAAATTGAGCTTGTCCGTAATTTGGAAACCATTTTGTTACATTATCCGGTGCTGAATATACAAAAATATCTTCATCGCCATCGGCATCAATATCTGTTGCATATATTTTTTTAGGTTCGGAAAAATAATCATAAATTAGTATTTCTTCGCCAAAATTGCCTGAGCCGTCATTTTTATACCATACTATATCTGACTTACTTCTAATAAAAGTTAAAATATCTTTATTGCCATCACCGTCTAAATCGGTAATATAAAAATCCATATATGAAGATTCATTATTTTCGTTTGTAATATATTTTTTCTCACTGAAATTACCTGAGCCGTCATTTTCTAACCATGCTATTTTATGAACATCATCAATTATAAATCTGATAAAAATATCTATATCACCGTCATTATCAGCATCAGCATAACTAAAAGTTTCTAAATAAGGATTTGTAGTATCAATATAAATAGGATGTTGTGTGGAGAAGTTAGCTGTTCCATCGTTTTCTAACCATACTATTTCTGAATTTTCTCTTAAACGTAAAATAATATCGGGATTATTATCGCCATTCATATCTGCAACATCTATATGCCAGGCATTTTTAATATCGGGATAAATAACAGTTTCGTTACCAAAAACTCCATTTCCGTCATTCTTATACATAACAACTACATTATTATTATAATCTTTTCTTACTATTACAGCATCAATATCATCATCTTTATCTAAATCGCCTATGGCAACATCAGAACTCAACATATCAGAAATATTATTAAATTGAAAATCATAATCGCCGTTATTTATATAATATCCGAAATGATTGTCATTAGCATCGGTAGAGAAGATAATATCCAACTTACCGTCTTTGTTAAAATCTGCAACTTTAACTTTGTATGTATTATCAGAAATAGCCCCAATATTAGGTTCTACAAGACGGCGTTCAAAATTAATATGTTGTGCTTTTATGTTTTGTGAAAAAGCAATAATAATAGCTGTTAAAAAGAATAATTTGTTTTTCATAATTTTATTTTTGATAAAATTGTTTATACCCTATATTTTTATAAATGCTTGTGCAATTTCTGCTTATTTAAAGTATTTGTCAATAAAAATTACCTCTACAAAACCACAGCAATCATTGTTTTGCAAAATATGTTGCATAAAATTGCATGAGAGTGTTATTAAACAAGATTATTTTGAAAGGTGTTGATAAAACAATATTTTTTTACTGTTAATAATGTTTCTTTTATGATTAACGGATTTGTTTAATGTTTGAATATATTTTATTCTGTTATAAGTTTTACTTAAAAACAACCATGACTGCTAAAAAAAACATTAACAGATTTTTTATTTAAAAAAAATAGTTATAAGAGCTTTTAAAATAAAAAACAAAAAAAAATTTATTCTAGATGAAACAAGCATGATAAAAATAATTATTAACACACACGACAATGATTATTTTTCATCAGGCGGTTACATCTGGCAACTAAAA
>Ga0256846_1000924_pt1 | contig 10086 bp, 8 predicted proteins | sample TevniametaG_FD_189098 | JGI IMG/M metagenome (GOLD analysis project Ga0256846, IMG submission 189098) | Tube worm associated microbial communities from hydrothermal vent at the East Pacific Rise, Pacific Ocean - Tevnia | ecosystem: Host-associated > Annelida > Integument > Unclassified ...
GGCCGACGCGGTGCTGGTGGTCTGTGTCGACCAGGTGACGGCGTTCGCGCTGGCCGGATTTTCGGCGCTGAAGGCCTTGTCGCCGGACCCGTGCCGGCCCTTTGACCGACACCGGCGGGGGCTCAGCCTGGGCGAAGGCGCCGCTGCTTTGGTGTTGATGTCCCGGCAATACGCCCGGCGGTATCGGCGGCCGTTCAAGGGGCGTATCCTGGGCTGGGGAGCGGCCAACGATGCCACCCACATGACGGCGCCCGATCGCCGGGGCCGGGGTCTGATCCAGGCCATCCGCCAGGCGCTGGCCGTGGCGAGGCGCCAGCCGGCGGATATCGGCGCGATCAATGCCCACGGCACGGGTACAATCTACAACGACCAGATGGAACTGGTGGCGTTCGGGTCACTGTTTGGCCGGCGGCCGAAGGGCGTTTTTTCGATCAAAGGGGCCATCGGCCACTGCCTGGGGGCGGCCGGCGGTATTGAAACGGTTATCGGGCTGGAGGCCCTGCGCCGGCAGACCCTTCCGCCAACCGTGGGCTGCGCCGATCCCGAACCGGCGGCGGCGCTGTGGGTGCGGCCGGCGGTGCAGCCCTTTGACGGCCATTGTCTGCTGAGCACCAATTCCGGGTTCGGCGGCGTCAACAGCGCCGTGATCATCGGGGACGAATCATGATGGCAGCGATAACCGGTATCGGCTGGGTAACGGCCGCCGGCGCGGGGTCCGGATCGGGAACCGCCCGGTTTTCCGTGCCTGCCGGGCCGCTGCCGGCGATCACGCGGGAAATGGCATTTTCCGAAGCCATGCCGCGGTTCGGCCGGATGGATGATCTGTCCCGTCTGGCGCTGACCGCCATCGCCCTGACCTTGAAGGATGCCGGACTTTTTGCATGGCAGACCCGGCGGCCCATCGGCGTCCTTGCCGGCACCGTATACGGGTGTCTGCCGACCGATGCCGCTTTTTTTGCCACGGCCCGCCCCGATGCCGGACAGTTTGCCAGTCCGGCCCTTTTCGCCTATACGCTGCCCAACTGCATGCTGGGAGAAGCCGCCATTGTTTTCGGCCTGACTGGACCGTCCTACGTGATCAGCAATGCCGCGGTTACCGATACTGTTGCCATTCGCACGGCACTGGAAGACATAACAGCCGGCATGGTTGATCGGATGATTTGCGGTGTCTGCGATCTGGGACGGCCCGATTTTGCCGAATGCACAACCAACGGACCCCCCGGCGCGGTTTTCTTCATGCTGGAAAATCATCCACCGGAAACCCGGCGGATTTACGGCGGTCTCGATCTGGCGGGGACTGAGGAGGTGACCTTTAATGGCATGCGGATCGCCAGCCTGGCCGACCTGGTGGGACGGTGTCTGGATCGGGCGCGGCCGGAGGCATCCCCATGACCGCCGATACCCGTGTCCGGGGCCGCGATGCCGTCCGGATTATCGGCGGCATACTGGCCCCGGCCCGGGAGCCGGAAACCGGAACGTATCCGGCATGCATTAAAAGCCTGATGGCCGGATGTGTCCGGGTACTGCCGTCCCCGGTCAAAAACGGCGCGGCCCGCGATGGCCGCCGCATCGGGGCCGATGGGGTCGCTTCGGGGAAAAACCGCCGGGCAATGCTGCGGGCTGCCGTGGCCGCCGCCCGTAAATTGAGGGGTACCCACCTCTGGGTGATTGATCCGGCCGGTCGGATCGATATTGACGACGGCCGCCGGCTGACGGCCGCGGCCGAGAAAAATCCCGGGGCGGTGATTATTGGACAAAAGGTCATCGGACCCCCGGAAAGGCCGGTCGGCAGGCGACTGCGGCGGCGCGTGGCAGCGGGCCTGTTTCGTCTTCAAAGCGGCATCGATCTGACCGATCCAGCCAGCCCGGTGCGGATTTACCCGCTCTGGCTTTTCGACTGCCTGTCCATTCGATCCCGGGGGCGCACCGTGGATACTGAAATCCTCGTTAAGACAGCCTGGGCCGGGGTGCCGATCCTGCCGGTTCTTCTGGAATCACCGGGCGGGATGCCGCGTCAGGTCCGGATGAATTTTTCCCGTCTGATGGCGGGGATGGCGGCCATTGCTTTGAATGTTCACTGGACCATGCGTTCAATTACCCCGGTTCCCCATCGGAAGATCGGGGCCGACCGTTGCCGGCCGGAGCGGAAAATATCGGTGCGGCATCCATTGCGGTCCATCCGGAAACTGCTGACCGAAAACGTGACGCCCGGCAGGCTGGGCGGCGCTGCGGCACTGGGGGTGTTTCTGGGCGCCTTGCCCCTGATCGCCTGTCATACGATCGCCATTCTTCTGGCCGCCGGCTTTTTCCGGCTCAACAAACCGGCGGCCCTGGCCGCCAGCCAGTTGTGTATGCCCCCCGTTGTTCCGGCGCTCTGCATCGAGACCGGATTTTTCCTGCGACATGGCCGGTTTCTGACGGAATTGTCTCTCAATACGCTCGGCCACCAGGCTCTGGAGCGGGTCTGGGAGTGGCTGCTGGGCGCGCTGCTGGTCGCACCTGTTCTGGCCCTGGCTGTCGGGGGAATCGTTTATGGGGCCGGGTGGATGATCCGGCGTCAACAGGGGCGCTTCTCATGATCCGAAGAATATTGGCCCGGAGATCCCCATGACCCGGCTGTCGTTTCCCGTGCCCACGGTTTTTTATCCCGGAGATGAATCTTTCCGCCTCTTTGCCGGCGGTTTCATCGACGGCACCGGCTCGCCGCGACGCAAAAATGTGCTGATGACAATCGATGCGGGCCGGATTACCGCCATTGAGGCACATCCTTTTCAAAAAAAGCTGCCGCCGGATACGATGGACCTTGGCGGATCGCTGGTTATTCCGGGATTGGTGGATTGTCATGTCCACCTGCTATTGTCGGGAACACGCGATCCGGCCGCCAGAAAGCGGCAACTGCATCTGACGTATGCGGCGGCGGAAACGGCGATTTTACGACACCTGAAACAGCAGCGGCAATACGGGGTCGTGGCCGTGCGGGACGGCGGGGATTACGGCGGTTATGTTGCCCGGTTCCTTCAGGAAAGTGCTTTGATAAAAGCAGGCCTGCCCGGGGTCCGGGCGGCCGGAAAAGCCCTGCATGCCCGGGGACGCTACGGCCGGCTGGTGGGGGAGGGCGTACCGGCCGATGAGGCGCTTGCCGGCCGGATTGGCAGCCGTGGAGGCGATCATGTCAAGCTGATCAACTCTGGCCTGAACAGCCTCAGGGAATTTGGCAGACAGACGGCGCCTCAGTTTAAAGAAGAAGCGTTGCGGGCAGCCATTCGGGCGGCCCACGACAGGGGGCTGGCAGTGATGGTGCATGCCAATGGCGTGATCCCGGTTCAGGAAGCCATCCGGGCGGGGGCCGATTCCATTGAGCACGGTTTTTTTATGGGAAGGGAAAACCTGGAACGAATGGCTGAAGCGGGGGTGACCTGGGTGCCCACGGCTTTTACCATGCAGGGGTATATCGAATCGATGGATGCCGGCGGCATTGAGATGGATATCGCCGGCCGGAATCTGGACCACCAGCTTGAGCAGATACGCCTGGGCACGGAGATCGGCGTGACCATCGCCACGGGGACTGATGCGGGCAGTATGGGCGTCCATCATGGCCGCGCTTTATATCGGGAACTTGATATGCTGATGGATGCAGGACTGTCGCTTGAAAAAGCGGTCATGTGCGGAAGTTCAAACGGGGCAAAACTGCTGAAAATTCAAGCAGAGACAGGGACACTTTCCCCCGGCATGCCGGCCCGATGGAATGTCCTGCCCGGTGGTTTTAAAAACAGTGTGGCCATCGGATGATGAAAAGTGCTATAAGAAAACGGGTTTTCCCCCTTCTCAGGCGGCGCGTCCTGAACGGAATCAAACGGTAAAGGAAACATGTCAGATGCAAGTATTTGGGCCAGACGAACTGTACGCAGATGTCCTTGAGGCGGACCTTTGCATCGGCTGCGGCGCCTGCGTGGATCTGTGCCCGTATTTCAGGAATCATAACGGCCGGACCGTGCGCCTTTTTCCCTGTGACCTGCCGCAGGGCCGTTGCTATGCTTTTTGCCCCAAGGCCGGGGTGGATCTGGATCTGCTGTCGACACAGGTTTGGGGAAAAACGTATGACGGTAGCCCGCTGGGTCATTATCGGGAGGTTATTGCGGCCCGGGCCGGGAAAAAAATGATGGCGGGTCGTTTTCAGGGTGGCGGAACGGTGTCGGCACTGGCGGCATTTGCCCTTAAGACAGGCGTCATCGACGCGGCGATACTCACCGGTGGGGAAGGCGCAACGCCGGTTGCCCGGCGGGTGACCGGCTGGAAAGACGTGGCCGACTGCGCGGGAACGAAATTGATGGCCGCCCCGACGCTGGCGGCGTTAAATGTCGGCGTGAATGCCGGTGATACCCGGCTGGGCGTGATCGGTACGCCCTGTCAGATGCTGGCCGTGGCCCAGATGCGGGGAAATCCGCTGGCACAGGAAAATTTTACCGACCCGGTGGTGTTGGCCATCGGTCTGTTCTGCAACTGGGCGCTGGATACCCGGCAGCTGACCGTTTTTCTGGCTGACAAACTGGATGTATCCACTATCTCCGGCATGGATGTCCCGCCGCCGCCGGCGGATGTCCTGATTGTGACTGCCGGGAACCGGCGCGTGGAGATCCCGCTTTCCGAGGTCCGTCCGCTCATCCCCCGGACCTGTTTTGCCTGCCTGGATATGACGTCGGAATATGCCGATGTCTCGGTGGGGATGTTTGAGGGGCGACCCGGATGGAACACCCTGATCATCCGGTCCGCCGCCGGGGCCGGGCTGATCGATCGGGCCCGGGACGCGGGATTTCTCGAAACGGCCGCCATGCCCGCGTCAAATCAGACTCATCTTTCCGATGCGGCGGGGGCCAAAAAACAGCGTGCCCTGCGGACACTGATCCGTCGAGATCTGATTGATAATCCGATTGACAGTTCCGGCCGCCACCGGTCTGCGGTGCGGATGGCGCCGGAAATTATCGAAAAAATACGGGGAGAGGCGGCATAACGATGGGAACATATCTGATGGACAGCCAGGCGGGCCGCCGGTGTCTGATGATGGGCAACGAAGCGATGGCCCGGGGGGCGCTGGAAGCGGGCGTCAGCGTGGCCGCCGGATATCCGGGCACGCCGTCTTCTGAAATCATTGAAAACCTGGCCGAAGCTGCCGAAGACGGGCATCTGTACGTCGAATGGTCGACCAACGAAAAGGTGGCGCTGGAAGTGGCGGCTGCCGCTTCTTTTGCCGGCCTGCGGTCTCTGGCCGTGATGAAGCAGAACGGGGTGAACGTGGCCTCGGATTTTCTTCTTCACCTGGCCGGGACGGGGATCCGCGGCGGTATGGTGCTGGTGGCCTGTGATGATCCCGGCGCACTGTCCAGCGCCAACGAAGGCGAATCCCGCCATTTTGCCAGGCTGGTGGAGATTCCGCTGCTCGAACCGGGAAATTTCCAGGAAGCGCTGGACATGATCAAGTGGGCCTTCGACCTTTCCGAAGCCATCGGAACGGTTGTCCTCGTCCGGAGCGTGACGCGTCTGTCCCATGCCAGCGGTGATGTGGTTCTCGGATCGCTGCCGGACACCGACCGCCGGGCAACATTCAAATATGACGGCGACTTTCTCGATACCGAAAACGGCCCGGTGGTCAGCCTGCCGGTACCCTATCGGCATCACCGGGTCCAGGAAAAATTACGTCGGACCGCGGCCCGCTTTGAAGCGGCTCCGTTTAATACCTACGCCGGCCCGGATACGCCGGAGATCCTTTTAATTACGGCCAGCGCCGGCTATCTGTACAGCCGGGAGGCCATTGATCGGCTGGGCGCGGCCGATCGCGTGGGGCTGCTGAAACTGGGCACCACCTGGCCTCTGCCGCCCCGGTTTCTGGAAACCTATCTGCGCCGGACCGACAAACTCCTGATCGTGGAAGAAGTGATTCCGTTTCTGGAAGATAATATCAAGATTCTGATCGCCGATCTGGGCCCCGGAACCGGCGCGCACATGATTTTCGGCAAGGCCGATGGATCGATCCCTTCGGTGGGAGAGTTGAATCCGGATATTGTCATCGCCGTGCTGGCAAAAATTCTATCCGTTAATGATCCTGGACCGCCGCCGGATTACGTTGAAAAAGCCAGGGCCCTGGCCGCCACCGGCGCTCCGCCGCGCGATCTGACCTTCTGTCCGGGATGCCCGCACCGGGCCTCTTTCTGGTCGATCCACAATGCCCTTGAGATGGACGGCCGGAAGGGGTTTGTGTGCGGTGATATCGGATGCTACTCGCTGGCCATGCTGCCCACGGGCTTTAACACCTTGAAAACCCTTCATGCCATGGGATCGGGCACGGGGATCGCCAGCGGGTTCGGGAAACTGGGTCCCTTCGGCCTGGACCAGCCGGTGCTGGCCGTTTGCGGGGATTCCACCTTTTTTCATGCCGTGCTGCCGGCCCTGGCCAATGCCGTCCATCAGCGCGCCAACATTACCCTGGTGGTGCTGGACAACGGGGGCACGGCCATGACCGGTTTTCAGTCCCATCCGGGCCTTTGCGTGGATGCCGCCGGCCATGCGGTGCCCGGTCTGGATATCGCGCGGATCTGTCAGGCCATGGACGCCCGGGTCCGCATCTGCGATCCCTTCGACCTGGAAAAGACCCGGCACACACTTTTTGAACTGCTGGAAAGCCGGGATGGCGTCAACGTGCTGATTTTACGACAACGGTGTGCGCTGAGCCCGGAGCGGAAATCCAGCGCCGATTTTGAGATGGCGGTGGATCCGGCGCGGTGTCTTGGCGGCAGTTGCGGGTGCAATCGGTTATGTACCCGGATTTTCCGGTGCCCGGGCCTGATCTGGAACCGCGAAAAGCAGACCGCCGAGATCGACGACGTGATCTGCGTCGGCTGCGGGGTCTGCGCATCCATCTGCCCTTCCGGGGCCATCCTGGGAAAGGAGACGGCATAGCCAATGGCATATCCGATCCAAACGCCGGACCCGTTTAACCTGATCATCACCGGTGTCGGGGGGCAGGGCAACGTTCTGGCTTCCCGAGTCGTCGGGACGATGTTGATCGAAAAAGGACTGACCGTTACCATCGGGGAAACCTTCGGGGCCTCCCAGCGCGGCGGATCGGTCATGAGCCATCTGCGCATTTCTACCCGGCCGGGCCTGTCGCCCCAGATTCCCAGGGGCGGGGCGCATATGGTGGTGGCCCTGGAACCCACGGAAGCGCTGCGGGTACTGCCCGACTATGGCAACCCAAAGGTCGACGTCCTGTGCAATGTCCGTCCCATCCACGGCATCGGCGTGATCAGCGGGGACCTGGTCTATCCGTCCCCGGCAGACTTGGAAAAGTGGATCGGCTCGTTGTCCGCCAAGGCGTGGTTTATCAATGCCACGGATGCCGCCGCCGCGATGGGCCACCCCATATTGGGCAACGTCATGATGGTCGGTGCCATGGCCGCCACCCGCCGGCTTCCGCTGGATCGCAGCAGCTTTGCAGCGGTGATTGCCCGGCTGATGCCTGCCGGGAAGGTGGCGGTCAACATGGCGGCTTTTGACCAGGGCGGGGAGATGATTGGCAATTGTCGCTGAACGGGAGTGTGTCTGCCGGATGTGACGGTGGCCACCATGCCGGTCGATGCCTGCGTGTCCATGGCGGCGGGGAACGATAAAGAAAACCGGGCCACCCGACCTGGAATGAGCGCCCTGGAGAGATGATTAATGCGTGTGACGCTGGTTCACCCCACCGGATCCAACTGGATCCCGGGGAAAAGAGATATTACCGCCACGGCCAACCGGATGGTGCCCCTGGGTCTGCTGTCCATGGCGGCCTGGCTGGAAAAGGCCGGGCACCAGGTGTCTGTCATCGACTGCCTGGGGCCGGACGCGCCGGCCGGCACCGATCGGCAGGTGGCCGCGATCATCCGGCAGCGGCCGGACCTGGTGGGGGTATCGGCGACGACGTCCGGATTTCTCGACGGATACGAGCTGGCCCGGGGGGTAAAGCGGCAGGCCCCGGACACCCGGATCGTTTTTGGCGGTGTTCACGTGAGCGCCATGGGAGCGGAGCTGCTCAACCGATTTGCCGATATCGACTGCCTCTGCATGGGGGAAGGCGAGACGCCCCTGGCCGGTCTGGCCGATGGCCGGGCGCTCAAAGACATCGATGGTCTGATCTGGCGGGGCGCTGGCGGGGCGGTGGTCAATCCGCCGGGAAAGCCCGTTGCCGATCTGGATGATCTGCCGTTCCCGGCGTACGAGAAGCTGGCCGGATTTCCCCGCAAATACCATCTGCCGCTGTTCAGCTATGTCCACCGTCCCGGGGCGACTTTGATCGCCAGCCGGGGATGCCCGTACCAGTGCTCCTATTGCGACCGGTCGGTGTTTCAACGCGGGTACCGGTACAATTCCGCCGGCTATGTCTATGCCCATCTCAAATACCTGCGCCGGCGGTTCGGTATCCGCCATGTTAATATTTACGATGATCTGTTTACCCTGCACCGCCAGCGGATTTTCGCCCTGTGCGATCAGCTGGCCCGGCGGCCGCTGGGCATGCAGTTTAACTGTGCCGTACGGGTGGGCCATGCCGACGATGAACTGCTCGACGCCCTCAAGGCCGCCGGCTGTCTGATGGTGTCGGTGGGAATCGAAACCGGCGATGCGGAGATGATGGACACCCATAAGCCGGGCGTGGCGATTAAAGCAGTCCAGGATACGGTCCGGCGGCTGCGCGCCAAGGGCCTGCGCGTCAAGGGGCTGTTCATGATGGGGCTTCCCGGTGAAACCGAGGCGTCGATTCAGAAAACCAGTGATTTTGTCCTCTCGCTGGAACTGGACGATATGAACATGTCCAAGTTTACCCCTTTCCCCGGCGCGCCGATCTGGCGGCGGGTGCATGAAGAAGGGGTTTTTACCGAAGACTGGCGGCAGATGAACTGCCTGAATTTCGTTTATATCCCGGCCGGGATCGATTCAAGGGAAACCCTGGACAATCTCTACAACCGCCACGTCAAACGGTTTTATACGGATAAACAATGGCGCCGGCGGTTTACCCGGCGGTTGTGGCAGCACCGCTGGAGTCTCTGGCATCTGGCCCGGCACCTGCCCACGTTTATCGAGGCCAAACGGGCCTTTGAGCCCGATCCGGAAGATCCCGATTCGAAAGATAAGGAGTGATTGATGAGGGAACTTCCGGGGAATCCAGGGGCGCGTCAAGGCCTTTGAGGCGGGGCGGCGGTACGGGATTCCGCGGCGGTCAGCTGGCCGAAAGCGATCTACTGCAGGCGGCGGGCCGTTGATACCGGCAGGGAGACTTTTTTCCGGTTGTCCATGACAATCTCGGCGGGAAGCGGAACAGGTCCCGCATGGGTCAGCAGGAATGTAAAAACGCAGGCCGTCAGGTAAGCACCCAATGCCCCGGCATGGCGGCCGTCGCGGTGATACAGGGGGAGGCCGGGCAGGCGGATGCCGGCCTGCTGCCAGGCCAGCCCCACCGGCGCGATCCGCGCGCCCAGCTCCCGGCTGATCTGGAAATAGGCGTCGGCGATGGCCGCCTGTGTGTCGGGGCGGTCCCGCCGGGCCCAGGTCATGAAAAAAACCGTGCGGGCGCCCCGGGCCCGGATCCGGCGGTCCAGCCGGCGGGCGGCGGAAAACATCGATCCAGAATCTGCCAGCGGGCCGCCGCTGCGTTCCTGCAGCACCACGGCATCCCAGGGGTGTGCGGTGATCTGCGCCGTGGTCGCGTCGTTTTCCGCGTGCCACCTAAGATCCACGCCTTCCCCGGTCACCTGGCAGGTGTCGATGCCGATGGGAGGATCGGCGCCGGCGGCCAGCAGCGTCACCATTTGGGGCATGTAATGCAGGTAGGTGTGGCTGTTGCCGATGAAGAGGACTTTGAGGCGGGCGGCGGCCGACGGCCGCGCCTCGAATGATCCGGCCGGGTGATTCATGCGTCCGGTTTCCCCCTTTTTTATCATTATCCCGCCGTACAGACCAGAAAGGCGCCGGCAAAGATGATTACCGCCGCCGCCAGGCGGATTGTCTGGTGTTTTTCCCGCAGCCATCGCCCGCCCATCAGGACGGCAAAGACGATGCTCA
>Ga0256846_1000925_pt1 | contig 10085 bp, 9 predicted proteins | sample TevniametaG_FD_189098 | JGI IMG/M metagenome (GOLD analysis project Ga0256846, IMG submission 189098) | Tube worm associated microbial communities from hydrothermal vent at the East Pacific Rise, Pacific Ocean - Tevnia | ecosystem: Host-associated > Annelida > Integument > Unclassified ...
AATATTCATACTTGGCGATGTATCTAGCATAACTGCAACACGGGGTTTTGTCCAAAACAATGGAAGTCCAATTTCAGGAATAAATAGTAGGACAAGAAGTATAAGTAAAATTGAATGGAGTATCCAGTTCAGTGGTTTCACGGAGAGAGTATGTTTTCTATTGAAAAGGCGGGAGCTATTGGTGAGAGCGGAATTCTAAGGGTATCTTTGTTAAAGCTTTCGATGGTCAGGTTTCCGGCGTTTTCATAAGAGCCATCGTTTTGGGCATCGTAGTAAGCTGAAATCCGAAACGGAGGTTCAACAGCCAAGTTGGTGTAAAATATTCCTGCAGAATCGGCTCCGGTTGCTGCAAACAGGCTGTCGTTTTTATAAAACAGTACCAAAGCGTTAGATGCTTTTGCTCCATTTGCAGCTGTAAGTTTCCCAAATATTGGATTTAAGTCGATGCTGGTATCTGCATACACGAATGCGTCTGTAAGATTACTACGTCGATTACCTGTAAAATCCGATACCCCTGGAAGAAGCACAGCGTAAAAAGGTTTTTTTGCAAGTAGTGTGTCCCTTATTCTCAAAGATAGGTGCATAAGATTTCTTTCCCAGGAAAGTATGAAGTGGTTTGTGTCGGGTTGAGGGGCTGTGAGAAGCATAAAAGACTTTGAGGTATCAACAGGTTCGTTAAATTTGAACTCAATTTCATAAGGGAAAGAAGTTCGCGGAGTTATGGGTGTTATTCGAACTAAGGGAGCAAGGGTATCTCTCCGTGCTGATGGCTTGAAGCTTGTTTTGATTTTAGAAATATTGCCGCGCCTGTCTGAGGCGGTGGCCCTTAGAAAATGGCGGCGGATTTGTAAGGGTGAGGTAATAAGAACAACATTTCTTGATTCATCAGGGTCTCTGGTAATAAACCTAATCCGTGGACTTGCTCCTGAGGAATTAACAGGCGTTACTGTGTACAAAGACGAAATATAGGCGGTTGAATCGAGTTCTTCGTCAAAATGTAGGGTTATTTGGGTATTGCTGCTTGAGCTTATTGATATCAAATGAGGTGGAAAGATATCAGGATTAGGAATACTTCCTTGCCTTGCGCATGAGCTTAATCCAATGAGTATTATTGCAATTGTCCATAATCTCCGCATAAGCTGAAGTTTAAGCCCACTCCTTCTTCTGTCAAGTCGGATAAAAAGGTATCTTGGAAGAGATAGCAGATGGGGGCATAGTTGTCTTGTAGAAAGCGGTATTTTAATATAAAATACACGGCTTTGTCGCGTTAATCTTTTCACTACCTTAAGTCTTGAGTTATAAAATTAGCCGGAAATCGTGTCTCCTTAATCCCAGTCCAATTTACTTTCTTGCTAGTCGCTTTTATACAATCTCTAAGATGAATTCTGATAAGTCAAACATAGTATCAATCAAGCAAGACAAGCTGATGTTATGCAATGTTTTCGATGAATTCTGCTTGTATGCTAATCTAAAATAAATCAGGTATATCTGCTTAGTTTTGAGTCTAATAATTCTGTAGTTTTGTCTCAAGTTTGCGGAATCTGAAAGTTTTTGGATGTTCTACAAAAACAGTGCTAAATAAGCAAATAAACTAAAACTTACAGATAGGGAAGTTTTCTGTCTTAGAGTTTTTCAAATATTATAGCCTTAGCTTCGTTAAGCGTGTAAGTAGAGAATCCTAAAAATATATTATATATTATCCAAATGTATAAAAGTGGAAGAGTAAATGGCTGAAATGCTACCCTAGTTGTTGAATCTTTTATAAGTGATGGGGTTTGTTTTTATCCAATAAGTCAGTTATGTGTAAAAACTTAATTGAGTTTGCTTTGACGTTAAAAATCCACATGGAACAGTTCTTGCTTTATGCTTGACATGAGGCGGTTCTCTTTCTATACTTAACTTAATTGATCGGTAGATCATCATTTTCGGAGGTTGAATATATATGATTAAAAGAATCACGCTGTTGGTATTAATGCTGAGTGTAGTTGTATTTGGTCAACCAAAGCGCCCTGGGGCGGTATTTTTGACCATATGGCCAGGCTCACGTCCAACGGCTCTTGGAGGTTGCTTTACCGCTATCTCCGACGACGCTTCGGCTGCTTACTACAATCCCGGCGGATTGGGTTATCAGCAGGATGCTGTCAACTTTTCGTTGATGCACGTTAATTGGTTGCCGGGTTTGGCAAAAGACATGTATTATGAATATTTGGCAGTTGCAGCACCTTTCAAAGGAATTGGGACTTTTGCGTTTAATGGGATTTATTTGACTACTGGGGAGACCGTTATAAAAAAATCAGACGCCACTCTTATAGGAAGCTATAACACCTTTGATTTTGCACTTGGTTTGTCTTATGGTCGGAAATTAAATGAAAAAGTGGCTTTAGGTGGTGGGCTTAAACTTATATATTCATACCTTATACCTGAATGGATAATGAAAGAAAAGAATCTCAAAGGAAGGGGGAGTGCTCTATCGTGGGCAATGGATGCAGGGGTTCTCTATAAACCCTTTGACAATGTTAGCTTAGGTTTAGCATTGCAGAATATTGGCTCACCAATGTCGTTTTCTTCAAAAGCAGATGCAGATCCTCTACCACTCACTCTTAGGGCAGGTTTTTCATATAAACCGTTGAGCATTATGTCTAAAGATCCAACCAAAAAAGAACAATACGAAATTGTAGGTCTGAAGATAACTGGTGACATTGCCAAGATATTAGTTGGAATGTTTGCCATAGATCCTCCTGAAGTTGATTCTCTCAGCTTTTTTCAAGAGTTCGGTTATGAAGTGGCGAATACTCCTCGTGGCGTTGGTTTTGAAGTTTCCATATTTAAGGAAATACTTTCCTTACGTCTTGGGTATTTCTATGATAAAGCCGGCGCTCGCGGTGGTGTTATTCTACAGGATAAAACAGGGATTAAGCTAACTCATCTCGATATATATAATGGAATATTTCATCCCGGTGATAGAAGTTTGAAAGGTATAGGTCTTACCTATGGAGCCGGAATAAAATATGGCGGTTTTCAACTTGATATTGGTATAGACGAAAAGATTTACGACTTTACAACTCAGAATCGTAAAGTGTCAATATCCTATACCTTCTAAGCGTTCGTAAATTTAGGAAAGAAAAAGAATTGAACAGCCTTGCCTTGTTAGGATTACAGTGGGGTGATGAGGGTAAGGGCAAGATGGTTGACGTAATTGCGGCTCGCTTTGATTTAGCTGTACGCTATCAGGGCGGGCCGAATGCCGGTCATACTGTGTGTGTGGATGGTGTCAAATGGGTGTTTCACCAGCTTCCTGCAGGGATTCTCAATCCCAAAATCCATGTTGCAATAGCTGCCGGTTGCGTACTTCATCCTCAAACACTCTTTGATGAATGGAAGAAACTTGAGGATGCAGGGGTCGACTATCAGTCGCGCATAACAATAGATCCGCGAACGCACATAATACTTCCTCATCATCGCCTGCTTGATAAGTTCAGTGACGAGGAAAGGGGCGAGTATCGTTTAGGAACTACTCATAGGGGGATAGGGCCTTGTTATCAAGATAAATATGCCCGTATAGGAATTAGGGTTGCAGACCTTTACTCACCCCAATTGTCAGATAAGCTGGTAATAGTTGTTAAGCGCCATAATGCGGTAATCCAAAAGTTATACGGGGGAGCAGGTATCGGTTTTGATGAAACAATCTCAGAGCTTAAACAGCTTGCAGAGCGTATAAAGCCCTATGTTGGTGACGTGGCGGCTTTGGTTAACAGCTATCTTGAAACAGGTAAAAGGGTTCTTTATGAGGCTGCCCAAGGTGTTATGTTGGATTTAGACCATGGCTCCTATCCCTATGTAACTTCCTCTAATCCCGGGACACTTTCAATACCGGTTGGTATAGGTATATCGTATCGCTCCATTGCTAAAGTTGTAGGTCTTACTAAAGCTTATGCAACAAGAGTCGGGGCAGGGCCTTTTCCAACAGAAGATGAAGGTGAAGTCGGATATAGACTTCAGAAAATAGGTAATGAGTTTGGCGCTGCGACAGGTCGTCGTCGTCGTTGCGGTTGGCTTGACTTACCTTTGCTTCGTTACGCTGTTAAGCTCAACGCTGTAGATGGCTTGGCAATAGCTAAATTGGATGTCTTGGATAGTTTTGATAAAATAAAGGTCTGCACTGGTTATCGTCAGTCCGATGGAGCGATATTATCGGAAGTTGCTCCTCACAATGAAGCTCCAGGTGAACCGGTTTATCAGGAATTAGAAGGTTGGATGACTGCTACAAGCCATGCCAGAGTGTTTGACGAATTGCCTGAAAAGGCTCGTTCTTATCTTAAGTGGATATCTGATGAGCTTGCTCTTCCACTTTGGCTTGTTTCAGTCGGGCAGGAACGTTCGGCAACCATAACCCTTCCCGATTTTCCTTTTTAGCCAATCCTTAGAATGTCTCGGAAGCCTAAAATATTGCTTCACATCTGCTGTGCGCCCGATGCTACATCGGTGTTTGAGCGCCTTTGTGAAAAATTTAATGTAACCGGTTTCTTTTACAACCCTCAAATTGAACCACAGGAGGAATATTGTAAACGACTGGTTGAGACCCGTAAGGTAGCAGATGCTATGGGTTTCAAGCTTATAGAAGGCCCACGGGATGTTGATGAATGGACAAAATTTATCCACGGATTAGAAGATGAGCCGGAAAAGGGACGTCGTTGTGAGTTATGTTACAAGTTTCGTTTGCAGGCAACGGCGAAACTTGCCGCATCGGAAAGATTCAATTACTTTACAACAACCCTGTCGGTAAGTCCCCATAAGTCGTTTAACTGGCTCCGGGATATGGGAAATGCCCTTGCTCTGAAATACGGTGTAGAGTTTTTAGCAGAAGATTTCAAAAAGCAAGAAGGTTTCAAGCGCAGTCTTGAGATATCTAATGAACTTGGTCTCTATCGGCAAGATTATTGTGGATGCGAAGCGTCTTTGAAGGCGCGTAAGCGTACAATTGCAGAGCAGGACAGGCTATTTCGCCAATTTGCTGATAAATTGCGTGCATGTAGTAGATGTTCTGAGTTTCTGGAGCCGGCAGTGGTGTTTCAGGGTGGGGCTAACAGACCTATCTTTATCATAGGACAGGCTCCTGGACGTCACGAACTCAAATCCTTAAAGCCTTTTTCAGGCCCTGCGGGTAAGCGTTTATGGCAATGGTTTGCAGATTTAGGTTACAAGGAAGAGCTTATTCGTTCCAAGGCACACATTACAGCGGTTGCAAAGTGCTATCCTGGGCTTGCTTCTAATGGTAAGGATGACGCTTCGCCTTCTGGTCAACAGAGGCGTAACTGTTTGTCTTGGCTTGAGGCTGAATTTTCCCACGCACGTCCGAAACTTCTTATTCTTATCGGTTCGGTTGCAGCTAAAACCATTCTTGGCAAGACTGCTGGTATGGATTTAGTCGGAGAGTTAGTTCAGAAACGTATTTGGAAGCGTAAAGTGCAAATTATTGTTCTACCTCACCCTTCAGGTCTCAATCGCTGGCCAAATATGTCTAGCAACAAGCCAAAGTTTGCTGCCGCTCTCCAAATATTGAAAAAGGAGCTTGATAGAATCTTTACTTAAACTTTTCCTTTGCGCCCCGTATCTTTCGCTTTTGTTCTCTCATGAGCTTCAATCTTTCCCTGAGTTTTGCCTCAAACCCTCTGTCTGAAGGTTTGTAGTAGACCTTTCCTGTAATTCCCTTAGGGCGATAGACTTGGTCAGCTACCGCATCTTTATAGGAATGCGGATACTGATATTCCTTACCGTAGCCAAGGGTTTTCATAAGGCTTGTGGGTGCGTTTCTTAAATGTAAGGGGACGGGTTCGGCTTGGGTTTGTTCTATGTCTTTTCGGGCGGCCTGAATGGCTTTAAGGACAGCGTTCGATTTTGGAGCAAGTGAGAGATATATGGCAGTTTCTGCAAGATGGAAAGTGCATTCGGGATAACCAAGAAAGTGTGCTGCGTCTTTTGCCGCGTTGGCAATAGTAAGTGCATGTGGGTCGGCAAGTCCGATATCCTCTGCTGCCAAAATTAGCATTCTTCTTGCTAAGAATAAAGGGTCTTCACCGGCGTCAATCATTCTCATTAGCCAATACACTGCAGCATCGGCATCAGAACCTCTCATTGATTTAATAAATGCCGATATCAAATTGTAATGCTCTTCGCCGGCCTTGTCGTATAAAAGAAATTTTCGTTCAAGAACCGCTTCTGCTATTTCCATTGTTACCGTTCGGTTACCATCCTTATCCGGTTCAGTTACTTGTACCGCGGTATCTAAGAGATTGAGCGCTCGGCGGGCGTCACCTGCTGCAATTTGAATAATAAATTTCAACACCTTATCTGAAACCTTTGGATGTAAATTTTTTATACCACGGTCGTCAGCTATAGATTGACGCAGTATTTCTAGTAAATCATCCGTTTCCAAAGGATTAAATACAAAGACCCTTGATCTTGAGAGCAGAGGGCCTATAACTTCAAAACTTGGATTTTCAGTTGTCGCTCCAATAAGGGTTATAGTTCCGCGTTCTACGTAGGGTAGAAAAGCGTCTTGTTGTGCTTTGTTGAAGCGGTGAATTTCATCAAGAAATAGAATTGTTCGCCGCTGATGAGCTTTCCAAACCATCTTTGCGCGTTCGGCTATTTGTTTAACATCTTTTATTCCGGCGGTTACAGCGCTTTTGGCAATAAATTGAGCGTTGACCAACTTTGCAATTAGGAGTGCTAGACTTGTTTTTCCTGAACCCGGAGGCCCCCAAAATATCATCGAAGGTAGACGGTTTGACTCTATCAAGCGTCTTAGAGGTCTGTTCTTGCCTAGAAGATGTTTTTGTCCGCAGAATTCATCAAGCTTGTGTGGACGCATACGTTCAGCAAGGGGAGCGTTGCCTAAATCGTCGCTTTTTTCTCTATCCTCTAAGGCGAATAAATCCATTGGTCATTATAGATGTGGACTCTAGCTAGTCAACTGAGGATAATTGTACATTGGATTCGGATTAATTTTTGGAATCTGATATATTTACTCTTTCTTGAAACGTAGCATTTGCTTATTGAACACAAGCAATTTCCAATCTATTCGAAAAAAGCCGTTAAATTTGCATCCGATTCCCCAATTTTAATAAGTTTCTGATAAATTGTTTTACTGGAGTTCTCATTTAGCCCTGGGTTGAATTCTTGACTTCTTGGCTGTGCAGCCTATACTCACCGGAAAATTCACAAACGTGAATCGGAGGATCTTCGTGAAGAAAACTACTCAACTTAAAAAAATGATAAACGAGCGGCGGGCGGTGGTCGCGCCCGGGTGCTACGACGTACTTTCGGCCAAACTTATTCAGGAAGCCGGTTTCGAGCTTACTCAAGTTTCAGGTTTCGGTGTTTCCGCATGTCTTTTAGGTAAGCCGGATGTTGGTCTGCTTGGCTGGAATGAAGTTGTGGATATGACCTGGCGTGTGGCACATGCGGTGGATATTCCAGTTATGGGTGATGGCGATACCGGTTTTGGCAATGCCTTAAACGTTATTCGCACTGTGCAGGATTTTATTCAGGTAGGCGCTGCAGGTGTTAATTTGGAGGATCAAGTATTTCCCAAACGCTGTGGGCATATGGAAGGTAAGCAGTTGGTTAGTGAGGAAGAGATGGTTCTAAAAATCCAAGCCGCAGTTGAGGCACGTGAGGATATGGACCCTGATTTTGTAATTAACGCTCGTACCGATGCAATAGCTGTTAATGGATATGAAGACGCAATTAAACGCGCTAACGCCTATGCAAAAGCCGGCGCCGATATGATTTTCCTTGAGGCTCCAACCGATAAGGAAATGATTCGCGATGCCATTGCAAAAATAGATGCACCTGTTTCAATCAACCTGTTTGATTCGGTTGTAGGCGGTAAAACTCCGCTTATTCCTATAGATGAACTTGCAGAGCTTGGCGTAGCTAGAGTTTCTGTGCCGGTTGGAACCATTTTTGTTGTAACCAAGTGGCTTCGGGAATACCTAAAGGTTCTTAAAGAACGCGGGATTATGCCTGATAGAACTGACCTCCTATGTACCTTTGATGAATTTAAGAACCTAGTCGGTTTGCCTGAATATAAAGAAATGGAAAAGTGTTTCCTGCCTAAATCCGTAGTAGAAAAGAAATACGGAGATAAATAAGGAGTCATCATGCCAATGACCCTAGCCGAAAAGATTCTTGCCAGAAAATCGGGAAAAGAAACAGTTCGCGCTGGTGAGATTGTACAGGCCAAGGTTGATGTTGCCATGTCGCATGAAAACGGGCGTATGGTTAAACTTGCCTATGAGAAGATTGGCGTGGAGCGGGTCTGGGATAATAAAAAAATAGTAATTATCTTTGACCATCGAGTTCCTGCCGAATCGGAACGTACTGCAATGGGCCAGAAGGAATTGCGGGAATTCATCAAGGCGCAAGGTATTGAGAATTTCTATGATATCAATACAGGTGTTTGCCATCAGGTGCTGGCTGAAGAGGGGTTTTCAAGGCCGGGTATCCTTTTGGTGGGAACCGATTCCCATACCACTACAGGTGGCGCCCTAGGCGCTTTTTCTACCGGAGTTGGCGCAACCGAAATGGCGGCTGTGTGGGCTACAGGTGAGTTGTGGTTGCGTGTTCCTGAGACCTTAAAGATTACCGTTACCGGTAAGCTTCCCCAAGGTGTATACGCTAAGGATGTGGTTCTCAAGGTAATCGGCACTATTGGCGCTGACGGCGCTGATTACAAAGCGATTGAGTACTCAGGTGATGCCATTTCTGCTATGTCGATTGCTTCAAGAATGGTGCTTTCTAACCTTTCCATGGAAGCAGGAGCCAAAACAGCCTTCGTTATTCCCGATGCTGTTACGGAGTCCTTTGTTAAAAACATTGCTAAGGGCGACTATGAGATGCTGACACCTGATGCTGATGCGGGCTACATTTCTGAGCATTCCTTTGACATATCTAGTCTTGAACCTCAACTTGCCTGTCCGCATGAAGTGGATAACGTCAAGCCTATTTCTGAGGTTGCGGGTAGGAAAATTAATCAGGCCGTTATAGGTTCATGTACGAACGGTCGTCTGGAAGATCTTGCCGAGGCTGCGCGTGTTCTCAAAGGCAGGCGGGTTAATCCTGATGTTCGCTTGTTGGTTGTTCCCGCGTCATGGAAGGTTTACCGCGAAGCCCTTAATCAGGGAATACTTGAAACCTTTATAGATGCAGGTGCTGTTATAGTAAATGCTGGATGCGGTCCTTGTCTGGGAGCGCATCAGGGTTGCCTTGCTCCTGGCGAAGTAGCGGTAACTTCCACCAACCGTAATTTTCAGGGACGTATGGGTTCGCCGGAGGCTTTCCTATACCTTGCATCGCCCGCTACGGTAGCGGCATCGGCGCTTGAAGCTAAGCTTGCAGACCCTCGCAAATATCTGGAGGCCTGAGATGAAATCTGTTAGAGGAAAAGCCTGGATATTCCCGGATGACGTAAATACCGACGTTATATTCCCGGGACGCTATATGAAGGTAACTGATGCAGAAGAAACCCCGAAGTATCTTTTTGAAACGGTTTATCCTAATTTTCGTACTCAAGCCAAACCAGGCGATATTATAGTTGCCGGAAAATATTTTGGATGCGGTTCCTCACGCGAACAGGCGGCTACCGCGATACGATATTTTGGTATTGGCTGTGTTATTGCAGAATCATTTGCACGTATATTCTACCGTAACGCCATAAATTTGGGACTGCCAATTGCTATTGTTCCTGACATACGCAAACAGGTTTCAGGAGGCGATGATGTAGAAGTTGATTTGGAAGCTGGAAAGCTTATTAATCATACTACAGGTAAGGAGTTATCATTTGAGCCTTTGCCGGAGTTTATCCTTGATCTCATTGCTCAAGGCGGTCTGATTCCGGCAACGCGGCGTAAGCTTGGAATTGAATAAGGCGGATGATTTAAGCACCTAGCCTATCTCTTGGATTTAATTAAGCAGAAGGGGGACTCCATTGGAGTCCCCCTTACTACTATTTTGAGTCGCTCTCTCTTATGTCTTTTTTCAAATCTAGTTAGTGAACTTGATTTCTATAGCTATCTCGGTCT
>Ga0256846_1000926_pt1 | contig 10080 bp, 5 predicted proteins | sample TevniametaG_FD_189098 | JGI IMG/M metagenome (GOLD analysis project Ga0256846, IMG submission 189098) | Tube worm associated microbial communities from hydrothermal vent at the East Pacific Rise, Pacific Ocean - Tevnia | ecosystem: Host-associated > Annelida > Integument > Unclassified ...
CCTTTGATACAATTTTCATTGACATGGAAATGCCAGGCACCAATGGAAAAGAATTTGCAGGACTTCTGACAGAAGACGACAGGTTCAGAAAACTGCACCTGATACTTATGGCCTACACAGGAAAGCATCTTGACAGGACAACCCTTGCATCACTCGGTTTTTCAGCCCAGATCGCAAAGCCTGTATACAGATGTCATGTCCTTGAATGCCTTAAGGAAGTTTATAATCTTGAAACTGACAAAGCAGAAACTGCAACGCGTTTCGGAATTGAAGAACCTGCAGCAGTCAATGAAACCATTTCAAGGCCCCTTAATATCCTTCTTGCAGAGGACAATCTGATGAACCAGAAAGTTGCCTCAAGAATGATAGAAAAAATGGGGCATTCAATTACAATAGTTCAAAACGGCAAAGAGGCAGTAAAAGCCTTCAGGCAGAATAATTTTGATCTTATACTGATGGATGGGCAGATGCCTGTAATGGACGGACTTGAAGCAGCAAGGGCAATAAGAAAATTAGAAAGAGACATGGGTGAGGGCCATCATATTCCGATCATAGCATTGACTGCCAATGCCATGAAAGGTGACAGGGAAAGATTTCTGGCCTCCGGCATGGATGATTACATAACCAAACCGATAAAAAGCAGGTCACTTGAAGAGACCATTATTGCATGTTATTCTGCCAGTCTGAAACATGACAGGCCAGAAACCTTTTCAGGCAACATCATTGATCTGGATGAACTGATCAGAACAATGGGTGGTGATAAAAGCCTGGTAAGGGAATTATTTGACGATTTCTACAATTCACATGAAACCATGCTGCAAAATATACGTAAGGCCATTGAGTCGGACAATTTGACAGAAGCAAGAACTCTGCTTTCAGATTTCCGGGATGCTGTAAAGCCGTTTTCCTGCGAAACATTTATGGATGCTGCATTTTCCCTTGAAAGAGCCCTTGATACCAATGACATTATAATGATTGAAAACAGGATAAAAGAACTTGAGCATGTCTGCAGGGAGCTTGCCAGATTTATTTTAAAATACTCTGTAAAAAATCTTTTCATGAAATTCCTTGTTGTTGACGATGAATTCAATTCAAGAAAAATTTCAAGCAGGATTCTGTCCCAGTATGGGGAATGCGATCTTGCGATCAACGGGCTTGAAGCTCTGAACGCCTTTGTAAGGGCGCATAGTGAAAACGACCCCTATAACGCGATTTTCCTGGATATATCCATGCCCGATCTTGACGGCAGCATAGTATTGGAAAAGATACGCAAATGGGAGCGTTCAAGAAATATTCAGGATCAGGACATGGCAAAAATCATACTGATGGCAACCCAGGATCAGCCTGTAATACCTGAGGACATGCTTAATCCGGGATATGAATCCTGCCTTGTGAAACCGGTTGACCGAGACAAGCTTGCACGTATTTTCAAAGAGCTTCATTATATATAGTTTTTTTCAGGATATCGTGTTATATTCGTAAAATATTTTATCAGATTCCCGAACAGACATTATATTACGACAAATTATAAAAAACACAAAGGAGGCGACAATGACGATTTTTAAAAAGCTTATGCTGATGATTATCATTACAATTACAGCATTCTGCATAATCGGGGCCATTCAGTTCCGGGCAGCTTTCCTCATGCAGGATTCAATGTTGAATGTAAAAGCTGCTGCAAGAAACCAGCGTCTGGTACAGGTGATCCAGTCCCAGTTCGGATACGGAGGTTTCATACATAATTTTAAAAATCATGTGCTCAGGGGGTCTCAGAAATATCTGGACAGGTTCGAGCAGAACAGAATCAAACTGACAAAGGCAATGAACCGGCTGGATCATTTTCTCATACGCAGGCAGGATAAGGATGCACTTAAAACCATTTCCAATACAGCTCAGCAGTACATCGCCGCCATTGCAGTATCGGTACGAATGCATAAAGAGGGCAAAACATCCAATGAAATTGACAAAATGGTTAAAATCAATGACGGACCAGCCTTCAAGGCACTTGCAACCATAGAGCAGGGCATTGAACAGATAGAAGCCAAAGCTGAGCGCCAGATGACCAATGCCCATAAACAGCTGATCATTGCCATGGTCAGCGGATATATAATTATTGTTCTGGTTTTCGGCGCAACTTTTATGATTTTCCTCAGAATGCTGAAAAACCTGAATTCACTTGTCAAAACCACTGAAATTCTGGCAAAGGGCGATATCACGGCAAGGGCCATGGTTACAACAAAGGATGAAATCGGATGGGTTGGTGCAGCATCAAACAAACTTGCCCAGCATCTCGACCTTATGCTGTCAAAGGTCAGAGCCTCATCTTCAACTATCAATACTGCCACCTCGCTTTTGAATGAAATATCTGAAAGATCCCTTCACTCGGCACAGGATATGGCTGGAAACTGCAACAGCGTTGCAGCGGCAGCAGAAGAAATGAGCGCAAACATGTCTGCCATTGCATCAGCTTCCGAGCTGACTGCAACCAATGTTACCATGGTGGCTGCAGCAGCCGAGGAAATGAGTTCAACCATAAATGAAATCTCAGCCAATGCCCAGAAAGCAAAGGAGATCACAGAAGTCTCAGTTCAACAGTCAGAGCAGGCCACCAGAAGTGTTCAGGAACTTGGCAAGGCAGCCGAACTCATAAGCAAGGTCACTGAAACCATTAATTCCATTGCAGAGCAGACCAATCTTCTGGCTCTTAATGCAACCATAGAAGCTGCAAGGGCAGGAGAAGCAGGCAAGGGTTTTGCCGTGGTTGCAAACGAAATCAAGGATCTTGCAGGCCAGACTTCAAATGCCACCCAGGAGATAAAAAAACAGATTGAAGATGTTCAGGCATCAACGCGCAGAACAATTGAAGAAATCAATACCATCACAGGCACCATAAATGATACCAGTGATATAGTTGCCACAATGGCGGCTGCTGTTCAGGAACAGGCAGCAGCCACAGGTGAGATTTCCACCAATATCAACCAGGCATCTTCAGGAATAGAAGAGGTAAATGAAAATATTGCCCAGGCTTCAACTGCAAACTCAGAAGTTACAAAGGAAATTTCCAATTTAAGATCCCAGGCAGATGAAGTGGCTGTCAACAGCCTTAATATAACCGAGCTTGCCTGTGAGATGCAGTCTGATACAATTGAGCTTGGCAAACTTGTAAACCAGTTCACCTTCAGGCCTGAATATTTTGATATAGGAGAGATAAAAGCTGCGCATTTCAACTGGAAACTGCGCCTGACATCAGCCATTGAAGGTATAAGGCAATTAAAGGCAGAAGAGGTGCCTGATCACCACCATTGCGAATTCGGCCAGTGGATGGATAAAGCTGACGACCACCTGAAAAAAAGCCCTGTTTTTTCCGAGCTTGCAGGCAACCACAAGGCAGTCCATGCAATCCTGCATGATATAATTGAATTGTTTGAAAAAAATGAAACAGGACAAATTCAGGCAAAAGTGGAAGAATTTGAAACAACACGCAAGAAAATGTTCAAGAACCTTGACCAGTTGTATCTTGTATAATCCATCATAACAACCCCGGTACGGGCATAAAACGGTATTTAATATATGGAATTATTACAATGGCATGAAGCCTTCAGAGTAGGTATCAATCTTATTGACCGCCAGCACAGAAAATTATTTTCCCTTATCAATGAGCTCATTGTACAGACTGGCGGCAAAGGCTCCATCGATATGACTGAAAAAGTTTTAACCAGCCTGCTTGATTATGCGGAAAATCATTTTGCAATGGAAGAGGATCTGCTAAAGATACATCCGCAATTCCAGCAACACAAAGCTGCCCATAAAAGCTTTTCTGACAAAATTGCAGGATTTGTCAATGCGTTCAGGCTTGGCAATACAACTCTGAAGCCGGCACTTGTGGGATTTCTGGTCGACTGGCTCAAAAAACATGTACTGAATATGGACAAAAATTTTTTTCAGGAACTTGGTTATTATGCAGATACTTCAGAACATGCAGGCTCAGACCAGATTCCCTTCAAACCAATGGCATGTGAAAAAATTCTGGTTGTTGAGGATTCTGCAGACCAGAGGTTTCTCTTAAAAACCATTCTTGAAAAGGAATGTTACAGGGTTGTTGAAGCTTCAAACGGCAGTGAAGCCCTTGAAATATGCAGAAACAGCCCTGAAATCCATATTATTGTAACCGATGTCAGAATGCCGGGAATGGACGGATATGAGCTGGTTAGAGCACTGCGGCGCCAGCAGGTCAGATATCTGTATATCATTGTTGTAACTGTTCTTGATGATAAAAAAGCTGTTATCAGGGCCCTGGAAGCAGGAGCTGATGATTTTCTTTCCAAGCCTGTGCTGCCGCGGGAACTGCTTTTGAGAATCAGGGGAGGACAGCAGCTTTTAAGGCTTGAAACCCAGGATGAGCTTATATTTTCCATGGCAAAACTGTCAGATTACAGAAGCCCTGAAACAGGACTTCATCTTGAGCGGGTTCAGCAGTACACCCTTGAAACAGGAATGTATCTTGCCCGCCATTATCCTGAAAAAGGAGTTACAAAACAGGTGGCCACAGAAATATCAAGGGTAAGTCCCCTGCATGACATAGGCAAGGTAGGTATCAGTGACAGGATACTGACAAAGCCTGGACGCCTTACCCATGAAGAATTTGAAATCATGAAGGATCATGCAAGAATAGGCGGGGATCTGATCAGTGATATTTATCTTAAGACCGGGTCTCCAGGCCTTCGCATTGCATTTGAACTTACAATGTATCACCATGAAAAATGGGATGGCACAGGTTATCCTGCAGGACTGTCAGGAACCGGTATCCCGGTTGCCGCAAGGATAATGGCTCTTGCCGATGTATACGACGCCCTTACAACTCACAGGGTTTACAAAAAAGCTTTTTCCCATGAAAAGGCAAAACAGATCATACTGGAAGGCAGGGAAAAACATTTTGACCCTGACCTGGTGGATACTTTTATTGCACTTGAAGAAACATTCATTAAACTGAAACACAAACTTGCAGATGAATCAGCCTGAATTTCCCCATATAATACCCATGCGCAGGCCTTCAGGTTTGCCACTCGTCATTCTGGCAGTTCTGACTGCGCTGATCTGGCTTGCCGGAATCTTGAATGCAGGTGCCTCAAACCTGAAAAACCCCATACCTGTAACCCTTCAGCTGCCATGGGTTACCCAGTTCCAGTTTGCAGGATATTATACTGCCCTGGAAAAAGGATATTACAGGTCTGAGGGTCTTGATGTCACGATAAATGAATGGAAACCAGGCCAGGCCCCTGTGCATGAAGTTCTTTCAGGCAGGGCGGATTTTGGTGTCACAAGAGGAGACCTTCTCCTGCACAGGCTCAAGGGGCAGCCCCTGGTGGCCCTTGCAGTGATTTTCCAGCACTCTGCAAGCATACTGCTTGCCAAAAAAGACTCCCGCATTACCTCGCCCCATGACATGGCAGGAAAAAGGGTCATGATGCTCAAAGGAGATGAAGCTGCTGAATTCACTGCCATGTTTAAAAATGAAGGTGTCAGAATGGACATGATAAAATATATTCAGGTCAGTTCTGATATCAATGATCTTATTTCAGGAAAAACCGATGTATTTTTTGCATATTCCACCAATGAGCCCTATCTGCTGCAACAAAAAAAAATTGACTTTGTCTGTATAAGCCCCAGATCATATGGAATTGACTTTTATGGGGACTGTCTTTTCACCTCTGAAAAAACCATAAAAAAACACCTGTCAATGGTAAAGGCTTTTCGCAGTGCATCCCTCAAGGGATGGAATTATGCCATGAAGCATCCTTCAGAAACAATTGAATTTCTGATAAAAAAATACCATGCCCGCAAAACATATGATCAGCTCATGTTTGAAGCAAAGGCCATGAAAAAGCTGATCCTGCCTGACCTGATCCAGATAGGGCACATGAATCCCGGCAGGTGGCAGCACATGGCTGATATCTATTTTGCACTTGGCATGGCAGATTCTCCCCATTTTGATGCTGATTTCATTTTTAATCCAGACAAGGACAGAAAAATCATATGGACCAGCACTGCCATTGTATTCACAGTAAGTATAATCCTGGCAGGATTCCTTGGCCTTGGGATTCTCTGGTTCTTCAATTACAGGCTCAAACAGAAGGTACATGAAAGAACACGTTCCTTAAAACAGATAAATGAAACACTGATGCAGGAAATTGAGCAGAGGCAGAAACTTGAAAAAGAACTGAAAGCTCATCAGGAAAACCTGAAAGAAATCATAAAAGACAAAACCAGGCATATTGAAGAAGAGAAAAAACGGGCACAGGCTGCAAACCGGGCAAAATCGCTGTTTCTGGCAAATATGAGCCACGAAATCAGAACTCCCATGAATGCCATAATAGGCATGAATCAGCTTGTGCTTGAAACAAAGCTCACTGAAAAACAGCGTTCCCTTCTTGAAACCATACGCAATTCCTCAGAACATCTGCTGGGGCTGCTCAATGATATACTTGATTTTTCAAAAATTGAGGCTGGCAAACTCGAAATCCAGCATGACACCTTTTCCATAACCAGCCTTTTTGATGCAGTATTTTCCGCAATGAATCCACTGGCGCAGAACAAGGGTCTTAAGCTTGAAGTCGGCCTTGCAGAGCCTGAACCGCCGAAATGGCTGACAGGAGACGCATTCAGAATAAAACAGATTCTTTTCAACCTCATAGGAAATGCTATCAAGTTTACAGACAGCGGAAAAATTACTGTTAATGCAGCCATGGCAGACAGACAGACCGGTCTGCCTGAAAAAGCCGATATTCTGTTCACTGTCTCTGATACCGGCATGGGAATACACCCTGACCAGCAGAAAATGATTTTTTCAGGTTTTCAGCAGGCAGATGCATCCATTGCAAGAAAATTCGGAGGAACAGGCCTGGGCCTTGCCATAAGCAGCCAGCTTGTTCATCTGTTCCATGGTTCCATAAAACTTGAAAGCACTGTGGGCAAGGGAAGCTGTTTCAGTTTTGTCCTGCCCCTGGGCATTGGTGAAAAACCTGATGATAATACTGAGAATACTGATCTTACAAAGTGTATTCAGAATCTTGCCGTACTGCTTGTGGAAGATAATTCCATCAACCGGGAACTTGCGACAATGATACTGGCAAAGGACAGACACAGGATTTCAGAAGCTGAAAACGGCATTGCAGGGCTTAAGGCACTGGCAAAAAATGATTTTGACATAATCTTCATGGATATCCAGATGCCTGAAATGGACGGACTGTCAGCCTGCCGCATCATACGGAAGATTGAACAGGGACTGCCCACAGCAGAAAACCTTGATCCCGGGCTTGTCCGCAGCCTTGAAAACCGCCTGCATGGAAAACATGTTCCCATAGTTGCCATGACTGCCAATGCCATGGGCGGAGACAGGGAAAAATGCCTTAAAGCCGGCATGGATGATTATATCACCAAACCGTTCAAATTTGAAAAAATCAGACAGGTCATTGCCGAGCTTGCAGGCAGATCATTGATAAAAATCAGCAAAGAGTGTGCCTATAAGGGGTCAGAAGCAGAACATTCTGATACCCTCATAAATATCACAGACAGGGTAAAAAAACATCTGCGCACAAATTTTGAGCTGGAAGAAGATCAGGCAGAACAGATCCTTAAAGCAGCATCCCAAACCCTTGCGGAAAATTTTAAAAAAATATCGTCCGCACTTGAACAGCAGAACTATCAGCAGGTCAGCGAATATGCACATTCAATCAAGGGAAGCCTTTTAAACCTTGGGCTTGACAAACCTGCCGCACTGGCAAAAAAGGTGGAAATCAGCGCAGGCACCCAGGATTTTACAATTGATCTTCCTGAGATAATAAACCGGCTGAAAAAAGAAACTTCCGGCCTGTTCTGAACCAGGCCCGGATCAGTATCTCATATCAGCATATTCCACCCAGCCTCCTGCCCTGACAAGGGCTTTGTCAAATTCTGAAATCTGAAACCCGATCTGTTCTGTTTTTTCACCTGCACTTATGATGATATGGCCTGCCTCAATATCCACTTCCCCATGGGCGTCTGTGCCTGAAAACCTGTTAAATACGGTTTCAATGGCATCATCGTCAAGTTCAATGGCAAGCATGCCGCAGTTGAACATGTTCTGCCTGAAAATTCTTGCAAACCCGGATGCGATCACAACCTTGATTTCGTTTACCTCAAGTGCCCATGGAGCATGTTCCCTTGAAGAGCCGCATCCGAAATTGCTGCGCGTCACAATAATGGATTTTCCTGCAATATCCTTTTCAGGATCAAAGCCTTCAAGCTTCAGATCCTCCAGCAGATGAGGTTTTAAGGCCTGTTTATCAATCTCTGTAAGATATTTTGCCGGAATGATTTCATCTGTGTTGATATCTGAACGATCAAGAAATAATATACTTCCATTGAAGTTTTTCATGATTTTTTTCCTTATCTGCAAAAAAGATCTGAATTTGAAATTTCCCCTTTAATGGCTGAAGCTGCTGCTGTTGCAGGGCTTGCAAGATGCACCATGCCGCCTTTTCCCATACGCCCGTTGAAATTTCTGTTTGTCGTGGAAACTGCAACCTCACCTTCTGCCAGCACTCCGTTGCTCATGCCGAGACAGGCTCCACATGTCGGATTGGTCACACAGAATCCCGCATCCATGAAAATTTTCAGAATTCCCTCCTGCATTGCCCTGGAAAAAATTTCAGGTGTGGCAGGAGAGACAATCGCCCTTACATGGGGAGCAATGGTATGGCCTTCAACCACACCGGCAGCAATTTTCAGGTCTTCAAACCTGCCGTTGGTGCATGAACCTATATAAACCTGATCAATTCTCACCCCTTCCATCATGGATACCGGCTTTACCTCATCCGGCCTGTATCCGTATGTGACAAGCGGTTCAAGACCGGTAACATCAAGCACCATCTGCCTTGCATATACTGCATCATCATCAGGCCAGAATTTTTTAAAAGCTTCAAGTGCATCTTCCCTTGTTTTGTAATCATCTTTTATGAACTTCCACAGATAACCCACCGTTGTCATGTCAGGGCGGCATATTCCGCTTGTGGCACCTGCCTCGACAGCCATGTTCGACAATGTCATGCGCTCATCCATGGTCATCTGATCAACAATATTACCGGAAAATTCAATCACCATGTCCGTTGCTCCGGCAACACCTGTTTCACTTATTATCTTCAGAATAATATCCTTTGCATACACTCCTTCCGGCAGGGTTCCCACAATTTCAATACTGAATGTCTCAGGCTTTTTAAAAGCACACACGCCTTTTAAGATACCGACTTCAAGATCAGTTGTGCCCACCCCTGCTGCAAATGCCCCGAATGCACCATGGGTACAGGTATGGGAATCGCCCATGATGATTGTGAATCCAGGCATCACAAAACCCTTTTCAGGGAAAAGTGCATGGCAGACTCCGTTTCTGCCTATGTCAAAGAAGTCCCTGATTCCGTGACGCTCTGCCCAGTCTCTTAAAACCTTTCCCTGCATGGCAGTTGCAGAATCCTTGGCAGGGCTTACATGGTCAATCACAGCCTTGATTTTTTCAGGGTCAAACACCCTGTCCTTACCCCTTGCAACAAGGTCAAGCACAGCCGTGGGCGTGGTAATCTCATGGCAGAAAACCCGGTCAAGTTTCAATACACTGACATCGCCAAAGGGCTGATCCACAAGGTGAGCCTCAAAAATTTTCTGTGCAATGGTCTGTCCCATTTTCTTTCTCCTGATATCTATGATATTTTATCGCCGAAATAATCTTCACCGTCAGCAGGTGTTACAACCCAGTAGGCCTGAAATACACACTCAGAATTATTATGGATCACATGGGGAATCTGAGAAAAAAAAGACACAGAATCCCCTTCATTGATCTCATATTTTTCATCGCCGTACAAAAGTGTTGCAGAACCTGTGACAACTATGCCAAGCTCTCTGCCCAGATGCCCGTCATTCGGGTCTCCGCGTTTCTGGCCAGGAGCCAGTTCAAGGAAAAAGGCATTAAAAGAATGATTTCCCCTTGCCTGGCTTTCCCCGCATAAGGTTTCATATTTAAAGCCTTTGCACCTGTAAATCTTTCTGTCATCC
>Ga0256846_1000928_pt1 | contig 10068 bp, 8 predicted proteins | sample TevniametaG_FD_189098 | JGI IMG/M metagenome (GOLD analysis project Ga0256846, IMG submission 189098) | Tube worm associated microbial communities from hydrothermal vent at the East Pacific Rise, Pacific Ocean - Tevnia | ecosystem: Host-associated > Annelida > Integument > Unclassified ...
GTTCTCCTGCTGTATAAATATTTTTAAAAAAGTATGATTGATAAGATAAACTGTCTAAAAAAGGAGTGAGATTATCTTTGTTCCCAAATCTTTGCATTTTTGCGGCACTCATACTCTCCATTATAATAATAACAATATTGGGCTTATTATTATTTATGGTATCCGGTGAAATTTCTCGTGCTATTGGTGAATTATTCAACTCTTTTTTAATGCCAAGATATTTTTTAACATTATTTATTGCTATTTGATTGCCGATAAGATTAATGGGTTTGTTTTTTATATCTTTACTATCAAGATAACTGCGCAGAAGAGTAAAAACCGGATTTAATCCGAGTTGATTTAAAAATGGATTGTTGCAAAAATATGCGGTTCCTGTTCTTATGGGTGATTTTTCTTGCAATCGTCCTCTTATTCCTGCAAATATCAGTAAAAGAATAAATAGTGAAATTACTGATTTTAATATTATGCTTTTGTTAGTGTTGGAATATTCTGCTTTTTCATAAGCAGAAAATATTTTTTTTAATAATTTATAAAATAAGAAAATTAGCAGTAAAAAAGGTATCAATATTAAAATATAACGTGGTTCTTCCACTATCATTTTAATAACAAACAGAGGGCTGTCCATCCATTCAAATGCTCCTATTTCAAATCTTTTAAAAAATTGATTAAAGTATGGTATGTCGGCAGCATTTATCATAAAGCTTATTGAAAAAAGGGAGAGTAATAAATAAAAAATAGCTTTTGAAATATATTTGTTTTTTTTATTTATTACAGATAAAATAAGCATTGCCAATGCAGGAAAAAACACTATGTATCCTGTTATTACAATATCAAATCTGATACCGATTATAAAAGCATATATTGTATTTTTTAATATTTCAAATGAAAAATTAAGTCTGTGAATTTCCGATATAAAAAGTATAAGTCTGAAAATAAAAAAAGTGCTTATTGCAAGAATATAAATTTTTACAATTGTTAGTAATGTTGTTTTAAATTCTTTATTCATCTGTTTATAATTTAATTTTTAGTTGTCAGATGGAACATCCTATTTGCTAATTCAACACTTTGGATTTTGCTTTTCTGCAATAATAATGCTTGTATGTGTAAAATAAACTTATCAGTGAATGTTTCATGTTTTTCTTTTTTAAGAAATGATTTATCAAGCCATTTCTGCAAATCAATTTGTTTTTATCGATACCTGCTTGTTAAAAAATAAATCCGTTTTTTTCTAATATCTTGACTAAATTTTTGGTGTCTTGTTTCATTATGCAGGTATATCGTCTCGAGTATGAGCAGTAGCGGGGATTTTTGCAAGTAATTTGATTTGAAAAACTACTTTCCAAATACATACTCACTTCATTTATTGCTCTTATTCCGTCATTGCTTATACACATTGTTGGCGTGCGTTATTTATCTTTCAGTTTTTCTATCTCTTCTTTTGTTAATCCTGTCGATTTTTCTATTATTTCAATATCAATTTTGCTTTTTAAAAGATTTTCAGCAATTTCTTGTTGCTTTTTAAATGCTTCATCTTTTCTAATTCTATCTTCTGCATCAACCTTTAATGTCCACGCCATACTTGCTCCGTAATGTAAATCTTCAAGGTGCTTTTGATATTTCTTTTGCTCTTCTTCCGATAAATTATCTAATCGCCAAAGTTGCTTTGCTTTATCTATCCCTTTTGCCGTAAAATCATCCATTATTTCGTTGTTTTTCAGGTAGTAAATCCATTCGTCAAGAGTGTCTTTTGCCACATCATCAAATTGATTTACTTTTATTACATAATATTCCGGAAATACTTCGGATGGCTCTGTCTTTCCTAATAATTCATTTTGCTTTGACGACAACAGTAATTTATCATTTTTGTGTAATCCTGTAAAATCCGTTTTCCCGTGATAAATATAATCTTCGCCCTGCCCCAAATCAAAGTAAACGATATTTATCGAATAAATTTTCTTAATATTTCGGTATGGTTCTCCAACAGAAATATATTCAGTTAAAGTTTTCGATGTGCTGTAAGCCATTCGGTGGAAATAATCATATTCTTGTTGGTTTTGAATTTCAATAATTACTAATTCTCCTTTTGAATTTTTCACAAGAATATCAACACGATTAAATTTATCTGCTTCTGTTAGCTGATTTCCTTCACTTTCAAGAATACTCTCAATTGTTATATCTTCTTTTAAAAGTTCAGATAAAAAACCTTCCAAAACAAAAAAATCTGCTTTATTTCGTAATAATCGTTTTATTGCCCAATCAAATCGTATCAAATTTCTATTTCCCATTTTACTTATTTTTAATCCTTTACAAAATTAAGCATTTTTTTAGGGATAATAAACTATTTATCGGTTTTTACCAATATTCAAATCTATTTTGATTGAAATTACACTTATGCTTAATTATCAGTGTTTTAGAAAATAAAACAAAAGTGTAAACTATATTTCTTCGCCATACCCAATGCACGCAAACTAATGAATATTCAAAAGTATTATTGTCGTCGGGAATGGTTTCATCTCTATCTTTTCATTCTTCAATATATAATTCAATAGCTTTTTTGCCATTTCGATAGTGTGTTCAATATTTTCGCCAAAAGTTATACAACCTTGTAATGCAGGAACCGTAACGGAATGTTGTCCTTCCGTCTCTTTGTATAATAATAATTTATATCGATGAGTCATGGTTTTTATTTTTTACAGAAATACAATAAAGTAAATGGTAAGTCAATATATATCAGAAAAAAATATAAAAGTTTTAACCGGCATTATCCTTTAAATACCGGTAACGACACAAAAAACGATGTTCCGTTGTTTTCAATTGATTCATACCGTATTTTGCCGTTTAATTCTTCAATAATATTTTTTACAATGGCAAGTCCTAAGCCTGTTCCGCTACTTTTGGTTGTAAAATTGGGCTGAAACAGTTTATCTTTCATTTCGGCAGGTATTCCAGTGCCGTTGTCTTTTATCTCTACCGTTACCAAATTGCTGTCTTCGGTAATATTTATCGAAACCATACCTTGTTTATCCGAAGGAATAGCTTGAACGGCATTTTTTATCAGATTATTAAAAACCTGCAACATTTTTTCGTTGTCGGCATTTACAAAAACATTGCGATTAGGGGTATTTACATTTATTTGAATATTTTCGTATTGTTTAAAAAGTTGAACGCTTCGGTTTATTCTTTCGGTAATATCAACTTTTTCAAATTTAACAACAGGCATACGGGCAAATTGCGAAAAAGCCGATGCTATTGCCGAAAGGCTGTCAATCTGTTCTATCAAAGTTTGTGTTGAGCGTTTAAATCTTTCTCCAAAATCCTCATCATTATTGTTCCATGAGCGGTCTAAAAGTTGGATGCTCAGTTTCATTGGCGTAAGCGGATTTTTTATTTCGTGGGCAATTTGTCGAGCCATTTCACGCCAAGCCGATTCGCGTTCCGATTTGGCAAGTAATCGGGCACTTTTGTCAAGAGCTTCGAGCATTCGGTTGTATTCGGCAACAAGTTCTGCTATTTCGTCATCACTCTCATAATCAATATGTTCATTTTTTTTGCTAAGGTCAATACTGCTTATTCGCTGACTTACTATTTTCAGCGGTTCTACAATTTTATTCGAAATATAAACGGCAAGAGCAATGCTTAAAATCAACATCAAAGCATAAATATTAATCACGGCAACGGTAACTCCCAGTAACTCTTTTCGCAACACATCTTCTTTTGAAAAATACGGCAGGTTGAGATATGCCGTAAGTTCATTGTTGTCGTTAATAAACGGCACATAAGCCGAATAATATTCAAGTTTGCCGATATGCTCTTTATGAACGATGCGTGCTTTTTTGTTTAGCACGAGTTCGCGATAAGCAACGGCATTTATCATTTTTCCCGTAAGGTTTCTTTCAAATATTTCCTTACGGGATGTGGCAGCCAAATTGCCGTTTATGTCGTATAAATTAATATCGGAATAAAATACATTCGATAATCTGACAAGCAAACTGTTTAAATAGGCGGGCGGAATATCATAAATATTGTTGTATTGTGCTATTTTATGTTCAAGTTCAATAAGCACCGATTGCACTTTTTCACCCAAAATATCAATTTGTTCTTCTTCAAACTGTTTGTGAGTATAAATAATTGCACCACCGCCCACAAAAGCCAATGAAACAAACAATATAAGCAACATCGAAAAAATTATTTTATTTTTAATGGTAAATTTAAATCGTATCAGATTTGTGAAGTTCTGACCGATAATCAGCAGTAATATTGTTTGCGAAAGCAAGAAAAAGAATATGTAGTTGAATGATATTATTATGTTAAAAAAACTTACTGTGGGGAAACTTACAATTACCGATGACCCCGATGGTGTGTTATACAGAAGGTGGTCGTAGTTTTCCGATTGAAAAAACAGATATTCACTATTGCTTGTGCTGTAAACGCTTTTATCGAGTGCATACGGAAATTCTCCCGATTGTAGCACCAAACGGTTGTTTATGTATTTTGCATAGCTTAAATATTTATGTTTGCCGAATATCGACACGGGCTTGTCTATCAACAGTTCAGGGTACCCCAAAACTTCAAAATTAGGCTTCAACATCAGGTCAAAAAACAGTGTAACAGGTTCTTTATTTTGCAGATACGATATTTCAACACGCATAAAATAATTCAGATTTCCGGTTGCATCTTTCAAATAAAACAGATTCTTTTTGTCGGTTGGCAATCCGTTTTTTTCTAATAAAGTATCGAAAAATCCGTAACAATGCTCCCAAACGTTTTTTTCTTCATCGAGCAAAATACTGTCGCAACTGTTGCATACTGTAAGGTTAAAAAAATATCTGTCGAGATACCCCGTAAAATATTCTCCTTTTATATAGCGAAGCATACCGTCGTAATCGAGCCAGTCGTTGTTCAAATAATTTTTTATCAGAGTATCATTGTTAAGTTTGTCGATAATGTCGCTTAAAATAATTTCGGCAACAGGGTCTTGTTCTTTGGCTATATTTTTGGCTATTTGCTTACTCTCTTCAATGCGTTTGGTGAAATTTTGTTTTCGGATAAAGTATGTTGTGTAGATAGAGAAAAACACTATTAATGTTATGATATTTAAGAAGTTGGGCAGTTTGTTGTATCTTACATTTGCCCAATAAGCAAGAATTATAAAAATAAATATTGCCGGTGCGATATAGACTTTTTTATTTAAAATAAATAATAAAACAACAAGTATAATGCTTAATATCAGAGATGTGGCAACTGTTTTTTTTAAAGAAAAAATATCTTTTATGTAAATTATTGTTTTGTCTATTAAAAGTAGTAAACCCACATACAGCATCAGTAAAATAAAGTATCCTACAAAGCTGAAAATGGAAAGATTGAGAATATCTATTGCTTCAAATTCAAAATTTGATTTTAGAATAAGAGCGGTAAATATTTTTTGCGAGATAATTCCGTATAAAACAAACAAAAACGTTGAAACGGTTATTGAAGCAAATGCTTTGGTTTTATTTGCCGAAAGGCTTACCGTATCCGATTTTACCTTTACATAATAGATAAATATCAGGTAAGTAAACAGCATAACAGTTGTTAAAAGGTCGCCAAGCGAAGGAAATAAATATCCGTAGGCGAAATATTTCGGTTGAAAAATCGGAAGAGAATCGAAAAAAGCAGGGAATCGGAATATTTGCATTAAAATGCGAATGGTTAGTAAAATGCCTGCAAATAAAAGAAAGCGGATGTATGAGATATTTTTATTTTGAAATTTATCGCGGAAAAACAGCAAAAGAAAAAAAAGCGACATTAAGAATATAACCGACAGTATTCGGGCTTTTTTTACGCTGTTGTCGGAAGTGCGTTTTGCAATGGTAAACAGATAATTGCCTTCATTATTGAAAATTGCGTAAGAGTCAGATGTAGAGCCTTGTTTCAGGTAAAAATTATTGTTTACTTTAAATGTTTTGTGAAAACCGTTTTGCAAAAACGAGTTTTCGTAATGATAATCTTGCATAATACCCACAAGCCCCACTATTGTTATACTGTCGTTGCTTTTTGCACGAACTTCGGCGTAAAGATTTCCAAAATTTTGCAACTTGCCTTTTTTAATGCTGTTTTTGTTTTCGGGTATTATTATTGAGTTGCTTGTCCAATATACAAGATTTGAGTTGTAGTAAACAAGAAAAATTAAACCCTGCTCATCGTATAAATAGTCAATAATTTCAGAGTTGTTGTTTACCCATTTTGCAAGTTCTCTATTTTTTGTATTAATAAAAAGGCTGTCAATTATTTCATCGGTTTTTTGCTCTTTATCGAACAATATATTTTCAAAAACCTGTTTGTTTACATTATCAACATCGGAAGTAATACCCGAATAATTGATAAAAACACCTGCAACGGCAAGTATTGCAAACAGTATCAGGTTTTTATATTTAATTAAAATATGTTTTGTTTCTTCCATATCTGACAGTTCGTTATTTTCAGCCGTAATGTATTAATTTCTTTATTTTCAATAGTTAATGCAAGAATTATTTGATATAGTTAGTTGTTTTTATTTATTAAATTCACTATCACTTTTATCATTGTTTCTTTTTCATCCGGCTTACTTACAGCTACCATTAAAGTTAAAGCAACCAAAGCATTATCTGCAATTCTTTTTCTTCCTGTTTCTGAAAATAATAATCCGTTATTTTCAAGAAAATACAGAAATAAAAATGCTGCAATCCTTTTATTTCCATCAGAAAAAGAATGATTTTTTACAATAAAATAAAATAAGTTAGCGGCTTTTTCTTCTATGCTTGGATATAAATCAACACCACCAAATGTTTGATAAATTGTTGCTATTGAACTTTTAAAAGAATCATCTTTTTCGTGTCCAAATAATTCACTGTTCCCATAAGTTTTCTTTACAAGTTCAATTTGTTTTATAGCTTCTTCATACGTCAGCTGATAAACTTCTTTTCCTGATGTGTTTTCAATTTTTAATGTTTGATAATCATATTGGTCAAGAATTTCAAGAGCATATGAGTAGTCGGAAATTATTTTTAACAAACCTTTGCTTTCATCATTGGTAAGTTCTTTATATTCTAATGCATTTCCAAGTATTTTTATAGTTTCTTTTAATTCATTAAGTTGTTCGGCTTGTTTTTGTAATCGTAGTTGATTAATTGCATAACCTTTAATCAAGTAGTCTTTTAATAACTGTGTTGCCCATTTTCTAAACAAAACACCTTGCTTAGAATTAACTCTGTAACCAACAGATATTATTGCGTCAAGGTTATAAAATTTAATTTGTCGTTTGACCTTTCTTTTCCCTTCTTGACGAACTACCGAGTATTTCTCGGTGGTTGAAAATTCTTCTAACTCTCTTGATTTAAAGATATTTTTTAAATGTAATCCAATAGTATCACTATCTTTATCAAAAAGTTCTGCCATTTGTTTTTGTGATAGCCAAACGGTATCTTTTTCGAGTTTTACTTCTATTGAAGTTTTTCCATCGAGTGTTTTATAAATCTTAATTTCAGAATTTTCCATTTAACAAAAATACAATCCTTATTTTATATTTCTTAAAATCTTTACACTAACGTTAAAATTAGTGTATAATAATCAGTAATTTATATTTTCCTGTAATCTGCAATCTTATTATTCTATCTCTTTTCTGCATTTTAGTTTTCAATAGAAATTGATTCTATTTTCGTAATGGTGGTAGTTTATTCGTGATGATACGGTTCTCCTTTTAAAATTGTTTGAGCCCTGTAAAATTGCTCAGCAAAAATCAACCTTATAATTTGATGCGAAAAAGTCATTTTCGACAGTGATATTTTTCCGTTACACCGGTTGTAAATATCATTACTGAATCCATAGGGACCTCCGATAACAAAAATCAATCGTTTATATCCCGAAACATAAATTGAATTTAAGTGAGATGCAAATTCTTTTGATGTAAATGTTTTGCCTTTTTCATCAAGTAGTATTACATAATCGCCTTGTTGAATTTTTTTAAGAATAAGTTCGCCTTCTTTCTCTTTTTGCACAGTGGTACTCATATTCTTTGAGTTTTTAATGTCGGGAATAGTATCAATATCAAATTGCAGATATTTATTTATTCTTTTTAAATATTTATCAATACCCTGTTCAAGATATTTTTCATCGGTTTTGCCTACAACAATCAGTGTAACTTTCATTTCAATGCTTATTTTTACCAATAAGCAATATAAAAAAATTATCCGGTTTCTTTCTAAACAGTATGTAGAAAATATTTTATAAATTGCGACACTTTATTATTAAACTTTCAGAAAAAACAAAAGTGGCACGAAATAACAACATACGAATAAAGAATAAAAAGGCAACATTTTTATACGAGATTGTAGAAACCTATACAGCGGGAGTTCAACTCACGGGCACCGAAATAAAGTCGATACGGGCGGGAAAAGCGAGTCTTACCGAAGCGTATTGCACATTTATTGGTGGTGAAGTATATATAAAAAGTATGCATATTGCCGAATACGACCTTGGCGGGTATGTTAATCACGAGCCACGTCGCGACAGGAAGTTACTGCTTACCAAACAGGAAATTCGTAAACTTGAAAAGAAAATTAAAGAGAGAGGTTTCGCCCTGATACCGTTGTTGCTTTTTATAAACGAAAAAGGTCTTGCCAAAATAGATATTGCCCTTGCTCGCGGAAAACGCAAATTTGATAAACGCGAAGATATCAAACAAAAAGATATGAAACGCGATATGGACAGAAAGGAAAAGTGGTAGATAATTTAATAAGTTGAAAGTTGAAAAGTTTATAAAGTTGAAAGTTAAAAAACCTTTGCGACTTAGCGTCTTAGCGGTGAAAACCTTAATTTTTTTAAATTCTCGTTAAGAAAATCCTTAAAGTTAAAAATCCTTTAATGTTTCAAAAGAATATTTAATTTATTGCTATAAGAGTAACAATCCCCGCTACAAAACCAATTCCTGCACCAATCAAACTGTTTTTTATACGTTTTTTGCGTATTCCATCTTGATAACCTATCAAATAAGGTTCGTTACCGGCTTTGTCGGGAAATTTCTGACTTAATTTTTCGGCGGCAGGAGGAGTAGCACCCATTACAACAACATAAGTTGCAGGAACAAAAATACCCAAAGGCAGAGGAAAGCTGCCGTTGTTAGTTTTAATTTCGGGTTGAGGAATAAAAGCACCTGCTGCTCCCGTTACTATTCCGCCTATGAAAATTATGGGTGATATTTTTGTATTTAGAGCATCTTGTCGTCCCAAAACATACGATTTCATTTGTGATGTTGAAAGTGTTTCGCCTAAATTTTCGTTGGGAGTATAAAAAATCTTTTCGTTACCCGATTTGTTAACAACCGAAAAAACATCTTCGAGATATTTTGTTTTTGTTTTTCCGTTTGATGTTGTAAACTTTATTTGTCCTTCATAATACGACGAATCAGTAAGCGAATAATTTTTTATGGTTTTTATTTTACCGTCGCGAAACCACAAAGTATATTCTTGTGCAAAACTATTTGATGCAATAAATATAAATCCTATTATCAGTAATTTTATTTGTAATGTATTGGTGTTCATGTTTATTAGGTTTAATTTAATGTTTTGTTTGTCAAAGATAAAAAATAATCCGATACATAAATTGATGTCTGTAATAAAACTATATTGTTTGTGTTATCTTAAAACAAAAAACAGGTATAGAATTTGTTATGATAATTTTTGCCGGTTGTTTTCTAACATATTATTATTTTACTGATAATAATCTTTGCATTTAGTAATAACTTTTAATTTTGCACTTTATTTAAACATAATTTTTTATATAAAACAAAATAATATGTATTCAGATAAATTTATTTCACGCCATATAGGACCACGTGAAACAGACATTGACAGCATGTTGTCAACAGTAGGAGTATCATCTATTGATGAACTTATAGAACAAACCATTCCATCGGATATTTTGGCAAAAGAGCCGTTGAAACTCTCTGAGCCTATGTCGGAATACGAATATTTAAACTATATAAAAGATATTGCTTCAAAAAACAAAATTTACAAAACGTATATCGGAATGGGATATTACAATACAGTAGTTCCT
>Ga0256846_1000929_pt1 | contig 10068 bp, 8 predicted proteins | sample TevniametaG_FD_189098 | JGI IMG/M metagenome (GOLD analysis project Ga0256846, IMG submission 189098) | Tube worm associated microbial communities from hydrothermal vent at the East Pacific Rise, Pacific Ocean - Tevnia | ecosystem: Host-associated > Annelida > Integument > Unclassified ...
TCAACCACATGCAAAAGAATATCCGCTTCTCGTACTTCGTCGAGAGTTGATTTAAATGACTCAATCAAATCGTGAGGCAGTTTTCGTATAAATCCTACGGTGTCGCTCAACAAAAAAGGCAGATTTTCAATTACTACTTTTCGCACAGTAGTATCGAGAGTTGCAAAAAGTTTATTTTCGGCAAATACCTCCGATTTACTGAGCATATTCATTATTGTTGACTTACCCACGTTTGTATATCCCACAAGAGCAACTCTAATCATTTGCCCGCGATTTTTACGCTGAGTAGCCATCTGCTTATCTATTTTTGAAAGCTGCTCTTTCAGTCGTGTAATTTTATCGCGAATAATACGTCTGTCTGTTTCTATTTCTGTTTCTCCGGGACCTCTCAACCCGATACCTCCGCGTTGTCGTTCAAGGTGAGTCCACATTCGCGTAAGTCGCGGAAGCAAGTATTGATATTGAGCAAGCTCTACTTGTACCTTTGCATGTGCTGTTTGTGCTCGCTGAGCAAAAATATCAAGTATCAAATTTGTTCGGTCAAGCACTCTTGATTTGAATATTTTTTCAATATTTCTAAGCTGCGTAGGTGTCAATTCATCATCAAAAATAACAAGCTCTATCTCATTTTCCTCAACAAAATTTGCTATTTCGTTAATTTTACCGGAACCTACAAATGTTCGTGCATTAGGTGTATCAAGACGTTGAATAAATCGTTTAACGGGAATTGCTCCCGCCGTTTCAGTTAAAAATGCCAACTCGTCAAGATATTCTTTAACTTGTGTTTCGTCTTGTTCTTTATTTATTATTCCTATTAAAACAGCTTTTTCCTGTTCTTTTTCGGTGCTGTAATACGGTTTCCCCATCTAATAATCTTAAATTGTTTACTTAGGATTTACTGAAAAACACAAAATAAATTTTCCCGATAAATCCTACTTTATGTAAGTGAGACTACAAATATACACAGAATAAAAAAACCGCCTTAAAATAAGGCGGTTTTTATTAAATATTATTAAATCAATTAGTTCAATTGGAAATTAATAGGAACAGTAAATGATACCTTTACGGGTTTTCCTCGTTGAGAACCCGGCTTCCATTTAGGAAGAGCCTTTATTACTCGAATAGCCTCTTTATCAAGAGAAGGGTCAACTCCACGAACAACTTTTACCTGTTCTACTTCACCTTTTTGGTTTACAACAAATTGAATAAAAACTTTACCTTGAATACCGTTTTCTTTGGCAACCTCAGGATACTGAATATGTTGAGCTATATATTTTCTCAACTCCAAATCTCCACCGGGAAATTCAGGCATATTTTCAACAATAAAGAATACTTGAGCTTCTTCAACTTCTTCTTCATCATCAATTTCAACAATCTCTACGGCAGCATCTTGGTCTGCTTCGGTATCGTCAATTTCAAGTTCATCGTCAATTTCAACATCATCTTCTACAATGTTAAGAACTTCTGTGGTTTTTGGCGGTTCCGGTGGTGGTGGTGGCTTAATCTCCTGTTGACGAGTAATAGGAATAATCTCCTCTTCAACTACCATGTCGCCCAATTCACCAAGGTCACTGGCAACTTTTTCTTTTTGTGTTAAGCTAAAAGCAGCTAACATTAATCCGATTGCTACAACAAATCCTATCTCAAGGAAAATGCCGGAATACCTTCTTAAATCTACTTTGGGATTCTTTTTAAGTTCCATAATATATGTTGTTTCTTATTTTTTCAGCCGTTAAAAATACTATTTATTCAATACATTTTCAAAATAAAATACTTTTTATCGGCAAAAAAATTAAATTAATACTAAAAATTAACAATTCTCTACGAGTTCTTTTGCCAATTCCGTTAACTTCAGACCGTCAAAGTTACCCGAACTCAATAATAAGAGAACCGAATTTGATAAATCCATAAAAGAAAGTTGTTTTTTTAATTCATTTTTATCGTCAAAAACCTTTATCTCTTGTTTACCAAACGATTGAGCAACTGATTTTTTATCTAATTTTTCAAGTTTTTTTAATTCCAAAGCGTGATTGCTGTAAAATACTATTGCCGTATCGGCACTATCCATTGTGCCTTTATAATGTTGTAAAAACTCTTTATTTAAACTGCTGTAAGTATGCAACTCCATACATGCCACAATTTTTTTATGTGGGTATTGCTGTTTTACCGCATCAATTGTTGCTTTAAGTTTCGATGGAGAATGTGCAAAATCTTGATAAACAACAATATTACTGCTTTTTGCAAGCAATTGTAACCTTTTTGCCGCTCCTTCAAATGTTGATATTGATTTATAAAAGTTACCTTCTGTTATGCCTAATTTTAAACAAACTTGTTTTGCTCCACTGATATTTTGCAAATTATGATTACCAAAGATTTTAATTTTAGTTTTACTGTTGTTGTGCAATAAATAAGTTGTGTCGTTTTCAATTATAAATTTGTGAGTATTATATAAAATAGTTTCAATGTCGGGTCTTACCTGTTTTGCTATTGTTTGTAAATTTTTATCACTTTCAAAGTATATTAAAGTTCCGCCGTATTCTATTTTATCGGTAAAAATTTTAAACTGTTCAACGTAGTTATCAAAAGTTGGAAATACATTTATGTGGTCCCATGCAATTCCTGTAATAAGTGCAATATGCGGATTATACAGATGAAATTTAGGACGCAAATCAATTGGCGATGTTAAATATTCATCTCCTTCAAAAACAGCAATATCGGTATCATCCGAAAAATCAACCATTGTTTCAAATCCTTCGATATTTGCACCTACCATATAATCGAACTTAATGCCAAGTGTTTTTAACACATGCATTATAATAGCTGTTGTAGTTGTTTTTCCGTGACTTCCGCCTATAACCACTCTAGTTTTGTTTTTTGTTTTTTCAAATAAAAATTCGGGATACGAAAATATTTTTAAACCCAGTTCTTCTGCTTTTTGTAATTCGGGATTATCACTTTTTGCATGCATCCCCAAAACAACAGCATCAATACCGACAGATATTTTTTCGGGAAACCAACCTGTTTTTTCAGGCAGTATTCCATATTTGGCAAGCCTCGATTTCGACGGTTCAAAAATTTCATCATCAGAACCTGTTATTATATCTCCTTTTTTATGCAAAGCTATTGCCAAATTGTGCATTGCACTTCCGCCTATTGCTATAAAGTGGTATTTCATTGTTTATATTTTTATTTACACAAACATATTTTAGTTGCATCGCATAAATTTTATTCAATCTGCAATTTAGCAAATTTCAACAACAACTTTTTTTCTCCGAATTTAGGAAAAAAAATCACAGCTTTTCCTGTTACGCAACTATCCGAATATCTTTATATATCCGGTTAGAAGCCTATTTAGATGCCTTATTCGGGTAATGCTTTTTTTCTTTTGATTTATGATTTTTTGCTTGAAACTTATTAATAATAAAGGGTTTATAAAATAATCTTTTTGAAATAAGCACGAACACATCCAAATCCAGTCTTACCTTGTAACTACATAATAATTATCATTTTGCATCTTTTTTTTTACCAAACCTCTTTCTTTCAATTTACCTAACTCATAACGTATTTTTGCGATTATTGTTTTTTTAATATATCGTTTATTCAGGTTACAACACTTGAGTTATACTACAATATCGGATTAAAACTTTAATTCGCTAAATTTGATAAGATTATACAGAAATCCGTTTATAAGTCTAATTTTTTAAAATGTCTCATTACTTCTCTTTCTACTTGTTCAAACTCAGGTAAATTTTGAATTTGTTCTTTAATAGATTTTTGCCAACGAGCTTTATATTGAGGTAATCGTTGTTCTAATTTTCTAAAAAAATCCTGTGGATTTACTTTTTTACTTTCACATTTTGTAATAAACTCAGTAATAAAGAATTCTATTTCTAAACCATTAATTTCAAGCAAATACCATATGTCATAAAAGTCGCGTGCTTGCATTCTTTGCATAATAGAACGAAGCTTTTCTACAAGAATTTCTTCAAGAGTATAACAAAGTAATTTATGTTCTTCTTAGTCTGTATAAGTCAAAAAAACATCTTTGTTGATTGGTTTAAATTGCAATTCTTCACCTTTTGAAATATCAACTTTTACACTTTTATGTGCACTCATTCCTCCAAAAGGCCCAATATAGCTTATGTAGAAATTAATTCCACCATCTTCGTGTTCGTTATCATCAATTATTTCTAATGGAATATTTGCTTCTTCTTTTACATATTCAAACACGTCATTAAAATAATCAAAGATTTGTTGATTTGAAATATCATTATTCAACAATGTAAAGTCAAGGTCTTCTGAAAATCGATAATCTTCAAAATACACTTTCTTTAAAACTGTACCACCTTTAAAAACAATAACTTTTGATAATTCACTATGTTTAGCCACACCTTGCAAAATCCAAGACAGAATATAATCTTTTTCAATTTGCTGGTCACGAACACCTACTGCTCTGGCTTTCTTTTGTATTTCTCCTGGCTTTATCACGTATAAATTGCTGTTTTAATAGTCTCTAATTCAATATTTTGTTGAATACTCCATTTTGTTTTTATCTTTCCTGATTTTGGAAGTTCAGTATCTAAAAGCACAACGGAATTTGTTTTCAACTTTTGTAAATCTTCAATTATTGTTGTTTCAATTTTTAATAATTCTAAAATAAATCCAAGTCGCTTAATAACTGCTTGCGAATTAAATTTAATAACATATTCTAATAATATATTAAATCTTATTTTATCACGAGAAATATAAATTGCTCTTGCTATTTCAACAATTCCACCTGAATAATCAGGTTTAAACAAACAATCAATTATAGTTTTTTCAAGGTCGGAACAAACAACTTTATTAAAATTGTCTATCCAAATTTTCTTTGTTCCAAAGAAATGTTTTTCGTTATGATAGATAAATTGAAAAGGAACATCTTTAACTTTAATTATAGACGGTCTTATTTGTTTTGAAACTACAATTTGTTCTTTTAATGATGGTTGAGTAATTAAATTATGTATTTGTAATGCTGAATAATAGCCAATATAATAATTTGCATCTTGCACTAAATATTCTGCTAACAAATGCCAATCAGGCATAAATGTTTCAGCATCTTGTTCATATGGAATAACATAATATAATCCGCGTTTTACTCTCATTAAAAGTCCTCTGCGTGTCATATCACTGAGTAATTCTCTTAATGCACTATCATTTGATTTAGGTAACGCTTTTTTTGCAAGTTCATAACCAAAACAATGCCTATCCTGTTCATTAAAGAATGTCAAGATTTCGTTAGACTGCTTTGATATGTACTTATTTTTCATAGTTAACTTGTCAGCTTATAGCTGCCTGTAAAGATATAAAACATAATTTAATTATATTGTAAAAATTAAATAAAAACATCAATCATAGTTTAATTGTCAGATTTAACCTTATTTATTTACTATAAATAATCTTTTGTCAGGCGTTGGCAAAAAATAGCTTCCCGATAAAAATACGGGACAGGCTTTTTGGTTTCTAATTTTGGCTTCATCGTGTGTCGGCAAAAAACCAAATGTGCTATTTATGCGTGGGGCTCTTATCTTAAATTCCATATGCAATTCCCCTTTCCTTGTATAGCCTGCAACTATTATATATTATTACACAATTATTGTGTCTGTTTTATTCAATCTGCAATTTAGCAAATTTCAACAACAACTTTTTTTCTCCGAATTTAGGGAAAAAAATCACAGCTTTTTTTTGAGCTCCTTCTCCTTCTATCTGAATAACACGTCCTTTTCCGAATTGTTGATGAATAACATTCATACCCGATTTTATATTTTCGGCGGAAGCCGATTTAAAATTAGCGGTTTCGGCATTTTTAATTTTTACAAGTTTGCGTCCTGCCGCAACTTTTAACGATGGTCGAGCAGGTTTTTTAAATCTGCTGCTTATATTATTATAAGTGTGTTCATCTGAGAAGTTGCCGTATTCTTTTTTTATTTTTTTACTAAATAATTGTGTTCCGTTAACAAATTGCTTATCTATTTCGTTAATAAATCTGCTGGGTTTCGGTGTAACAGGTGAGCCGTATTTAAATCTGCTTTTGCAATACGACAAAGTAACCCTGTGCATTGCACGAGTTAAAGCCACATAAAACAATCGCCGCTCTTCTTCAAGTTCTTTTTGCGTATGACTGCTCATTGCCGAAGGAAACATCTCCTCTTCCATTCCCACAATATAAACATGCGGAAATTCAAGTCCTTTTGCCGAATGAATAGTCATTAACGTTACCCTGTTTTTATCATTACCCTTGTCTTCGTCTTGGTCTGTCAGTAAAGCAATATTTTCAAGAAAAGTTTCCAACTGTACCGATTCGTTACTATTATGATTTGCCGTTACAAAGTCGCGAATACCGTTTAACAACTCCTCCATATTTTCATATCGTGCTCTCTCTTCCACGGTGTTACCGTTGTGTAAGTCTTTTGAAATTCCGGCTTCCGATATTATTACCGATGCCAAATCGTAAGCATCGTTGTTATCTTTCAGAGCTATAAATTTACTGATAAGACCGGCAAAATTATTCAATTTGGTTAAAGTCCCTTTATTTACAGGCAGTTTATACTTTTCGGCATTGGTTACCACTTGCCACAAACTAATATTTGCCGCATTTGCCGTTTCTTCAATTTTTCCTACTGTGGTTTGTCCTATTCCCCTTGCGGGATAATTTATTATCCGCTTTAATGCTTCCGAATCATCAGGATTTACAGTAAGCCTGAAATAGGCTACTATGTCTTTAATCTCTTTTCGTTGATAAAAAGATGTGCCTCCGTAAATTTTGTAAGGCATATTACGCTTTCGCAATGCCTCTTCAAAAATACGGCTTTGTGCATTGGTGCGATACAAAATTGCAAAATCGGAATAGTTAAGTCTGTTATTAGCCATCTGTTCGTAAAGGTCACTTATTACTTTATATCCCTCTTCAATATCGGTATAAGCATCAATAATATTTATTTTTTCGCCTTCGTCGTTTTCCGAAAAAACTTCTTTATGAATTTGCTTTTCGTTCTTTTTTATAAGACTGTTGGCTGCATTAACAATATTTTGAGTAGAACGATAATTTTGTTCAAGTTTGAAGAGTTTATGTTTCGGATAATCTTTTTTAAAGTTCAAAATATTTTCAATTCTGGCACCTCTGAAAGAATAAATACTTTGAGCATCGTCCCCTACCACACTAATATTACCATGCTCTTCACCCAATTTTTTTATAATCAGATATTGAGAGAAATTAGTATCTTGATACTCATCAACAAGGATATATTTAAATTTCCTGCGATATTTATCCAAAATATCGGGATTGTCGCGAAACAAAACATTGGTAAACAACAACAAATCGTCGAAATCCATAGCTCCTGAGTTGCGACATCTGTTGGCATAAATTTCGTAAATGCGAGAAATTTCAGGGCGTTTTGTTTGTATATCTGCTTCCATTGCCTGAGCATTACCTTTATATGCCTGATGAGTTACAAGATTATTTTTTGCCATTGATATTCGAGCCAAAACACCGGCAGGTTTATAAACTTTATCGTCAAGTTTTAGCTCTTTAATTATTGATTTTATAAGACTTCGCGAGTCGGTAGTGTCGTATATTGTAAATGATGAAGGAAATCCTATTTTTTCGGCTTCGGTTCGTAATATTTTACTGAAAATAGAGTGAAAAGTACCCATCCATAAAGAGCTGCTTAACTCTTCGCCCACAACTCTTCCTATTCTCTCTTTCATTTCGCGAGCAGCCTTATTGGTAAATGTCAACGCCAAAATATTCCAAGGTGCAGTTCCCGTTGCCAACAAATAGGCTATCCGATAAGTAAGCACTCTGGTTTTTCCCGAACCTGCTCCCGCTATTACCAAACTTGCTCCGTCTTTTGCCAATACCGCTTCACGCTGAACAGAATTTAACTCTTCTAAAAAATTATATTGCATTTTATTTTTTTCTATTTTTTACATGGTAAAGATACACAATCTTATGTCTCGACAAAGTTGCCGAAAAACAAAATTTTATTATCCCTTAATCCTCTCAAAAATTGTCTTTACAACTATTATTTTATAATATTGTAGCGGTTTTATGCATTAATATTTTTATTACTGCAAGAAAACGGTAAATATTGCGTTATTGTCAATAAAAAGTATATTTTTATTAAATAAAAATAATTAAAACCTGTAAAAAGTTTAACACTGTTTTTTAAGATGAGATTACCTGTAACAATAATATTTTTATTTACAATATTAAATTCTTTTGCACAAATTCAGGTTATAGAATCTGAAAAATCGGATACTACACAATATTCACAAAGCGTGCATCAAGACTCGATATATATTGTTTACAAAGGCGATAACAATAAAAGTTCTATCACTCTTTATGCCGATCTTAACAATATTGACTCGCTGAATTATTACTGGTATAAATACAACAATCAATCAAAAAGTTTTCATTTTTTGATAAAATTTGATACGGTAAAAAATTGTGAAATAAAATATGATGACCCTACACAAGACATGAATAAATATGAAGGCGGATACAGAGTTCATATTTTTAATCAAGACAAAGGAATTGATACAACATTTACGGTTTGGGTTTGGTATCAAGATTTTTTTATAAATTCAATATCTATATATTCATCAACATGCACCAATCTTGAACTGATGGCAGATACCTCTTTTCAAGATGTTTTTACATATTACGATTTATCTGTTTCGGATAATCCTCCGTTAAAATTAACCAACGAAACAATTTTAAAATGGACTGTTGACCCGGGTTCGACAAGTGACATCAGATATGGTGCAAATCCGCGATTTTCAGCTCCTGTTGAAGCTACAACATATACTGTTACAGGAATTGACAAATACGGTTTCAGTCGGGAGCGAACAGCCACCCTTGACGAAACAAGATTCGACAGCAAAGGTTATCCGTATTTGCGAGCCGTAGAAGCCGAATTTGAAGCTATTCACGGAATAGAAGAAGGCGACAATAAACCATCAAATGATACTGCTGTTCATGTAGAAGCTCCCCACGGGGTTTGGTTTTTTAATAAATCAAAAAATGCCGAATTATTTGATTGGATATTTTATAATCACATTGATTGGTATCAAACTCCCGACGACAGTATGTTATACACAACAACATTTTTTGAACCTTCTGATTCTATTTATTATGAACGACCGGTAAGAAATTCAACAAGTCCGAAAGGATATGATGTGCAACTTACCGTTCAAGGTCCTATTTACAACGATAACGGGGACAGGTGTTTTGACCCTGAAAAAAAGATTAATTTTATTATTGTTGATTCAACACAATTCCCGAGTAATTATAAAGAGTTGCCAAATGTTTTTACACCTGATGCTTCAAATAACAACTACTTTTATTTTGTTCATAAACCCGAATCATCGGAAAAACCTGTAAAGTCAATAAGTTACTTTTCAATAAAGATTTATAACCGTTGGGGCAATAAAATATATGAATATGAAGATAACAACGGCAGTTGGCAGGAACCCGGAAAAGATAAACCCGGTTGGGACGGCACTACCAGAGTCGGAACTAAAGCAAAACCCGGTGTTTATTATTATGTAATATTAGCTAAAGGTTGGGATAGCAGAGATTTTAAAGTAGGTGGATTTGTGCATATCTTTTATTGATAAAACTAATATTTACAATAAGTTATAAAATAACTCCGTCTTTCATGGTAATTGTTCGGTCGCTCATTTTTGCCAACGACATATCATGAGTAACAATAATAAATGTTTGGTTAAACTTATCACGCAAAGTGAAAAACAGTTTATGCAACTCTTCTTTATTTTGAGTATCAAGATTTCCGGAAGGTTCATCAGCTAAAATAACTTCAGGCGAATTTAACAAAGCTCTAGCTACTGCAACACGCTGTTGTTCTCCTCCCGACAACTCTTTCGGTTTATGGTTTAAACGAATGGACAAATCCAAAAAATCAAGTATCTCTTTGGCTTTTTCTTCAACTTGTTTTTTACTTTTCCCTGTGATTAATCCCGGAATCATAACATTTTCAAGTGCTGTAAATTCAGGTAATAACTGATGAT
>Ga0256846_1000930_pt1 | contig 10066 bp, 10 predicted proteins | sample TevniametaG_FD_189098 | JGI IMG/M metagenome (GOLD analysis project Ga0256846, IMG submission 189098) | Tube worm associated microbial communities from hydrothermal vent at the East Pacific Rise, Pacific Ocean - Tevnia | ecosystem: Host-associated > Annelida > Integument > Unclassified ...
TGCCAACCACACTTGGGGTGAGCTGAAACGTCCCCAAGGCTGTTATTTCCCAGAGATAGAATGGCAACAGGCCCGCAGCACCGATGCCAAACGTATAGGTAAGAAAACTCATGGGGTGCATGTTCGGCCGTTTGGGCAAAAGTGATGAATAAAGGGCATAAATAATCACGGCCACAAACATGATCAGATCGCCCCTTACCAGTGTGATATGGGTCAGTGACTGCCACTGCCCCTTCAGGACCACCACGGCAGCACCCAGGACACAGACAGCCACCCCGGCCGCCTGAACCCGGGTGATCCGTTCTTTGTACAAAATCAGAGAAATAATGATGACCATTGCCGGCATGGTGGTCTGGATCAGAGACCCGTTGATGGCCGTGGTGGTATGAACGGCCCTGTAAAGCAAAGTGTTGAAACAGGTAATGCCCAGCAGGGAAAGCAGGCCCAGAATTTTCCATCCGGCCAGGGCTGTTTTCCAATCCCGTCTGGCATACGGCCAGGTTAACGGTAAAAGAATAAGAAAGGCGACTGTCCATCGCCAGAAAGCCAGCGATATCGGTGGAATCTGCGTCGCCATCCCCCTTCCCAGAACGATGTTGCCGGCCCAGAACATGGGGGCCAGCGCCACAACTAAAAATACCAGAATGGATGGCCTGTGATTTCGATTCATCGGATAGTCGGTTTCAATGGATACAGACAGGGAATTATTGGTTTGTGGCGGCCAGCTTTACGCCCAGCGCGGCAAAAGTAACAGCAAATGAACGTTGCAGCCAGACGATGACCCGCGGAGAATTCACAACGTATTTTCGAACACTGTTGGCAGAAAGGCCATACAGGATGAAGATGCCCAATGTGATTGCCATGAACACACTGCCGAGAAACAACATCTGAAATGGGGGTGACGCGGCATCAGGGACCACAAAAAGGGGCAGAAACGCCAGAAAGAATATGGATAGTTTGGGGTTTAAAATATTAATCAGAAAACCTTTTGTTGCTATCGGCAGTGCGCCTTTTTTTGATGCCGGAGAATCGAAAGCCAGGGCCCCGGTTTCGCGCCACATTGACCAGGCCAGATAGAGCAAATAGACAGCCCCTGCGAATTTGATGGTTTGAAAAGCAAGTGCGCTCATATGGAGTATGGCGGATAACCCCAGGATACTGGCCGTTAAATGGGGAAGGATTCCCAGGGTACAGCCAAAAGCGGCGGCAATACTTGCCCGCCATCCCAGGAAAAGGCCGGTCGACACCGTATAGATTACCCCGGTTCCCGGGATCAAAACCACGACTATTGATGTGATTAAAAATTCAGTGCTCACCATGATATTTTTTTCCTTTTATTAGAGCCGATCCGGATCTGGTTTAACCATCAAACGGCAAACCAATGCTATGGCCGTGGAATGGGACAACGCCAACACCCAAGACGACGCAGAAGTATCATCATCCCCCCGCCGACAAGACAGAATCCGGCAGTCAGGGTCAACAGCCATTTGGATAAAGTGGCGATGCCGGATATCGTGCCCAGTGCGGTGCTGTTCAGCGGGTAGATCACCAGCATCGCAAGGATACAGATATTCTCCAGGCAGTCGAAAAAACCGATACCAAGAGGCAGGACATTCAATCTTAACCACGATGGCCTTTTTCCGCATACGGACTTGGCCACCAGTGTCATCAGGAAGGCAAACGCAGTACTGTAAAAAATAATAAATATAAAATCTGCCGCAAGAAAGCCAAGATACAATCGCCGCCCTTCCTCACCATAATGGGAAACAGCGGCAAACGCTTCCCGGGCAGAGTAAAACAGCCGGATATCCAACAGCCCTTCCCGGCCACTTATTTTTATGATCGCGGGACTGGAAATCGGCAATGATGAAAAATTGAACACCCAGAAAAAACCAAAAACGACTACAAACAGCCCGCCCATCAAACCTGCGGAGCAGCGCCTTCCTATCAACAGACTGATTCTATTGATTATTTTCAATATCGATTATCTCCCCGGTTTTGTATACTGTCGCGATCTGTTTAAAGATAACGTCTGCCCATGGCCTTAATCATCCGCCATGACACGGTCAAGAATGGAAACAATCTCATCCACATCTTCAGGGTAAATTTCAGAAAGCCATACCTTCTGAGGGTAAATCATTACATTGGCGCCCCTGGCGCAAAGCCCCATGCACCCGGAAGTGGAAACCCTTACCTTTCCCTTCCAGCCTTTGCCGTAAACCGCTTCCTTCAATCTGGTTTTTACCAGCTTACTGTTGTTGTCTGCACACGATTTTCTTTTGCCGCCGCGATCATTTGTACAGATAAACACATGTGCCGCATAGGGCGATTCGTTTTGAACTGGCATGACAAAAGGTTCCCCTTATGTATTTTTATTCATTTTCAAGGTCGAATAACCGATACAATTGAAGCCGATCCCTGCAAAAATATATTTAACGCACTAATATTATACTCATTATCAAACAAAGAGTCAACACGCGCCAAGTGGCCGGATTCCATCCTTTTAAATTGCAAACATTCATATTGACACCCCGCCGGCTTTTGATTACACGCGTCCGATATGAAACCTATTATTTCAGCCATCGCTCTGCTTCTCTTTTCCGCGTTCCCAGGTACGCAGACATTTGATCTGCTGACCGATACAAATGTTTACTGGCCGGCTCCCGCCATCAATAAACCCGCTTATCTCGCCCCCATAACCGACCCCACCTTCGGCACCAGAATCACCCGGATTGTCGGCAACCCGGGCGAGCCGATACCCCATATTGCCAATGCCGTCTGGGCGGATGAACAGCTCAGACACGCATATTCCAAACAGCAGCCGTGGAATTGTGACCAGAGCATGATTTATCTGGACAGACACACGCCGGACCTCTGGCTGGATGGCAACACATACGAAGTCTTATTTACGCGGCATAAGCCCGGCAGCCGGGTCCGCTGGAGCCATACCGATCCTCAAATCATGTATTACATTTCATCTTCGCCGGATGGGAACAGTTTTATCGGCAAATGGAATGTGGTGACGGATGAAACGATCCGGGTCGTTGATTTAAACGGATATACGGACGTATCCTTTGGCAAGGGCGAGGGCAATTTCACTGTTGATGGAAAAGAAGTGGCTGTCTGTGCCATTCGAAAAGCCGATGCCCATGAAGTCATTCTGGTGGCGGATGTGGTTCGTGGCTGCAAAAAACCGGATATGGACATGCATGGCGTTGCCGTCACGGTGAATAACTGCACGATCTCCCCCAGGGGCAATTATATTGTCATTGCCGGTGATTGGGGGCTGGGACCTGACCGGCTCCAGGTAAGAGACGCCAATACCGGATCAATCCTGTATACTGAAACCGAAAGGGGCATGCCCAGCCATTTTGATGTGCAGATAGACCAGAACGGTGATGAAGTGGTTGCCGGCGTGGCTAAAACATCCGCATACGGGGTAAGAAGCGGCACGGTGATTAAACGAGTGCTGGGAAGTGGTGAAATTACCGTTATTTCAAACCACAAATACGCATCCCACACTTCCGGACGTGCCATCAACAGGCCCGGCTGGGTGTTTGTCACCTATCAGAATAGAAACACGTCCTATCCGCCCTATCTGAACGAGCTGGTCGCCGTAAAGCTGGACGGCACCCGGACCGAACGGATCTGCCACCTCCATTCAAACAGGTATAACTATGTATCAGAGTCCCACGGGGTTGCTTCCCCGGACGGCAGTCGTGTCCTCTGGGCCAGCGACTGGGATACGACCGCTTATCCGATACAGGCGTACGTAGCGGATTTCAGGCACAAGGCATTAAAACATTGATGCGCAAAGTTTTTTCGCCCTTGCCCTGCTGATTCCGGCACGGAACTCGAATATTTTTTAAGGAAAACACCCATGAAAAACGAAAAAAGCCCGCCCCCGCCCCCCACATACACGTGTAACGAATACCGCGAAGAAATGATGCTTCTGGCCCTGAGGCAAAAGCTCGCCGATTCCAACCTTGATGAAGATGAAAAGGTCCGATTAAAAGAAGAAATCGCCGAACTTGAAGATAAGATCGGGTTTTAGGCCGCTATTTCCAAAAATGATTTATTTTTGGACCGTGGCCCCTGTGCTTCAATAAAACCGGATAAGCGCCTTATTTTATAATGCCACCGGCTGCCGGATAATCGTCTTCCAGTTCATGGGATCGGCACGCCGGATGTCACTTAAATAAATTTCATGGTGCTTTCCGTTTTTCCTGCCCCCGCTATCTTCAATATAACTATGCACTTTTTCCACCGTCGGCCCCTCTTCTGAGAAGGGGCCAAGGTGCATAATCTGCGCCGCCCGGCCTTCCGCATAGGACTCAAACCGCACCAGGGGCAGGGATGCCGGATTTTTCTTCCTGGCAACCGTCTTTATCGCTTCCTCAACCATTTCCCCCGTTACCAGTTCCGGCTGCATGATCATCAGCGTCCATTTCCATCCTTCTTTATTCTCAACGCTGAAAGAGGCCATGTCATCGGCCCACCACAGGCCCTCCAGTGGCAATACACCGAAATCGATACCGATTTCACCCCGTTTAACCATAAATTTCAACGCATAGGCAAGCGGATATAAGGCACCGATGGCATCCTGAAATGCCTGAGAAGTATTGGGATCACCTTCACCGTCAATCATGAGAAAATTCATTTCCGGGACATCCACCATTTCAACTTTTTTTGCCGATGGCCGATACAAATTTTTCAGCTCTTTTTTGTAGTCTATCTTTTTCATTTTTATTCTCCGGTTCATTCACTCCTGAACGCCAGGAGCGCCGCTTGAAAATAATAAAAACCGCGTCCCCCACGCAGGTCAGTCAGCCTCGGGCGCGGTCACCTCACAAAAGAGACTGGCCCCATCCACTTCAGTGATCACCGGATCAACGCCCCATTCCGACCCAAGTGAACAGAATGCTTCGGCCGACATGATACCTGCCCGAAAACCGTCCGCGCAGACGATTACCCCGTCTCCAGTCTTTTGGTGATCGATTGGTCCCACCAGGCCGTGCTACCCGCACCGCCTCATGAAAAAGCATTTACGGTTACCGGATGGTTTTCCCTTATAGTATCCCTGCATTTCCCCCCCCGGAAAACATCGGGAAAATATTTTGCTGCATTCATTGCGGTACCAACGGATTAATTAATGTCTTGCTCCCGCATATATGTAAACCATTTGCATAAAAAATCCCAAGGCCAGGAAAACTTGAATACCTGCTACAAAAGCTGCAGATACAAAAAAGGTAAATATCAATCGAATTCCGGAAAATGTCTCAATATTTAGCCGTACAATATCAATTCCGACGAGGATGCCACTTAGAACCACTGACGCATATGGCACCCACAATATCAATCCGTCCTGATCATCTGTCGTATGACCGTTTTCGATATTTCACGAACATACCGAACCTTTCCCCGCCGGATGATATGATCAAATGATCCCCACGCATTTTATCCATTGGTAAATCATTCAACACATCCGGTGCCAGATAATAAATACCAGCTGCTTTTTTGTTGATCCGTATTATTACTTGATTTATCGTTAATTTTTTATAATCATGATAGTTACATCAATATTTAAAACATTTGTAAAGCGCTATATCTGGGGTGTTATTTCCCCGCACGTCCTTCGTGCTTTCATCCATAGGGTGAGGAATAATATTTGCGTGTATGGCCGCAATTCCGCTTGCCCAATTTAATACCTTATCATCCGCAGCGCTAAAGGAGGTGATTATTCAAATCGACCCGGCCGAATGAACAAACTATTTTATTAAGGAGGAGAATTTATCATGAGAATAATCAAAATGATATCATTGCTGTCCTTACTTGTTTTCATTTCTCCTGTCCATGCTAAAAATGTCAATCTGGGAAAGGTAGACTACAAACCGATCAGTCAGAAATACGAGGGGTTCACCGATTCGTTCGATAAAGCCTTTATCGGCCTTCCAGAAGGTTTCATGGGGCTGACAGAACCTTTTTACGGCACTTATGACGAAGCGCTCATGAAATTTCCTGGTCTGAAAGACAGTAGCGAAAAATTACCGGCGGTGATTTATATGCAGGGATCGGGAAAGTTTTCAAAGGGACCCACATTCAGAGAATGGATCACAGGTGATGCGGGCTACATCTTTTTTGCGCCCAATACACATACGGGAAAAAACCGGCCGACTTACAGTTCGCCCGTCCCGAAAGCACATTACGAAGCCGTTCATGCCTATCGTCAGGCCGAAATCAGCCTGTTTGTGGCCCGCATGGATGAGCTCAAATTCATAGATAAAGACCGGATGTTTTTAATGGGCAACTCCGAAGGGGCATTTGCGGCAGCAAGGTATGCCGGCAAAGAGTTTGTCGGTCGGATTGTCTTGTCATGGAGTTGCGAGCCGGGCTACTATACCGACTACCCGAAAGTCGGTGCCAGCTACAAGAAAGAGCCCTTCCTGAATATTATGGGACGCGATGATGCCTATTTTGGTAAAAATAACCCCTGGAACAATCAATACGACAATGAAGGGCATTGTGGGGATGCCCTGTTTCGATTCAAAAATGCCAAAATCGTTCTGCTCCCGAAGACAGGCCATAATGTCATGGCAAACCCTTTTACAAAATGGGAAGTATTGAATTTTATAGAAATGTTCAAGGATCACAAAGTCAGTCAGAATGAATAAACCGATCCTTAAACAGAATGAAAAAGAGCCCTCGATGAGATGTTTACAAGCCATCTCAAAAAAACCGAAGTAGGATTATAGAGCACCCAAGTTGTACCATACCGAGGAAATTATCGGCATGATATTCGTATCGAACAGCAATCCGTCTGAAGTTCTGGAGCCAGGCAAACAGCCGCTCCACTTTCCATCTGCGTCGATACCGCCTCAGTTTCCGCCCATCCTGAGTTTTCGGTTTCTTTCGCCCTTTTCTGTGAGGCGCTATCATTTCGACATTACGCTCTTCAAGCAATCGTTGATCCAGACCGTCGCTGTCATACGCTTTGTCGCCAATAAGCTTATCCGGAGCATATCGGGTAAAACCGCTGTCTATCGTCGCATCAACCAATTTCACTTCGTGCGGCGAAGCGCTTTCAATGTGGGCGGCGACAGGAATACCAGAAGCGTCTGCGATGGCCATGATCTTGGTGCCTTTGCCGCGCTTTGTCTTGCCGACAGCAAGACCCCTTTTTTTGCCGGCGCGAAGGACCCATCTATGAACGCTTCCCGAATATCGATTTGGCCGCGTTCGTATAGGTCTTCGGCCAGCTCCTGGGCAATCCGCTGGAAAACACCTTGTCTGACCCACTGCTGGAACCGCCGGTGGCATGTCTGGTATGGTGGATACCGCTGGGGAAGATCTTTCCAGGGAGCGCCAGTGCGCAGTATCCATAGAATACCGTTAAACACATGCCTTGGATCACGGGGCGGTCGACCTCTTGGATCTTTGGGTGGCGTTAACTTTCTGATAATAGGCTCTATCCGGTTCCATTGTTCGTTAGTCATATCCATCCCGATTATATTGCACATTCAGGATGTTATGTCTAGATTTAATTATTTTTATTGATTTAAGATAGTTACACTATTTCCTTAATAATCACCTAATTGATCCTTTTTTTTGAGATGGCTTGTAGTTTGGGAGATAAATAATTAGATGTTTAAATGCCAAATAGATTAGAATTTATACATAGTAATTATTTATGTTTATAACGGTTTTTAAGAAAACTATTTAAATGATTATCTATATAGATACTAAACATGTTTCCAAAGTTTAAAAAAAAGGTTACAAGTTTTCTCTTATCAGAAGAAGGCAAGATGCCAAAACAATCGTTAATCACGCTTGGTTCATTTCTTTCAGCTGCTGTTATTGGTGGAATGATAGCAACAAAACAAGCAGCTGCGTCACATACGAATAGTCTAGTTACTGCTTATAACTCTGCAACAGGCATATCAACAGGAGAACACGACCATCATGCATCACATGGAAGCCATGGATCACATGGAAGCCACAGCTCTACAACAGATAGTGATGGTAGTGGCACGACAGATAGTGATGGTAGTGGCACGACAGACAGTGACAGTGATAGCGACAGTGATAGCGACAGTACTACGGGGACAACGGGGACAACGGATGGCGATGGTACGACTGGTAGTGGTGGTTGTTACTAATGTATTTTTGAAATATTTTAGAATGAACTTCTAAACATATATTTGCTTTCATATCCAAGTGCTTTATCAAATTCTAAAATGGTTTTAAAAGGACCACATACTCTGTTTTTTATGTTATGATCGAAATTAACAGCACCTAGAAATGTTCCATCTTTAAGTTTAACTGCTAAGCCAATATGCCCGTCATTATCTCCATTATATACTACTCTGCAATATGTTTCGTATCCTGCTTTAGACATGGCAAGTTCACCAAATTTTGCAGCATCATCACAATCACCAATCTTAGTTTTAAAAAGACTTAGGCTGTTTTGTGTAGGACCTAATTTATATTCATACATAATATCTCCATCAATATAGAAATCCAGTAATTCTGGTGTATTAAGTCTTTCGATTACAGTATCAAAATCTGCCCATCTTAATTCATTTTTTTTCATGACTTGTTCAATTTTTGCTTGACTAAATTGGTATGTGAATGCTTCTGGGTGTTCTTTTGCAACATCAAGCGCATAATCAGAGAAAGGACCATTCTTTTTTCTAAAATCATCTATTATTTTCTTTAGGTCTGGGTCAGTACAGCTGTCTTCAACTTTTTTTGCTTCATCAAGGAGTAGCTTTCGTCTGGCGACATGTTCTTTTTTAGATAGTATCCATGTCTCTTTTAATAGGGTGTTGAGATTGTAATTTTGTACAATTTTACTGGCATCTTCTGTCTTGCCATCTTCAACAAGCCAAAATAACGCTTGTAGTGGAGAACAATATTTTCTGACTTCAGGCTTACCTATTTGATACATCTCTTCAAATGTAGAATCGAATCCTGAAGGGTTCTGTGAATAAAGTTCTGTTAGTGCATCAAGGCTTTTAGCTTCACTATTGGAGATTCCATCTTGTATTTCTGGAATCTTGCTTATTTCTAATCCTAATTTTGGATTCCATTGTTCAAGTTTTACTAAGCTTTGTGGTTTAGAGCCACTATAACCTGTATTTGGTTTTGTAGGGCCAAATGTAGTACAACCATTAATCCCACCAGCTATAGAAACAAATCCTGTGCCAAGCGTAATATATTTCATTGTGTTTGCAATAACAACTCCTGCGATGCCATTTTTTGCAGAGTTTAAAAAAGCCCTTTTACTTGAGTCATATTGTGGATTAAATCGTTTTTTTGTTCCATTGATGAAATTTTTAAGTGCCATATTTAGGGTTTCCTGAAAAACTCAAAAAGTAGTTAAAAATCAGTAACCGGCCAGTTTTTCGTTCGTGAGTTCGGGGACGTTGTCAACTGAGTACACCAACCCATTAACTCCTCATAAAATATTCATGCAAACGTCTCCACCCGTCCCGCTTTCCCAATAATCCGCAAAGCTCAGCCGTTCTGCAATAAACCGACCTAAGCAATCAAAACAGTCAAAATCATAAATTGAATATTTTGAAATTATTGGCTACCTCCTTTGAATAATCGAGGCATTTAAACAGAAGGGTTTAATTATTAAATCTCAATTATCAAAAACCAATTACATTGTCAATCCGATTAGTTAATATAACCATAATCAAATCATACAGTTGGATACCAATACATCCTGTGAACATTGGCCTGAGTTATTTCGCTATCTAAACAAAATAAATAAGCCCTTTTCCGTACTCACCTTCGAGCGCCAGCTCAATCGGTTATCATATTCAGGCTGAGATACCATGGTTTAGTCATCACCATCAAATCTGTTCTCACCGCCGGGGAGATTTCTTCGAGCAAGCTCATCCGTATTGAATTTTTTGCCTCTGTTATCTATTTCTTCCGATTTCGTAACAATGCCTTTCTCTATTTTTATATGCAGTTCTTCTTCAAAAACTGAACCAAATCCCATATGGACATAATGTAACATATCACCTCTTGGTATCCGAATAACACCGCTGAACCA
>Ga0256846_1000931_pt1 | contig 10065 bp, 7 predicted proteins | sample TevniametaG_FD_189098 | JGI IMG/M metagenome (GOLD analysis project Ga0256846, IMG submission 189098) | Tube worm associated microbial communities from hydrothermal vent at the East Pacific Rise, Pacific Ocean - Tevnia | ecosystem: Host-associated > Annelida > Integument > Unclassified ...
CTTGGATTTGTCCAGGGTGTTGTTGATGCTCCTGATCTTAATCTCAATGTAAGCCGTGAAATCCTTCAGGAGGACCGTTTTGTCAGGAGCATCAGGAAAAACCTTGTAAAACAGATTTTTTCCACTCTTGAAGCCATGGAAAAAGAAGAGTATGAGAAATTTTATGAAGAGTTTGGAAAGGCCCTCAAAGCCGGAATTCCGACAGATTTTGAAAATAAAGATAAGATTGCCTCTCTTTTAAGATATAAGACAACAAAGTCTGATGGTAAATATATCTCCCTGGATCAATACATTGAGAACATGAAAGATGACCAGAAGGAGATATATTTCATCACAGGGGAAGAACTCTCATCCCTTGCCAACAGCCCTCTTCTTGAGGCTCTGAAGGAAAAGGATTATGAAGTGCTTTTAATGGTTGACCCGGTTGATGAATGGGTTGTTCAATCCCTTACAGAATATAAGGACAAAAAACTGAAAAGCGCTGAAAAAGGCGACCTTGATCTCAATAAAATTGATGATAAACAAAAAGATGAGTATTCGGCATTATTGAAATTTATCAAAGATAAACTCGGGGATAAGGTTAAGGATGTTGTAATATCCAAAAGGCTTAAAGAATCTGTCTCATGCCTGTCTGCAGATGATTTTGCCATGAGTTCCTACATGGAAAAAATACTCAAGGCATCAGGCCAGGCAGCACCTGATCAAAAGCGCACCATGGAAGTAAATACAGCCCATCCTGTAATGGAGAAAATCAAGAATGTCTTTGAGACAGATACAAATAATCCACTACTCAAGGATTACAGCAACCTCTTGTTTGACCTTGCCATTGTGAGTGAAGGCGGTAAGGTTGAGAATCCTTCCAGGTTCAGCAAACTTGTGGGTGATCTTATGGTTAACAGCCTGGGAGATACCAAATGAATAAAACAGTATAGATAATGGAAATCTATATTGAAAGCCTCGGGTGTGTCAGGAACAATGTAGACAGTGAAGTTATGGCCGGTTATCTGGAACTTGCAGGTCATACAATTGTTGATGATCCTGCAGGGGCCCTGATAATTATTATCAACACCTGTGGATTTATATCAACAGCTTCCCGGGAAGCTGTTGATGTAATTCTTTCCATGGCTGAATTGAAAAAAAGAGGCAGGTTAAAACGGCTCATTGTAACAGGCTGTCTTGTGGAACGGTATAAGAATGATGATCTTCTGCCTTCTCTGCCCGAGGTGGATGCTTTTCTTGGTACAGGTGCAGTGAACCGGATTGTACATGCTGTTGAAGACAGATCAGGGGGAACCCTGGCCCTGTTACCTGACCCGGCAGACAGGAAGCAGGAGGATGAATTTGCACCCCTGCCCAGAAAATTTGCTTCATTAACTCCGGCATATTTAAAAGTGTCAGAGGGGTGCAGAAGAAAGTGCACCTATTGCATTATCCCGAAACTCAGGGGCCCCCAGAGGAGCAAACCTGTCAGGACGGTTTTAGCTGAAACAGGACAGCTTCTGGCAAAGGGCTCCAGGGAGATTGTTCTGGTGGCAGAGAGCACAACAGATTACGGTCTGGATTTAGATGAGAAGGTCTCCTTTGCAGATTTAATTGGCAATGTTGCAAAGCAGATAGGGAATTTTGGAAAAAGCCCGGAAAAATCATCATGGTTAAGACTTCTTTATACCTACCCTTCAACCCTGAATAAAGATATTATCAATACTGTTTTAAATATCCCTGTAATCTGCCCCTATTTTGATGTCCCTGTCCAGCACGCATCATCAAAAATATTAAGGCGGATGGGGAGAGACTATTCAAAGGATGACCTTTTAAAGCTGTTTGGCTTTATAAAGGAGAAAGACCCGGATGCTGCCCTGCGTACAACTGTTATTACTGGGTTTCCCGGTGAGACAGAGGATGACTTTAATGAACTTCTGGATTTTATCAGACATGTTAAGTTTAATCATCTTGGCGTGTTCACCTATTCTGATTCCCAGGATTTAAAATCCCATAATTTTGACAACCATGTTCCAAAGGATGTTGCCAGAAAAAGGCATGATATTATCATGGAGACCCAGGCCGGGATATCCCTTGGGATCAATTTAAAATATATCGGCAGAACCTGCAGAGTTCTGGTAGAGGGAGAGTCTGACCATGGAATATACCTTGGAAGGACTATGTTTCAGGCCCCTGAAGTGGATGGATTGACATTTATTTATGGATTTGATCTTGAAATCGGCACCTTTGTTGATGTAAAGATTACTGAAGCATATGAATATGATATCGCAGGGGAAGTTGTATGAAACAGGATTTGTCAGGAGATGATCTTAAAACCATGTTAATGGTTAAGATCAGGGATGATCTTGAAAAAATTGAAGAATCCCTTAGACTAAATGTAAATGCCAACCTTGAGCTTGTGCGGAAGATTGCAGGCCACATACTTTTTGCCGGGGGTAAAAGGTTACGTCCTCTTTTGATGATCAATTGTGCAAAAATGTGCGGTTACCAGGGAAAACAGGGAGAAAGAAAAGCACTTGTTGACTTTTCCATAATCTTTGAGTATCTGCATGCTGCAACCCTTCTCCACGATGATGTCATTGATGAAGCAGTTGCGAGACGGGGCAGAAAAACTGCCCATCATATCTGGTCTGCCCCGGAAGTAATACTGACCGGTGATTTTCTGCTTGCACGTTCCTTAAGTATTACAGCCGATACCCGGAATCCGGATATAATATCAACCATTGCAACTATTACAGAAGAGATGTCCCAGGGAGAGATAGACCAGCTCATGTACAAGGGCAGGCTTGATCTGTCACGGGAACACTATTTCAGCATCATAAGGCGGAAAACAGCAGTTCTGATTGAAGGTGCATGCAGATGCGGAGCCCTGCTTGCAGGAGCAGCAAAAACCCTGGAAGATGCTCTGTTCAACTATGGCCATAACCTTGGCATGGCATTCCAGATGGCAGATGATCTTCTTGATTATACATCTGATGCACAAACCCTGGGAAAAAAGCCAGGTGCTGACCTGCGGGAGGGGAAATTAACCCTTCCTTTGATAAAAACACTGGAAAGGGCTTCACAAGAGGACAGAATTTTAATTGAAAAGATAGTTATGGCCAAAGAGTTCAGCCAGACAGGGTTTGGGGATCTTGTTGCCTTAATTCGAAAATATAAAGGTATTGAATATACTGAAGCAAAGGCATTGGAATATGTAGAGAATGCAAAGAGATGCCTTGACATGTTCCAGGCATCGGATCAGAAGGAGTTGCTCACAATGCTTGCAGATTATTCGGTAAAAAGAGAGGTATAAAAGATAAAATGGTAAAAAAATTAATGGTTTACACTCAAAAAATATCAATTTTATTTGTTTTGGCAGCAAGCCTGATTCTTTTGATCAACAGTGATGGCGAATCCAGTCAGAACCAGAAAATTTTTACAACTGTGGCAACAGGAACCCAGAAAATAACCAAGCGGTTCTCCTCCAAAATAAAAAGGGATGCAGTTTCCATGGCTCTTAAATACTCAGTGGAGAGGGCAGTGGCACGGATTCTTTCCCCTGATCTGTTTACATCGGGCTTTAGAGCACTGGACAGCAGGGTTTTGACAAATTATTCAAAATATATAGTGGATTATATTGTTGTGGCTGAAGTGCACAATGAAAAAAAATATGTTGCAGCTGTTAAGGCAAGGGTTAACATGGCACTTCTTAAAAAACATCTGAAAAAGTATGGGATAGCTGGGAAAAAGAGGAAAAAACCCTCTGTACTTGTTTTAATAAGCGAAAAAAGTCAGCCGGATAACCTGCTTAAGTACTGGTGGAGCAGTATTCCCATGCTTTATGATTCATACGCGGCAGATGCAGTTATTCAGTCCATGGCAGAGGATGAATTTGTAATGCGGGGCGTTGATACGGCAAATACACAACCTGAAAAATACGGTGTGGTTTTCAACTCTGTGTATGACAGGAGTGCTGCCTTGAGATTCGGAAGAGAGCTTAAGGCTGATATTGTAATTATCGGCAGGGCAGAATCTTTTGAGGCAATGAACAGAATGGGGGAAGAGAAGATATATGAAGCAGATATTACCCTTGATATATTCAATGTCAGTACAAAAAGAAAGATTAAAACCATTGGTATAAAAACAACAGTTAAGGGCATGGATGCTGAAGAGGGTAATATCAGTGCATTGAAAAAAGCAGGCCTGCTTGCAGCACAGGAGATCACAGCTGTGACAGACAGGTACTGGGCAGAGAATGTCTTAAAAAAAGTTCAGAGGATTGAGACAATAATCAAAGGTGAAAACTATCTTTCAAATTTTATTATGCTGAGAAAAGCATTAAATGATATATCAGATGTTAAAAGTGTAAAAACCAAGGAACTCGGGGCAGACCAGGCAATAGTCAGTATCCTCTTTAAAGGCAATGCTGAGCAGCTTGCCCAGGCTCTCTTACTTAAGACATTTGAGTCATTTGGTATTGAAATTTATAATGTGAAAGAAAGATCCTTTACAATCAAGTTTGTCTCCAGGTAATTTACAAATCTTAAATTATATTATATGTTCGTTTAAGAATTTATTTAAAATATTGACTATTTTTTGTAAGGTTTACAGGTAAATTAATAAAATGATGAAGATAATAAAGGGAAAGCCTTTAAAGGAACTGCCGGTTCCAGGCAGGACACTGCCTGAAATTTTTTTAAAACAGAGAAATAAATATGGCAGCAGCAGGATTGCTCTCAGGACAAAAAAGGGTAATTCCTGGATGGAATACTCCTGGAATGATTATTTTGACAGTGTTGAAAAGGTGGCAGCAGGGTTTCTTGCTTCAGGGGTTAAACCCTTTGACAGGGTCTGCCTTTTATCTGCGAACTGCCCTGAATGGCTTTTCATAAGCCTTGCCCTTCAGAGCATTGAAGCATATCTTGTACCTGTTTACCCTAACAGCATTTCTGACCAGGTTAAGCATATTGTTGAGCACAGTGAAGCCCATCTGATCATTGTGCAGGATCATGACCAGCTGAAAAAGATTGAAAAATGGCGGGATTCTGTAAACACCCTCACAGAAGTTATTTTGATGTCAGGAGAGCCTGCTCCAGACACAATCGGCTATGATGCCTTTATTGACAGAGCAGCTGCCTGGATGGATAATAATCCTTCCGGCTTATTGGAATCATGTATTGCAAAACTGACACCTGAATCACCCGTCGGCATAATTTATACTTCAGGTACCACAGGGCCGCCCAAGGGGACAATTGCCCTCCAGAGAAATTATATTTTTGAAGCCCAGAGCCTGCTTACTTTGTATGATCACATATATGAAGAAGATACCATCTCGTTTCTTCCCCTGTCACATATAGCAGAACAGATTCAGACTCTATGCTGCGGGATAGCAGCTGCATTTAACGTATCCTTTGCAAAAAGTATTGAATCTGTAAAGGATGATCTGGTTGAGATCAGGCCGACTCTTTTTTTTTCAGTTCCCCGTCTTTATGAAAAAGTTCATGCTGCAATATTGGATTCTGTTGCCTCCTCTTCTTTTGTCAAGCGCTCTTTATTTAACTGGGCACTGAAAACAGGAGATAAAATACGGCTTTACAGGAACAACAACCTGGCAATTCCTATTCTGGATAAGATGCAATGGACCCTTGCAGATAAACTGGTTTTTTCAAAAATGAAAAAAAAGATGGGGCTTGACAGGACTCATTTTTATATGAGTGGTGCAGCCCCCCTTTCCATTGATGTTGCAAGGTTTTTTGGATCCATGGGCATGGATATAAATGAAGTTTACGGCCAGACCGAATGCACAGGTATTGCCAATGCAACAAACCCTGGCAGGGTTGTGCCGGGAGCCATCGGCCCTCCCATGCCGGGGTGTGAGGTTGGCATCCTTGAAGATGGTGAGATTGTTATCAAAGGTGATAATAATTTCATGGGATACTGGAAGGATCAGGCAAAAACAGACAGGGTGCTGAGGGATGACTGGCTCCACACAGGAGATATAGGCCATTTCCATGATGACGGCTATCTTGAGATAACTGACAGGAAAAAGGATATCATTGTCACTTCGGGTGGTAAAAATACAGCTCCCCAGAGCATTGAAGGCCTTATTAAAGGATATCCCTGCATATCCCAGGCTGTGGTGATAGGGGACAGAAGAAAGTACCTGACATGTCTGATTGCCCTTGATCAGGAGAGTCTGCCAGGCTTTTGCAGCCGTGTTGGTATTGAAAAACTTGACCCGTGTGAAGCTGTTAACAATGAGACCATTATATGGAATATCCAGAAATATATTGATAAAATTAATGAAGGCCTTGCACGGTTTGAAACAATTAAATATTTCAGACTTCTTCCCAATAATTTTTCCATTGAAACAGGGGAATTAACACCAACCATGAAAGTTAAACGCCAGGTTATCAATGAAAAATATAAACATATCATAGATTCAATGTATGAGTATTGAACCCTGGTATGGATGACAATAGTATAAAAAAAGGTTTTATTTCAAGATTTGCAGTTACCCATAATGGACCGGATTGCGGAATATTAAGGTGCGTTTTTGCAAGAACATTGATGTGGCTGACCGGCTGGAAAGCCACTGGCACGCTTCCCCGTGATAATAAATTTATTCTGATCGGCGAACCCCATACAAGTAACTGGGATTTCCTTTTAATGTTCGGGGCTGCATACTCTTTCAGGCTGAAAATTTCATGGCTGGGTAAGAATTCCATATTTAAAAAACCCTTTGGAACACTCATGAAGTATTTCGGCGGAATACCCATTAACAGAAACATAAAAGATAATCTTGTAAAAAGAACAGTTGAACTTTTTAATGAATCTGAAAAATTTGTTCTTGTCATCGGGCCTTCAGGAACCCGGAGCAAAAGATATTACTGGAGATCAGGTTTCTACTGGATTGCACACACAGCAAATATCCCTGTATTATGCGGGTATCTGGATTTTGTAAATAAAATTGTCCATGTGGGGCTCTGTTTTGTTCCCACGGGTGATGTCAAAAAGGATATGGACAGGATCCGTGAATATTATAAGGATATACGCGGAAAACATCCTGAGCTTGAAAACAGAATCCTGCTCAAAGATGAATAAACTGTAATTGACAACTTAATTTTCATTTGCTATCACTTTATTCATAATTTTATTAATTGGTAATAATTGATAAAATTATTGATTTTAATGACGATAAAGAAAGAAGAGATATAAGAATATAACCCGTATTAAATCGGAGATTACAATGAAAGATGAAAAAACATGGGATTGGCAGACAGAGAAAAAAGAGATACCCGTTAACGAATGGAAGGATCGTTTTAACTGGGTGGAAGAGTTTCATGTCAGCCCCGACGGAGAGAAAATTGCTGCCATTGTGAACAGTGATGAAGCAGAGTTCACTGTCTGCGTGAATGGTGAAGCCTGGGAGGAGACACTTGAAAAAGCATGGTCTTTGAGGTTCCTGCCCGATGGAAGACTTGCAGCCTTTGCAGCAAATGATGAAGAGTGGACTGTCTGTGTGGACGGAACATCCTGGGAAGAGAAATTCGACTATATCTGGGATTTAAAGTGCAGTTCAGACGGTTCTTTCATAGGTGCAGCTGTACAGCTGGAAGGCCAGTATGGAATGGTTGTAAATGACAAAACCTGGGAGACACTCTATGAGAGTATAGCCGGAACTGCTTTAAATGATAATGGCACTTCAGCAGGTGTTGTTCAGGTGCTTCCCATGGGCCAGGGTGATATTGACGGTTTCAGGGACGGACTTTTTTCCGTTGCTGTAAATTCCGTTGCCCAGCCTGAGATATTCATGAACATATGGGATCTCTCCTTTGCAGGCAAGAGTGACAAAATTGCAGGTGCTTTAAGAAAAAACCGCATTGATTACTCCATATTGAATAATGGCCAGGCCTGGAATAAGAATTTTCAGTTTTCCTGGAAACCTGAGTATGTTGACAATGGTAAAGCATTGGTGGCACCTGTGAGAGAGGGGGGAAAATGGTTTTTGTTCAAGGACGAAGTTCCTTTCTGGAAAAACAGTTATGGTCAGCTCTGGAAGCTTGCTGTGCATAATGACGGTGAGAAAATTGCAGCAATAGTATCTGACAGCTATGGCCAATGGACTGTCTCTGAAGATGATAAAACATGGACCACCCATTGTGACACCATGATAACCGACCTTTTCTATTCAGACAGTGGAAACTCCCTTGTGGGCATTTTTAAATACAAGGATTACTTTGATGTTGCAGTTAATTCCAAACCATGGAATATCAGGGCCGATAAATTATGGAATCCGGTAATAAGCCAGGATGATAAGGTGATTGCTGCAAGAATGGAAAAGGAGGGTAAGTTTTATCTCATTGTTAACGGCAGGGTTTACAAGGAGGCCTATGATATGGTCTTTGAACCGGAAATCAGCCCTGATAATGATAAGATTCTTTTAAAAACCATAAAAAATGGCATTTATACAAGGCAGATACTTGCCCTGGACAATGTTCTGTAAAGGAGAATAATATGCATGCTTTTATCAATTTCATTATGGGGCCCATGGTGTGGATCTCATTTTTGATATTTTTTGTGGGAGTTGTAATAAGACTCTATAATATGTTCACACTGGTCAGCAAGACAGAGAATTTTATTTTTTCATATATGTCATTAAAATACAGTTTAAGGTCGATTTTTGCATGGCTTACACCTTTTCTGCCCCGCAGCACAAGGCAAAGCCCTGTTTTCTGGACAGTTTCCTATGTTTTCCATCTCCTGCTTTTTTTAGCCCCGATTTTTCTTTTGTCCCATATAATTCTCCTTGAGGAGTCAATGCAGTGGTCGTGGTTCTCATTCAGTGACTCAGTGGCTGACATTTTTACGATTATAGTGATTGCAGCTTTGGTTTTCTTTATAATCAGGAGATTTGTGGTGCCGGAAGTAAACTATTTAACCAGGGTATCGGATTTTGTTTTTATTTTGATTGTAGCCCTGCCTTTTGTAACAGGATTTCTGGCTTTCCATCAGGTGTTTGCTTATAAATATATGGTCATAGCCCATGTGTTATCAGGGGAGCTCATGTTGATCCTGATACCTTTTACCCGGTTTTTCCATATGTTTATGGCACCGTTTACAAGAGCATATATCGGTTCTGAATTCGGCAATGTCCGTCATGCAAGAGACTGGTAACAAATATTGAAGGAGATATCCATGGAGGATACAGTAAATAAAGAAAAAGAACAGGAAACAATAGAACAAGAGATTGTTGACGACGGTATTGAGAAAGGGTTGGAAAGGTTGACCGACGAGAAAATATCCCAGGTCATCAATCAGGTTATAACAAAGGAAACAGGCGCAAGATTTAAAGCTTATGTTGAAACATGTATGCGGTGCGGATTGTGTGCCGATGCATGCAGTGTGTTTCTCTCCAATGACAGAAAACCTCAGTATTCACCCGCTGCAAAGGTAAAACAGACCGTTCTTGAAATGGTGGAGAAAAAGGGAAAAGTTTCAAGGGAGTTTTTAAAAAATGCAGTGAGAATATGCCATACTGAGTGCAATGTGTGTAAAAAGTGTGCCATGTACTGCCCCTTTGGTATTGACATTGCCTATATGATGCTCACTGTCAGGCGTATATGTCATAAACTTGAAATAACTCCCCTTTATATCCAGGATACTGTCAATTCCCATTCAGCCACCATGAATCAGATGTGGGTTAAAGAGGATGAGTGGATAGATACACTGCAATGGCAGGAAGAAGATGCCAGGGAAGAGTTTGAGGATTTGAGGATTCCCCTGGATAAAGACGGTGCTGATATCATGTACTCTGTCATAGCCCCTGAACCCAAATTCCAGGCAGGCTTGATCTATCAGACAGCAGTGATAATGCATGCTGCCGGTATAAACTGGACAATGCCTTCTGCACCGGGCTGGGACAACAGCAACATGGCAATGTTCACAGGTGATTTTGAAATATCAGGACGTATTGCCCAGGCACATTATGATGCAGCAGCAAATCTGCATGTGAAAAAGGTTGTAATGGGTGAGTGCGGACACGCTTTCAGATCTGTTTATGATGTGGGGAACAGATGGGTA
>Ga0256846_1000932_pt1 | contig 10062 bp, 11 predicted proteins | sample TevniametaG_FD_189098 | JGI IMG/M metagenome (GOLD analysis project Ga0256846, IMG submission 189098) | Tube worm associated microbial communities from hydrothermal vent at the East Pacific Rise, Pacific Ocean - Tevnia | ecosystem: Host-associated > Annelida > Integument > Unclassified ...
TTCCCGCGCTCGTCAAATATTAAAAAAGGAACTTGGAGAATTATTATGAACTGCAAGGAAGTCCAAAAACTGCTCCAACTCTATCACGATAAAGAACTTGACGAAAAAAAGAGTGCTGAACTTGAGACCCACCTTACAGAATGTTCTGAATGTCAGCTTAAACTGGCTGAACTTACAGCCATTGATACTTTGTTGCTTGATGCGAATGATGAAAAAATTCCTGATCCAGGTGAACATTACTGGCATAGTTTCCCAACAAGAATACAAAAAGCACTTACCACACTTCATGAACCTCTAATTAAACGAAGGAAATTACGTAGAATGAACTTCAGGTTTCTTCCTTACCTCTCTGCCGGCGTTGCTGTAATTTTAGCCATATTTCTTTCAATCTCATTTATTAAAGAAATACCAACGAAGTTTAGCGAAAATGAAACCAAAGCTATGCAGAAAGAAATCACGTTTGATACAGTTACAGGTATCAAAAAGCTTGCTCGGACAGAAATAGATTCTAAAAAATCTGAAGCGGAAGATGTGCTAGCGCCATTTCCAATTAACCCAAACACTTCTTTGTCGGAACAAACGCTTGAATCTGTATCAACTGACACAAAGGGAATATCAAGTTCTCGTCAATCTGCAAAATCTCAAAAGAATGAATTTGCAGTAACAGGACGTGGCGGCAGCGGTCTTAAAACAAAAACACAACCCCAAAAAGAGCCAAACGCAAAGGTTGAAGCTAATAAAGACCTTCTATCTTTAATAACACTACAAGGTCAAGTTGAAGAACGAGAGCTTACAGAGGCTGATGGATTATCCAGTAATTCTGTTGTATCTGAAGGGTTATCAGATTCAAATACTTACACCTATCGTCGTTTGTTTACTTTACGCTCTGGCATCCCACAACCCGGAACATTAAAGGTAAATGTTGATACTACAGGTCAGTTACTAAATATAGAAATATACCGTTCTTCGGGCGACGCTGAGGCCGACAAGCAGGCAATAAAAATTTATCGCAAGCGATGGGCAGGCCATAGCTTCAAAAAAGACTCCAACTTTTACGTACCCTTCAGCAAAGATTAGGCAAGTTGCCTTTTTGCCAGACTTAGCCACCTAGGTCGTTTTGAAATAAGTTCATTTAGAAACTTCATACCCTATAATTACTTAGCAAAAAAGCTAGGCAAAAGATGATCAAAAGCTAGTCAAAAGTTAGTCAAAATTTCCCCCTCCTTGATGGAAGAGGAAGAATTAGAGCTTCACTCCCTAACGAAATACCAAAAACACTATCAACCCGTTGTCCCCACAAAACCAATTCCAGATTATAAGGTTGTGCGCTTTCTTCTATAGCAGTCTCAGGTGAAATTTTAGGTTTTACCCGAAACTCCTAAAGTCAAGACAAAACTTTGGATACTGCTCTTAGTACTTATTTAACTCCGTACTTCAACTTCAAAGAGATTGCTTCCCTCCATTCGGCCTTCCCTTCCTTAACCCTGGGGTCGGTCGCAATAACAAGTTCAATTCATAATTTTGTGTTCACTGTGGTTTACTCTATAGTAGTATTAGGTAGAGTTTTGGGTTTTAGCAAAGCTCCTGAAGCAAAAGCGAAGCTTTGGATAATTCCCTCACTCATCGCCTCCTTTGGAAGCGCTGTTTTTTTTATTCTGGCTTGCATTGCTGAGTATACGAAAAAATCAAATACTTAACTTCGCTTCAGTCATAACTTGAAACATTGAAAGACCTATGCACGTCAATTATTAATATAGAATATGAAAAGCAAATTCGGAGGAAGTTGTGAAACAAGGTTTATCGTTATTATTATTTGTATCAATTCTCACACTACCTGTTGTTGCGATTGCAGATGACGCCTGTTCGCAGGCTTACTACGACGCTGAGACAGATACCAACGCTATGTTGTGGTTGGGCGCTGGGTTTTTTTTGGGATGCCTTGGATGGGGAATTGCCCATGCTATAGTACCTTCTCCGCCAACAGTAAGTCTGGTTGGCCGATCGCCAGAGTACATATCCGCCTACAGCAGATGTTACAAAAGAAAGGCTAAAAATATACAAACCAATAAAGCTTTCTGGGGTTGTGTCGGCGCTACTATCTTTTGGGGAGTAATAGGAGGAAGCTGGTCTATTGCCTCAGGTATAATTTGATGATTCAAATTCTTGTGGCGCTACTTTCCGCTTCATCTTGTCGAATAGCGGCAGATTTTACACTATCTACAGTAACTGCAGATAAAGGTAGAATGAATATGGAAGTAGTGCGGGGCAAGCTTTATATTTGTTATGAGCCAATTGTGATTTTCGATGTCTGCGAACCATTAAATCAAATAATGTGGATAAAACCAGATACCACAGACATCTATTATCCTGATGAGAACAAGCTTTTTAGGTTGCTTACCAACGATAGCCTGCCAACTCAAAAAACAACCATACCTCAAATCTTAGATTTCGATTACGAAAGGAATTTGCACAGAGCCGGATTTAAGGTAAATAAGTCGGAAAATAAAGGCGATACTCTGCTTTTATACTGGTATCATCCAAAATATACAAATTTACCCAAGGTTATAACCGGTAGTATTGACGAAAGCTTTGTACTTTACCGAACTTCTGGTAAGGGATGGTCGATTGAATTTCAATTAAGAGGATATGAGGAGCTAAATGGAAAGCTTATTCCTCATCATCTACGTTCCATTGTAAAAAAAGGCAAGTTTTTAAGAACAGAAGAGTTACGCCTTGAAAATATCAAAACCAATACGCCGCTTAGTTCGCGTTTGAGTAATTATAAGATACCTAAAGACGCAGAAACTAAAGTAATAGATTGGTAACCCTGCCACACATTAAACACGACTGACGGCTTTATTACAGAGAAACTTGCTATAAGAAAAAGCGTCCGGGTTGTAAAATACACTTACTGCTATCAGTAACTGTATTTATTATACCAACAACTGCAAACCAAGCCTCAGTTGCACCAATATGATAGCTACTCAGATATATACAAGTTGTGTTAATATTACGATACCGCAATTGGAAAAGCAATTTTTACACATTGACTTCTCAAATAAATACCTTATAATATTTTTTGTAAAGAAACTTCCATTATGGAGGAGGTTATAGTGCGGAAGCATATTGCTAGTTTATTAGCTATCGTTTTATTAACTACGCCACTTGCAACCATTGCCCAGCAGCAAACGGTAAATCCTTGCCAAAAGGCTCACATTGATGCAAAACAAGATTTTAATATGTGGACCTGGCTTGGCGCTGGATGTGTATTGAATATTTTGGGTGTAGGATTGGCTTATGCCCTTAAACCTACTCCTAGTCCAAGCAACCTCATAGGTAAACCGCCAAGCTACATTGCCTCTTATACTGATTGTTATGTCAGAGAATCAAAAAAACTCAGGGCTGCTAAAGCCTGGATAGGTTGCGGAGTAGCAGGCGGATTACTTCTAATTGGTTCCGTAATACTTGCTGCAGTAACGGCTCAGGAAATAGGTAACAGTTGCGGTAATTCAATGGGCACAGCCTGCGGTAATTCAGCATCAAGCGCATGTACCTCGGGTTCAAGTGGAGCTTCTCCCTCATATTCTTTCACCCACTAAGACCTGCCTCATATAACTACCTATCATTAAGACGCAAGAGACGCGGGATGCGATATTGGCTACCTTCTTATTTGAGTGGAATTGACCGCTTTACTTGCAGGATAAAGGAAAGATTAAAAATTCAGGCAAGGCAACAGATAACATAAATTTTGATTTGATGTGAGTCAAGAAATCTTCTCTAATCTGACTGCTGTTCCGTAGACTAAAAGTTCAGCAGCGCTCTTCATCAGCGAAGATGTCGCAAAACGAATGCCAACTACAGCATCAGCCCCCAATTCCTTAGCACATTGAGCTAAGCGGTCAAGCGACTGCTCCCGCGATTCAGCTAACAACTTAGTGTAATCGGAAATTTCACCACCCACCAAATTTTTCAATTTAGCCATAAAATCGTGGCCCAAATGCCTGGCACGCACTGTATTTCCTTTAACTATACCTAGGGTTTCTTTTATCCGATAACCGGAAACTTCATCAGTGGTTGACATAATCATAGTTTTACCTCTTTAGAGTATTTATCGTATTTTTTAATAAATAGACGTTCCTTTAATACACTTACCAGAAGCGCAATTAACCCAAACAATACACCGCACACTCCTATTTTAAGAATTACGGATACGGTAGGATTTGTAATAAATTCCTTAATCAACATAAACCCTGCAAATCCTAAAAGCAAAATTACGCTTAATGAAAGCAATACCCAACCTATTCCCCGTTCTAAACGATTGTATAAGGAATGCCAATACGCATTGCGGGCGTCTTCTGACAAATCTTTCAACTTGACAATTGACATAAACTGCTCCAAATCCTGAAATTCACCGTATTCTTTGCGGCAATCGGGACATGATTGAATATGTGCAAAAAATTCCTGCTCTTCAGCCGCGCTCGCCGCACCATCAATTACTTTAAGAAGAAGATGTTCATAGCGTTGATGCAATTTATTCATAACTTCACCCCTTTTTCAAAAATGTTATCTTTCTTAAGTAAGTCTTTAAGACGCTTTCGGGCGTAATACAAGCGCGACATAACCGTACCTATAGGCACTCCTAATTCATCTGCAATTTCCTGATACGACAACTGTTCAAAATAAAACTTACCTATTATTTCCCTATCCTGTGGTGAAAGTTGAAGAAGGGCTTTATTGATAGCCGTTTTTACAAAAATATCTATTTCTTTGACTGGTGCGGCTATTTGAAAATCATCAATATTATACGCTTGCTTGCGTTTCCGTTTTTTAAGACAGTTATAGCATAAATTACGCAAAATACGGGCGAACCATGGGAAAAAAGGTCTTTTAAGGTCATATTTATCTAAAAAACGATAAGCACGAATAAAAGCGTCCTGCGAGATATCCATTGCATCTTGTTCACAACCAAGAATATATAGCGCCATTCTGTAAGCCCTTTCCGTATAGCGTGCCACAATTACTGCAAAAGCTTCTTTATTTCCTTCTAAAGTTAGAAAAACAGCATCTGCATCAGGAGTATTCATATCTACCATTTCTACATTATGCACGAAGCTTTTATTCAGTCAATGGGGAAATCAGGAACCCAATTAATCGAACTACTAACTTAGTCAGACCCAAAGGTGATTATCTCGAATGAACCCTCTGGGTAAAGTTGAAGCTGGATTTGGATTACCGGGGAGGCCAAGTAGAAGTGGACTACCTCACCGGTCGGGAATCTATAAAGCACTGAGCGCTAGTCCGGTCAGAACTTAAGAGATAGTAAATGACGCTACCCACGACCTTGTAGCGTTTGCAGCGGTCTAGTAAAAGTAACTTCTTTCCATCTTCAGGGGGTCAAGGTTGAGGATTCGGATGATGCTCTGAGCGAATAAATCACTCAATTACAGCTCCTTAATAAGATATATGCACCCTTCTTCCTAGGAGTTAACTTTACCATTCTTATTTGTGGTTGAGTCGCGTTATACATATTCTCCGAACCCCGCATTCTACACCCCCTCTTCTCATAGATTAACGCTGCAAGATCGTTATTAATTCCAACGCTCAAACTAAAACTTTAGCAAACCCTTTTCGTTGACCAATGCCTTGATTGCATCCATCAACTACGAAGCTATCCCCTTTCGATAATAATCTGGATGTACTCTCAAATCTACAATATTAGGACAATCTATAATCTGCAATACCATTAGTTCGTTAATAAGTGCCTACTCACAAAACCAGAAGCTGCCCTACCGGAATACATTCATGAAGCGCGACGAGATACATCCTCAATCTGCATCTCCCGTATCTCTAACATTCCTTTGAATCTAGCGCAGCTTCCGGCAAAAACGATCATCATCAAAACAAGCGGAATTATTAGGGTTCCCTTTATAATTATCCTCTTGTGTCTAGATTTTCGCAAGAACCATTTCTGCTACTACACGACGACGTTTATCGTAACTGCCTGATTTCGGCTTGCGACGCAGAAACCGCTCTACCGATAGAGCCGCATACTTTATCTCCGATTTCGCCGCAGGTAGGTCTATCTGAGCCAAAGCAGACAAAGTATAATAGAATGGAAAGGTTCGCCAACGGCTCTTACCGTCCCGACGAGACATCAGAGCCTTCATCCCTGCAGCCAAGAGTTTTTCTGTATCCCGAAAATCACCGACCACGGCATGTCGCCACATAGAGGCAGAACACTTACCGCAGCAGTAGATACCGTGTTCGTATGAGTAATTGCCAAGTCTGGCCTGCATACCCGCAGTTGCTTCGGCAAGGATGGCCTTTACTTTCTTGTCGGCGACATTAAGAAGGTGCAAAACACGGCAGGCCTCTTCACCAAGGATATGAGATGTGGCAGCCTTGCTCACAACCTTTTCTCCGGTAAACAAGTTGATGCCATCTGCAAATTCCTTCTTCAATGGTGCAAAGGTATTGGCGTAAGAGTATGGGTGACCATGCCTTGAAACAATGAATCTTGCCGCCTCCAGCTTCTCGGCATTCGTTAACTTCTGAGCTGTAAAATACGCATTGTTGACTGCGTCCACTGTTTTTGCCAGACTAGTTGGATAGACAAGTTTCATTTTCTCCTCCGTTAAACTTCATAGTTTTCTCTTAGGTAAGATTTCCGATTGTGCAAGTGACTTAATTAGCTTACTGTCGTTTTGTGTTCTCCAATTCTTTAAGATATTTCAAGCTGAAAATCATCCCTGCACTTTTCATCATACAACGAAACCTCCACGTTAACGTCCATACTTGGATTGTAAACAGTTAGAAAAATTCGTCAAGATGCATAATTTGCTCATGTATAATATCCAGTTTCAAGCCCTACTTGAGTTTCTTTGCATTCCAACTCTTTATAAGACGAATAAATACCAAACAGACTTGACATCAAGTTTCAAACGAGTAATATTTCGTCTCTGGTAGCAGAGTTTGAAAACCAGGAATTGCGGGAGTAGCTCAGTGGTAGAGCATCACCTTGCCAAGGTGAGGGTCGCGGGTTCAAATCCCGTCTCCCGCTTTATATAGCTAAGACGCAGACATTCGTTCGCACCTTAGCTTTTTTATTATAGCTGATTTCGCATAACTAAGACCTGCCTTCAATCTATCTGAAAATTAAGCCGGCTACCAAAACCAGACTCCAGTTACAGAAAAGCTAAAATATTATATTCCCGTAATTTACCATTCTATGCAAAACTCAACTCTCCGGCCTTAACCAACTACATTGACACCCCATGCTTCCCGATTAAAATTCAGCTCAATGGAAAAAGCTTATTGTGTTGACCTTGGCGTAATGAAATACCAAAAGGCCTGGGATTTCCAGCGAAAGTTATGGCAGATGCGGGTTCGTGAGGAAATTCCCAACACATTGATACTGGTTGAGCATAAACATGTGATTACCCGCGGGAAATCGGCCAAGGATGAGAATCTGCTACTTAGCAAGGAGGAGTTGCAACATCATGGTGTGGACCTGCACGCAGTGGAGCGCGGCGGCGACTTCACCTATCACGGGCCTGGTCAATTAGTTGGCTATCCTATATTTCACGTAAAGAAAGGCTTAACAGGCATCAGACCGTTTGTAAGGAAGGTGGAGGAAGCCATCGTAAAGCTGCTGACAGAATTTGGGATAAAGAGCATGGGTTCCATGCAGCTTGAGAAAGGAACGCCGGTCGGGGTCTGGGTTGAAAGTGACAAGTTGTGCGCAATAGGCATCGCGGTCAAGCGCTGGGTAAGCTTTCACGGTTTCGCCCTCAACGTATCGACTGATTTGGAGATGTTCAAACTGATTATTCCTTGTGGCTTACAAAACAAAGGGGTAACCTCAATGGAGCGAATTCTTGGCAAGGCACCGGATTTTGAGAAGATAAAGACTGGAGTGAGGATAGCTTTTGAGGAAACCTTCAAAATAAGGTTCGAAGACAAGCGGATGGAGGATTTTAGATGATAGACAAGCTGAGACGTAAACCGGATTGGTTAAGAATAAAACTGCCCGGCCAAGGTGAATATCGTAATGTTGATAAGATATTGAGAGATTTAGACTTACACACAGTATGCCGCTCAGCTCACTGTCCGAATATCGCAGACTGCTGGGGACGCCGCACAGCAACTATTATGATTTTAGGTGATCTGTGTACGCGAGCATGCAGATTTTGCGCGGTAAAAACCGGAAATCCAAAGGGTTATCTTGATGAAACCGAACCTCACCGCGTTGCCGAGGCAGTCAAAAGGATGAGGCTACGTTACGTAGTGCTGACCTCTGTTGACAGAGACGATCTCCAAGACGGCGGAGCAGCCCACTTCGCCCGAACGATACGGCTAATTAAAGAACAGAACCCGAACGTACTGGTTGAGCCGTTGATCCCCGATTTCACGCCCTCCTCCCCTCTTTCCTCTCTACCTGCAGAGACACTGCCTGCCGTATCCGCAAGACTTAAAAAAATTGTAGACGCAAAGCCCGACGTCATTGCCCACAATCTGGAAACTGCAGAGCGCCTAACCCCACAGGTACGTGACAGACGAGCAGGCTATCGTTCATCGCTTGAGGTACTACGGATTCTAAAAGAGCTGAATCCGCAAGGATTTACCAAATCCGGCATCATGGTCGGCCTGGGTGAACGAGACGAGGAGATATATCAAACAATGGAGAATATGCGAAAGGTCGGTGTAGACATCTTGACCATCGGCCAGTACCTACAGCCCACACTCAAACATCTAGACGTAGACCGCTTCGTCACTCCTGAGCAGTTTGCAGAGTATGAGCAAAAAGCGCGTGAGATGGGGTTCCTTGCCGCAGCCTGCGCTCCCTTGGTACGTTCCTCATACCACGCAGCGGAGGTCGTCAGCCTGCTCAGGAATCAAAAGACGTAGGGGCGAGGCATGACTTCCCCAAGGTCGTTGAAATACATCGTTCCACAACTGGAAGACCTCTATAACCGCTACAACAGAAGGGAGTACGTCTCCCCTGACCCCTTGCAGTTTCTGTACGACTATCCAGATATAAAAGACCGCGAAATTGTGGGAATGCTTGCTTCTGCCCTAGCCTATGGCAAGGTTAAACAGATTTTGAAAAGCGTGGCAAGGGTGTTAGAGACGCTAGGAACATCACCATACAAAACGCTTATGTCAATGACTTTCCTAAACTTAAGGCAAACTATGCAAGGAATCAAGCACCGCTTTGCCACAAGCAAGGACATCGCCATGATGCTCTGGGGAATCAAACGAATGATTGGGGAATACGGCTCTCTTGAGGCTGGATTTATGGCCGGATTTGAAGGAAATACTGATACTATAATACCATCGTTAATTAATTTCGTATCAAAAATTCGTCAATTGATTGAAGATGATACGAAAGCGCTAAACCTTACAACTAACCAAAATTACGTAGGTTACATAGGCGGATTTAACCACCTTCTGCCCAAACCGGAGCGCGGCGGCGCATCAAAAAGATTAAATTTATTTTTAAGATGGATGGTTCGTAAAGACGCGGTTGACCCGGGGGGATGGAAAATTTTGCCAAAGTCGAAATTGGTGGTGCCGATTGACGTCCACATGCACCGCATAGGTCTTGCCTTGGGATTAACAACACGCAAACAAGCTAACCTCAAGACAGCTCTAGACATAACAGCTGCGTTCCGCGAAATTTCGCCCGATGATCCGGTAAAATATGACTTCAGTCTCACTCGATTTGGTATCCGCGACGATATCAATTTTGATGGGTTTTTTAGCGTTTATGGTATCGGCAAATTCTAAAAAAAGCTAGTCAAAAACTAATCAAAAGTTACTCAAAAGCTAGTCAAAAGTTACTCAAACCGAAGGTTTGAATAGCATTTATTTCTTTGCATAAAAACTTGACGTAAAAGGTTGACATGGGTGCGAACCAGATTATTATACCAACATGAAGGCTTTGCACAATGATTCCGATCTTTTGCAATCATTTAACCTAACTTATAGCCCTAAGTTAGATGTCCCAAGAGAAGACGCATTTGAACACATTGTAAAACTTGCATTATCAAGAACGGATGA
>Ga0256846_1000934_pt1 | contig 10040 bp, 8 predicted proteins | sample TevniametaG_FD_189098 | JGI IMG/M metagenome (GOLD analysis project Ga0256846, IMG submission 189098) | Tube worm associated microbial communities from hydrothermal vent at the East Pacific Rise, Pacific Ocean - Tevnia | ecosystem: Host-associated > Annelida > Integument > Unclassified ...
ACTGTTATCATTCATTTTATTCAGTCTGCCAGCCTGTTGAAAAATGTATAAACTCTTTTATCATCTTTATTGTTTTTAAGCCCATGGGGATCACCCCGGGCAATTATTCCTTTTTCGTCTCTGTGGAGCATGATTACCCTGTCTCCTGTATCAAATATGCTTTCAAGTTCATGGGTGACCATGACAAAGGTAATACCAAGGTTTTCAGCAAGATTCAATATAAGTTTATCCAGTTGAGCTGCAGTAACAGGGTCAAGCCCTGCAGAAGGTTCATCCAGGAATATCACCTGGGGGTCAAGGGCCATTGCCCTGGCAATGGCAGCTCTTTTCCGCATGCCGCCGCTGATCTGGTCCGGCATCAGCATGGAAGCATCCTTAAGTCCCACAAGGCTGAGCTTCATATATGCAATAAGGTTCATTGTTTCAGTATCAAGCAGGGTATGGGTGATAAGGGGGAGTTTAACATTTTCAAGCAGGTTCATGGACCCAAAGAGAGCACCGTTCTGGAACATGACACCTATATTTTTCAAAACAGATGCCCTTGTCTCACTGCTGCCGTTGTAGATGTCTTTGCCGTTGATCAGTACAGTGCCTGAAAAGGGGGTCAGCAATCCTGTCAATATTTTGAGAAGCGTGCTTTTACCGCATCCTGATCCTCCAAGAATGATAAAAATTTCACCTTTTTGAATGGAAAATGAGACATCCTTCAGTATCAGTGTATTTTTATACCCTGCTGTCAGGTTTTTCACATCAATGATAGTTGAGTTGTTATTCTCTTTTTTCATATGTTAAAAATATAAAATATTATTGAAAATACTGCATCTGCAAGGGCAATTATTATTATGGAATTAACCACAGCCTGGGTTGTTGAAACTCCCACACCGCTGGGGCCGGATTTGGTCCTCAAACCTTTAAAACATCCTGTACAGGCAATTAAGAATCCAAAAACCAGTGCTTTTAATAAGCCTCCGGCAAGATCCATTACAGAAACCTGATTAACCACCTGGGTATAGTAGGCAGAAACAGGGTGTCCCAGGGAAACAAGCACAATTGCACCGCCTGCAACTCCAACAAGATCGGCAAAGAGAACCAGCAGGGGTGTTACAGCAGCAGCAGCAATAATCCTGGGCAGGGCCAGAAAATAGACAGGGTCAATACCCATGGTAAGCAATGCATCGATCTCTTCGTTTATTTTCATTGTGCCTATTTCAGCTGCAAAGGCAGAACTCGATCTTCCGGCAAGTACAATGGCAGTCATTAGAGGGCCAAGTTCCCTTGTAACAGAGAGGCCAATGAGGTTTGCAACATATATTTCAGCTCCAAACATGCGCATGGGCATGGCTGCCTGGAATGCCATGACAAGCCCCACAATAAAACTTATCAATGCCACAATAAAGAGAGCATCAACTCCTGATTTTTCAAAAATTAAAAAAAATTCACTCCACCGGAAGATTGACGGTTTAAGTATGGTTTTAATGAGTGCAGTAATAAGTTCTCCGGTAAATGATACAGCAGAGGCAAGTTCATCCATCAATGAAAAGGTGCTTTGGCCTGTGGCAGTAATAAAATCAGGCTGTTTTTTTTTAACAATTATACTGGTGGAATCAATGAAGTTTTTACGGCACAATTCCATTGTCTGCTCGTGTTTTTCATGGGCATTGACAAATTTTACCCTGTTTCTGTTATGTGATCTGGTGAGTATCAGGTGCTCCAGGTGCAGTAACAGGGCAGCACCTGCAAAGTCAATGGATATTAATCCGGCAAGATCAAAAGTAACATTGGAAAATGAACGGTGTGCAACAAGTTTCTTTGCTTTGGTCCAATGTTCTGCAACACCGTCTGCATCAAGGTGACCCATGAAGGAAAAGATTGTGCCGGATGGCTCATCTTGTACAATGATTTTAAGTTTTTCAGGTTCCATTAAATTGGCTTTAAAAGAGATTTTTTCAATTTTAAGAGTATAGAGTCAGCAGGTTCTATCCGTCAAGTACCTGTCTTATTTTTTTTGATAATTTTACTGTTGTAATGGGTTTTATAAGAAAACCTTCTATACCAAGCTTATTTGCTTTTTCCTTTGATATCTTTTTACTGAAACCTGTGCATATAATTATGGGAATATCAGGTCGGATTTTTTTAATTTCAACGGCAAGCAGATCACCTGACATATCCGGCATTGTCATGTCTGTAATGACAAGATCAAAGTTATCAGGTACACCACGGAACAATTCCAGAGCTTTTTTACTGTCTGTACAGGAGAAGGTTGTATAACCAAGGTTATCCAGTATTGATTTTTCCATTTTTATTATGGCTTTTTCATCATCCACCAGTAAGACCCGTTCTGTTCCGGTCAGGGCATGTTCGCTGCTGCGGTCTTTTTCATCCATGGGCAGGTTTTCTGATACTGGCAGGTATATATTAAAGCTTGTTCCCTTACCTGGTTCGCTGGAAACTTTTATGGCTCCTTTTAGACTTGAAACTATGCCATGGACCATGGAAAGGCCCATGCCTGTCCCGTTTTTCCTGGTTGTGTAAAAAGGATCAAAGATTTTATCCATGACATTTTTTTCCATGCCGCAGCCTGTGTCTGACATGGACAGCAAAACATACTCCCCTGTTTTCATATCAGGTTTTATTATGGTGTACTCATCCAGAAAAATTTTTTTAAGGCTCAGTTTAAGCTCTCCGCTGGTATTTTCCATGGCATGGCAGGCATTGGTTGCAAGATTCATGACAAGTTGATGGATATGTGTAGGGTCAGCTTCTATTACTCCACAATCATCGGCAATGTCCTGTTCTATTTTTATTGTGGCAGGTATTGTCGATCTCATCAGTTTCAAAGCTTCATTGATAACCGGCTCTATTCTAATGGGTTTTACACCATGGTTTTCCGGCCGGGCAAATGTAAGAATGCGCTTTACAAGGGCGCTTGCACGTATTGTTGCGGCATGGATTTCATTGATGTTTTCCTGTAGTTCACTATCATCAGGCAGCTCAAGTTTAAGTATCTCAGCATTGCCCATGATGGGATAGAGCATATTATTAAAATCATGGGATATTCCGCCGGCAAGGGTTCCGATTGATTCCATCTTCTGGGACTGCTGGACCTGTTTTATCATTTTGATCTTTTCTTTTTCCACTCTTTTTCTGACGGCAATGTCACGTATGATTGCAAGTGAGTGCCAGATATTATCAATCTTAATGCGTGCAACCGAAAGTTCAACAGGAATAATCTTATTGTCTTTGTTCACCATCAGTATTTCAATATTGGTTTTCAAAATTTCCCTGCTGCCTGTCAGGCAGAAGTCAGTCAGGGTCTTTTCAGCAAACCTGCGGTATTTTCCAGGAATAATCATTGGGTAGACATTTCTGGCAAGGGCTTCATCTCTGGTATATCCGAAGATATGTTCTGCAGCCATATTCCAGTATAAGACAGTGCCTTTTATATCAACCATAATAATGGCATCATTCACACTGTCTGTAACAATACTGTGTATCTTCTCCTTTGCGGTTAACCTGTTTTTATAATCAATGACTGCTTTTTTCATTGCATGGAATGTGCGGGCAGTTCTCTGGATTTCAATAAATCCTGATTTTATTTCAACCTGTGATTTATAGTCATTGTTTTTGATTTTCTGTGCCTCCTGATCCAGCTCATAAATTGGCCTGGTTATTTTTGAGGCCATTATAATTCCAGCAATGGTTGCAAATATCGAAATAATAAGGGCAAAAAGTTGATTTTTTTTCTGGTTGGCATTAATTTCACCAAAATAGTCTTCTTCAGGAATATAGATGCCTATTATCCAGGACACCTTTGATTCAGAAACTTTAGTAAACATGGTAAAGTATTTTCTGCCCCTGAACTTAAAAGAGGCAAATATAGACTTGTCCTGACTGGAACCATTGTTGAAATTTTTCCAGTTCACTGCATCATAGGCTTTGCCGCATATTGGATTTTCAAGTTCATGAATTTCCGGCAGCCTCATCTGACCGGGATTCTGCCCGCTATTGTGTTTCAATTGTTCCAAATCAGGGAAAGCTATTACAGATTGATTTTGATTTATCATAAAAGCAAGTCCTGTTTTTCCCACCCGTAACCGGCTGATAAAATCAGATAGTACATCCAGTTGTATATCAACACCTACTATCCCTTTTATCTCCCCTTTTCTGTTGTAAATCGGGCCTGCAGTTGTTATGCCGGGTTTGTTAGATGTGAAAAACAGATAAGGGTCTGTCCATATGATCTGTTTTTCCCTGGCAGCTTTTATATACCAGGGGCGCTGGCGTGGATCATAGGTGTCATTATCATCAAACTGCCTGGAGATGATATTCATATTTCTGTCACGCCAGATTAACTGAGTTGTCCGTGTTTGTGCTTCATGCTGGATTATCTTTGTTCTGAACCCTTTTCCGGATCCGGGTGTATTACGGCTGGCATAGTAGAAATTGCCATTGGGCAGGGCAAGGTATATACCTGCAAACTGAGGGTATATCTCCAATTGGTCTAAAAAATACTGCTCAAGTTTCTCTGTATTGCTGTTGTCTGCATTGACAACTTTGGATGCAATAAGTTTTTTAGTTAAATAGGCCGACCCCCTGGCAATGGAGAAAAAATTATGTGTCTCCTTGAGGGTCAGATCGGAGACATTCATCATTATATCTCTGGTGTGGCGCAGCATTACTTTTTTTGTGGAAAAATAAACAGATGGTGTGATTATCAGATGGGTGCCCCAGACAAGTATAATACAGCCAGCTACCACAACCCATCGAATGGAAAATTTCAAAAAACCTCCTGAAAGCAGTTTACAATATATGAAGCGTCTATTTCCGGTGGAGTTTATTTAAGAGCGCTGTAACATTGACTTTTTCTGCAATTTATTACAATACTGAATAAAAATCAATCTTTTACATTTTTTTAAAAAAACAGGAAATCCCATGGGATATTTTGATTTTTCAGGTTTTGAAACCTCAATCATGAGATATATAAAATATGTTCTTGGAAAAAGGATGGAACATGCCACAAAGCAGGATATGTTCAATGCTGTCTCGTCCGCTGTCAGGAACTGTTTAATAGATATCAACCTTAACACTGAAACAAGGTATGTGGAAAAGAAAAGCAAAAGAATGTTTTATCTTTCCATGGAATTTTTACCAGGCAGGCTTTTATCCAATAACCTGCTTAATCTTGGAATATACGGCAAATGCCGTGAGTTTCTGCATACCATGGGATGGGAGCTTGATGAACTTGTTGAAGAGGAACATGACCCTGCCCTGGGAAACGGCGGGTTAGGGCGCCTTGCAGCCTGCTTTCTCGACTCCCTTGCAACACTTGATATGCCGGGATTCGGATATGGTATAAACTATGATTATGGGTTGTTCAGGCAGAAAATAATCAATGGGTATCAACATGAAGAACCTGATTACTGGCCAAACAGGTCATCGCCCTGGCTTGTGGGTAGAGATGACAGATATGTTATTCCGGTTTATGGCAGAATAGTTGATACAAAGGATACTCAAGGTAATTACAATCCCATGTGGACAGACTGGAGTCTGATTTTCGGCAGAGCCCATGATATTTTAATTGCAGGGTATGGAGGTAGAACAGTCAACTGGTTAAGGCTTTTTTCCGCCTGGTCCCATGGAAAGTTTAATATTGATATTTTTAATGAAGGTGATTATTTAAAAGCTGTTGAAGAAAAGATCAATTCCGAGAAAATATCAAAGATCCTTTATCCGTCTGATTCAAAGGAGTCAGGGCAGGAGCTGCGCCTTGTTCAGGAGTACTTTCTGGCTGCATGTTCAGTCCAGGATATAATAAATAATTTTCTTAAAAATAATGACACATTTGCCACCTTCCCTGAAAAGGTGGCAATCCAGCTCAATGATACCCACCCGGCACTCACAGTGGTGGAGTTAATGCGTACACTGATTGATAAATATAATATTGCCTGGGAAAAAGCATGGGATATAACCACAAAAACCCTTGGCTACACAAATCATACACTTATGCCGGAAGCACTTGAGAAATGGCCCCTTGCAATGATGGAACGTGTGATACCACGCCACCTGCAGATTATCTATGAGATAAACACCTGGTTTTTATCATTGGTTAAAGAAAGATTTCCTGAAGATGTTTTTATGATGGAAAAAATGTCCATTATTGAAGAGGGTCCGGTTAAAAAAGTTAAAATGGCATACCTTGCAATAATAGGAAGTCATTCGGTCAATGGTGTGTCCATAATCCATTCTGAACTTTTAAGGAAAAAACTTGTACCTGAGCTCCATGGGTTTTTCCCGGAGAGGTTTAATAATAAAACCAATGGAGTCACCCAGAGAAGATGGCTGCTGTCTGCAAACAGAGGTCTTGCAGGTCTTATCAGTGATGCTGTCGGTGCAGAGTGGATTTATGATTATGATAGAGTCTCCAGGATTGAACGGTTCCAAAATGATAAAGTGTTTTTAGAAAAACTTGATAATGTTAAAAAGAATAATAAAACAGAGCTTGCAAAGATTATTAAAGATACCTGTAATATTATTGTAAATCCAGATTCCATCTTTGATGTCCATATAAAAAGAATACATGAATATAAACGTCAAATGTTGAATGTGCTGGACATAATACATACATATTTCAGGATAAAAGAGAGTGGCTTTATACTAAAAAATCCGGCAACATATATTTTCAGTGGGAAAGCAGCTCCTGGGTACACTGTTGCAAAACTTATAATAAAACTTATCAATTCCGTTGCCAATACAGTAAATAGTGATCCCGGGGTAAATGAACAGATAAAAGTTGTATTCCTTCCTGACTACAAAGTATCCCTTGCAGAAAAAATTATTCCGGCTGCAGATGTAAGTGAGCAGATTTCAACACCGGGCATGGAAGCTTCCGGCACTGGTAATATGAAGTTTGCAATGAATGGAGCCGTAACATTAGGTACACTTGATGGAGCAAACATTGAAATCAGAGATGCAGTCGGGGATTCTAATATCTATATTTTCGGGCTCAATGTAAATGAAGCTGCAGAAAAAAGACAGAATTATAATCCAGAAGATTACATAAAACAGGACAGATACCTGGATAAGGTAATTAAAACATTGAAATCGGATTATTTTTGTAAAAATGAGCCAGGTGCATTCCGATTATTGCATGATACTCTTATTGAGCATAACGACTATTACCTGCACATGGCTGATTTTGCCGCTTATAATAAAACCAGGGGTAAAATTAACATGGATTTTTCCATGGGTCCCAAATGGATCATCAAGTCACTTAAAAATATTGCAGGGAGTGCAGATTTTTCAAGTGACAGAGCCATAAAAGAATATGCAGACAGCATCTGGAAAATTAAGTCTCCATGACCATTTTGCCTTACTCCAATGTTTTCCTTGTTATTTTTTTTAAATTACTGTATTAAATGTTTAAATTAAAATGAATTATATTCAAAATATGAAGGTGTCAATATGGGAATACAGGAACGCAAGAAGAGAGAAAAGGGAATGAGGCGGGCTCAAATACTTGAAGCTGCAAAACAGGTCTTCTCTTCAAAGGGATACAACAGTGCTACCATGGAAGAGATAGCAGATGTGGCAGAATTGAGTCCCGGAACTTTATATATCTATTTTAAAAATAAAGAAGAGCTGCATACATTTCTTTCCATTGATATTTTGAAGCGTATTTCAGCAGAAATTGAACTTGTTGCCAAAGAAAGCGTTTCTTCTGAGGTCAAGCTGGATAACCTTCGTGATGTTTTTATTGAAGTGTATGAAGATGACCCAATGATTTTGATAAACCTTTTCCATCTCCAGGCAGGAGAGACTCTGAAGAACTTATCTGAAGATGTCCTGGAACACCTGAAACAGACATCGGCCAGGGCTTTAAGCGCTATTACATCAATTATTGTGGAGGGAATCGAAACAGGTATTTTTATTGATGATCATCCTGTTGCTTTGGCAGATGTTATCTGGTCAACTTTTTCAGGTGTTGTTCTGTGGGTTGACAGTAAACGTCTTCTCAATGACCAGAAAGATTTTGTCAAATCAACTTTAAAGACTGCCTTCAGTATTGCAAAAAAAGGTTTGAAAAAGGACTGATCCTATTTACACAATCTATGTATTGTCTGGGCATGCCATTCACCACGTCCTGAAAATGTAGGGATCCTTTTTTTCTTAAGATATGCTGCTATTGTTGCAAAGGTTGCCCTGTCTCTTCTCATTGTTTTTATAATATCAAGTACTTCATCCTTGGTGTACCTTGTGCCGGTGGCATAACTTGTTGTGATAACAGGTTCTTCATCATCAGGCTGTTCCACATTGCTGCCGGTTAAAAAATCATTAAGGTTCTGAATCAGTGTCGTAACCGCGGTATTCTTTTCAATTTCAGATGCGACAAGTGTTTCATGGATTTCTACCGCCCTTTCGATACTGGCAGCTATTGCAGAAATATTGTTACTGACTACGGGTGCAAGCGCAGCCATGATTTTTTTAAATTCTTCACTTTGCTGGATGCTGCTAAAACTTGCTTCCCGCCGGTCTTTCAGCTGTCGGCGGTCTGTTTTCGGACTATAGTAATTGTCCATGGATTTTCTTGTTTTAGAGCTTTTGTTCTTAGAAGTTCTCAGGCTTTTTAGAAAATCACTCATGATAAAATCTCCTTCCTAATAAAATAATAAATTACCAATACATTCAGGAGCTGATATTTCAGCAGGTGCTCATAATACGAAACAAAATAATTTGGAATACTTTTAATAAATCATAAACTAATCAGAAAAATAAGTCAAGTACGAAAAATGAATCTGGAGAATAATAATTATCATTTCTGAACAAGTTGTGTAATCTCTTTTGTAATGCAAAAATAAATATCTTCATCGCTTCCATATATATCAATGACATCCTTATGGTTAATAAGGTTTTCAATTATAAAAGCAGTAATATAAAGGCTTGCTATGTTGGGGTTTGCAACAAGCCCCCTCAGTGGTGCAACCTGGTAGTCAATATCAAAATCTTCTGATGTGCAAAGAGAGGAGAGACATTTTCCAAGCTGCTCCTGGATAGAGTTTTTACTCACCGTCTCAATCATGCCCTTTTCAATCAGTTTCATTGAAATTTTATTGCTGAACGTGTCAGTGTTTTCCCTTATGGCATTTATAATCTGTATTCGTTCCCGTTCCTTTGAAGATTCTATCTTTGATAAAAGTTTTGTCTCCCTGTCCCCGACCCGAAATGTTTTACCCATATATATATCCTTACATTATCACAATTAAAGTAACTATACATAGTACACTAACAATGTGTTGATTTGCAAGGTAAATTTTATGGATATTCAATAATAATTTGGGGGGAGCTGGGTTTAAATCTATTTATTTTGATTTTAAAAGCAATCTCTTTAAAAAACATGGGAAGGTCATTATTATTTTTAATATTAAACTGAAACGCTTCGATCTCTCTTACTCCATTAATATCTTTTAAGACCATTTTTCTATGGTTTAATCCTATGATTGCTGAAGAAACAACCCTGACTTTTTTACAGGAAAATAATGGTTCAGGATTGCCGACTCCAAAGGGTCTGAGTCTGTTTATCTGTTCTGCAAGTTCAAATGTTACCTTATCAAGGGCAATGGCAAGTTCGATATTGACTGATTTCAAAAAACAGGTTTCATCAAAGTTCATGTCAATATAAGTTTCCATGGCATTTGCAAATTTTTCAATATTCTCTTTGCAGATGGTGATTCCGGCAGCCATGGAGTGTCCCCCGAATCTTTCAAGAAGATTTGAATGCACTGACAGGGCATCATGGATATTAATTGAGTTTATACTTCTGCATGATCCTGTAAAGGGATCACTCAAAGTGCTGATGAGGATGACAGGTCGTGAGTATTTTCGTACAAGATGCGATGCTGCGATCCCAAGCACACTTGCATTCCATTTTTGATCCCATAAAATAAGGATTTTTTTATTTAAAATCTGCTTGTTTTTCTCAATCCTGGCAACGATATCATTGACGATTTCATGCTCGATTTTTGCCTTTTAAGGTTAAGTTCATT
>Ga0256846_1000935_pt1 | contig 10021 bp, 7 predicted proteins | sample TevniametaG_FD_189098 | JGI IMG/M metagenome (GOLD analysis project Ga0256846, IMG submission 189098) | Tube worm associated microbial communities from hydrothermal vent at the East Pacific Rise, Pacific Ocean - Tevnia | ecosystem: Host-associated > Annelida > Integument > Unclassified ...
TACCGGATCACCACGGCCCTTTTCCTTCATGCCGACTGGGCCCATCTGGTCGGTAACATGGTGGGGCTGGCCCTGTTTGTCACAGCTGTCTGCAGCGTCGCGGGGTTTGGTGCCGGCAGTTTAATGATCCTGGTATCGGGAATGCTGGGAAACCTGTTCAACGCCCTGTTGTTTCAATCCGGGCATTATTCCATCGGGGCATCCACGGCGGTGTTCGGTGCCGTCGGGATTGTCGCAGCCCATCTGTTCATGGTTAAATGGCGGCAATTCGGCCATCGGCTGAAAACCTGGCTGCCGCTGGGAAGTGGTCTGGCGCTCCTGGCAATATTGGGCGCCAGCATAAACACCGATGTGACGGCACACCTGTTCGGATATCTGTCGGGATGTGCGATTGGCCTGGCGTTCAGTGCCGCCCGGAAAATGCCGCCCCCCCGAAAAGCACAGTATGGCAGTCTGCTGGCGGCGGTCGCCCTTGTTCTGGCTTCGTTTCTGAGCGCCAATATTCCCTGATCTACGCTTAAAAAATCCGGAAATAATCAGCAGTGGGAATAGAAACCGCCGCAGCCCGGATCTACGACCGGGACCGCCAGGCCTGGGTACGCTTCGTCAGCCCCCGCGTGATAAAAAGGTGAATCAGACGGGCGGCGACATTGGTATAAAAAATCATCATGCCCATGGCTGCCGCCGGCGCAATATCCCCTGCGTCATCCATATTCATCACCGCGACTGCAGCAAGGGCCGTTTTCGGCGAATAAAGAAAAATAACGGCAGAGACCGTGGTCATGGCATTGACAAAAAGATAAATCGAAATATCCAGAATAGCCGGCATGCAGACCGGTACGGTGACTTTGGAAAGCAGTTTGTAAAACGGTTGTTTGAGGGATGCGGCCACGGCCTCAAACTCCCGGTCCATCTGTTTTAATGCGGTTACGGCAGTGAGGTGAGAGACGGTATAAAAATGCGTCACCGTACAGACAACCAGGATTACCATGGTCCCATAAATGGCGTTGAGCGGGTTGGCCGGGTTGTTGAAGAAAAAGATATATGACAGTCCGAGGACCATCCCTGGAATGGCCATCGGCATCATGGCCAGGAACTGAAACCCCGTCCGGGCAACCAGAAAACCGTTTATTTTTTCCACCATGTACGCGCCTGAAAAAACAACCACGGTGCCGACAAAAGCGGTCATTAACGCCAGCTGGATCGAATTGTAATAGGACCCCCAGCCACCCCCGTCCATCACATCAAAATTATAATTTCCCAGGCCAAGGTGTAAATTATAGGGCCACAGTTTGATCAGCGCCGCGTATTGGCACACAAGAATGATCCCTACAATGAAAACGCCCATCAGGCTGCAGTAGGACAGACAAATCGTGTCAAACCGGCGGTTTGGTTTCGGTTCATAGGGTACCGAGCGGGAAGAGAGCTGCGCAATCTGTTTTTTCTGGACATACCGGTCCAGGGCAAAAGCCAGCATCGCCGGGATCAGCAGCACCACGGAGACCACCGCGCCCATCTCAAAATTCTGCTGGCCGATGACCTGTTTATAAATGTCCACGGCCAGCATGTTATATTGCCCGCCGATGACCTTGGGCAGTCCGAAATCGGTTACCACCAGGTTGAAGACCACGAAAGCGGCCGAAATCAGCCCGTAGCGCGCACCGGGAATGGTTACGGTCCAGAAGGTTCTCCAGGCGCTGGCCCGCAGGGAAACGGCGGCCTCGTAGAGACGGGCATCCGAAATGGCCAGCGCCGTGGTAATGATAATCAACGCGTGGGGAAACGTGAAAAAAACCGAGCCAATGACAATACCGATGGGGCCGTAAATGTCCGCGCCGAACATCAGACTTTTGAGCATCCCCTGCTTGCCGAACAGGTAGACCAGCGCGATCCCGGGCAGCAGGGAAGGCACAAGAATCGGGACCATGGCGATAATCCGGAAAAGCCCCTTTAAGCGCATGGTGCTTCGATTCAGCGCATAGGCAAACCCAAATGCCAGGCTGACCGTAATAAGGGTGGTCAGGATCGAAATAAACAGTGAATTTTTAATTGATCGAAAAAGTGCCGGCGTCGAGAAATATGTGACGTAGTTGTCCAGCCCGATGGATTTGGATGGCCGCAGAACAACCCGTCGAAACTGGTTTGATGTGTAGGTGTGCCAGTCGTCACCTGTTATCCGTGTGGTTCCCTCCAGAAAAGATCCTTTTTTGTCCAGCTGCCGGAAACGATATTGGGTTTTGCCGCGAAAACTGAAATCAGGAAAAAAAGTCGTCGCATACAAACGGCCGTCCGCACTGGTCAGCAATTCTTCCGGTTTAAGGACTTTGGCGGTTTCATTGATCTGGCGGGCAGTCATCGTACCACTCCAGCCGTCACCTTTATTGACCTGGAATTCATATTTGTCCAGATCAAAAGAAGCGGTCCGGAAAGACTTGGACAGCATGGTATAAAGGGGGAGGGCCAGCGCAATGATCAGGTAGATGGCGATAATGATCATAAATCCGGCCATCAGGCGATCATCTTTACTCGTTTTTGGACGGATAATCGGCGCCGGGGTCATTTTTGTGTCAGTGGTTATAGAAGTCATGATTATCGGCTGGTGGCGGCGTTGAAAACATAGAGACGATCGGAAGGCAGTGTGACGGCCATTTTTCGGCCCACCGATGTGTTCATCCGGATGGCGGCATTGACGGACAGGTCAACAATCAGCCGGGAATCTCCCAGCTGTTTGCCGCCAATGTGAATCCGCCAGAACGATCCGAGAAATTCCATCTCCTGCACCGTGACATTGAAGCTGTTATCAACCGGGGTATCCGTGGCCGCTGCAGCATCGGCCGGTTGAATGTCTTCGGGGCGGATAGCCAGGACAGCTGGTTTCCCGGGCGGCACATCATGTCTGCGGCAGGCCAGGGTCAGCGTACCGAGACGGACCGATTCAGCTGTTACGGCCCGGCCGTCAACACGGTTCATGGTACCGATAAAATCCGCCACGAACAGGGTTTCCGGTTCCCGGTATATGTCTGTCGGGCTTCCCACCTGGTCAATGGTGCCCGCGTTCATGACCACGATACGATCTGCCATGGTCAGGGCTTCTTCCTGATCGTGGGTCACCATGATCGTGGTCACGCCCAGTTTTCGCTGAAGAGATTTAACCTCATGCCTTAAATAGGTGCGTACTTTTGCATCCAGCGCGGACAGTGGTTCATCAAGCAGCAGCAACCCCGGGGAGGTAGCCAGCGCCCGGGCCAGGGCAATCCGCTGCTGCTGGCCGCCGGACAGCTGGGACGGATATTTCTTTCCCTGTTCGGGCAGGCCCACCAGCTCCAGCAGTTCGTCCACCCGCTTTTTGATATCAGCACGCGACTGTTTCTGGTTTTCCAGGCCAAAGGCGACGTTTCTTTCTACCGTCAGGTTGGGAAACAGGGCATAGGACTGAAAAACTATCCCAAAATCGCGCTCAGACGGTGGCAGGGCCGAAATATCCCGGCCGGCCTGGTGCACGGTACCCGCGGTCTGGATATCAAGACCGGCAATGGCCCGTAAAAAAGTGGTTTTTCCGCAACCGGATGGCCCCAGAAAGCAGACAAACTCGCCCTGGCTGACATCAAGAGATATATCGCTCAAGGCGGTAAAGTCACCGAATTTTTTGGTTAGTCTGGAAATCTGGAGATAGGGGGCGGGGGGGGAAGTATTCGCTGCAGATGGATCGCTCACGGTCATCATGCCTTTTTATTCTTCGTTTGATATTATTGAAATTTTGCGGGGCCCGGATGGTGCATAGCGCCTGGGATCCCCGGTTTGCTGAAAATATCCCGACGCAGGTGGAATATGCCATATTTGACGGGAAAACGCGATGCTGGCCGCCTGACCGAATTCATCCGTTCAGGCGGCCAGCAAAGAATCATGTACAGGGGGCAGACAATGGTCCCCCGGGGAATATGCTTCCTGCTATGTCAATGCAGGCATCATTTTCCAGTACACTAATTCTTTTTGGGCTCCGACTTGGAATCGTAGCGTTTCTGCCACTCGGCAAGAATTTTTTTCCGGTGGTTGGCCGCCCACTCAAAATCATTTTTAATGAGCTTGGAAACCGTTTCCGGCGGAAAATATTTTACCGGTTTTGCGATGCCTTTGTAGCCGACAACGGCATACGCAGAATTATACATCTCCATGGCTTTCTTTGAGATGGACCAGTCGATCAGTGTTTTGGCAGCCTCAAGCTTGTCCGTGCCGGCAATAATGGCAGATGCTTCCATGTCCCAGCCAATCCCCTCTTCCGGGATAATGATTTCCAGCGGCGCGCCTGCTGCTTTCAATCTGGCCCCGCGAAAGGCAAACGACACACCAACGGCGATTTCCCCGGCCGCCGCCAGCTTGGCCGGTTTGGACCCCGAATGGGTGTAGCGGGCAATATTTTTATGGAGAAGATCCATATATTCCCATCCGCCTTTTTCGCCAAACAACTGCAGCCAGCTGGAGACATCCAGAAAACCCGTCCCCGATGAATTGGGATTCGGCATAATGACGTGGCCCTGGTACATTGGTTTGGTGAGATCTTTCCAGGATTTTGGCGCGACCAGGTTGTTTTTCTTTCCCTCGACAGTGTTGTAAGTAATGGCGGCCACCCAGGCATCCATTCCCACCCAGCTGGGCACGGGATCATTGTCGTAAAATTTCGGATCCAGATTTTCAAGGCCCTTGGGTTTGTACGGATAAAACATGCCTTCGGATTTCATCAGCAGTAAAGAGGTTGCCGCGAGTCCCCAGATGACATCGGCCTGCGGGTTATTTTTTTCCGCCAGCAGCTTTGCCGTCACAATACCCGTTGAATCCCGAACCCATTTAACGTGGATATCCGGATAATCCTCGTTAAACGTCGCCGCATATTTTTGCAGATCTTCCGCTTCAACCGCCGTGTAAACGGTCAGGTCGACGGCCAGCGCGGGGGGCGCCACCGCAAATGTGGATACGGCAGCGATACATGCCACTACAATAAATACCTTCAGCACCGAGTGTCTCATCGTCTCCTCCTGAATTTAGATTTTTGGTTGCAAGGTACAACCCGTTGGCCACAGCTGAACACCGAGGCCCCTTATACATGGTTGCTACGTTTTTAAATGATGCGAATCCAGTTTAGATTTTTCCCGGATCAGATAATCTCAGCTTGAATCACTTTCTGCATTGCTGGATTCGGTCAGGATGTCTACCACGCCAATTTAAAGTTGTCAACGCACCCGGAGAATACCATTTATCCAGAGAATACGATTTTCAGCGGCATTTCTACAGTTTACCCGTTATCGATGACAGGTATGATTTTTTATTGCCTTCCCGCCGGAATATTGCTAAGGACAGGAGAATTTTTCCAGGAGTTCTGAACATGAGACACTCATCTGTCATTTTTTTGAGGGTGCCATAATCGACCCGATCATTCTCATCATGCTGGGCGCGGGGGCGTATGTCGGATGGAATATCGGCGCCAATGATACGGCCAATTGTATCGGTACATCTGTCGGCTGCGGACTCATTTCTTTCAAAAAAGCAGTTGCGCTGGTAGTCGTCTTCTCCTTTATCGGCGCCATGCTCCAGGGCGGCGCGGTCATGAAGACCATCGGCAAAGGGATTGTCAAGCAGGATCTGGGGTATACCGCCGTTTTTGTCGCCCTGATCAGTTCCGGATTTTTTGTCACCCTGGCCACATTTTACCGAATTCCCACATCCACATCCCAGGCCATCGTCGGCGGCGTTCTCGGTATCGGACTGGCCGTCCAGGCCGAGATTGATTATTCCAAGCTGGCAACTATTGCTGAAAGCTGGCTGGTCTGCCCTCTCCTGGTCATGGCCCTGGCATTCAGTCTGTATCATTTATTAAATTTCATCCTGCAACGCATCAACAAAAGCCAGCTCCTCGTCCACAACACACTGGGATGGCTGGCTATTTTCTCCGCCTGTTATGTTGCCTATTCCATGGGCGCCAATAACGCGGGCAATGCAGTGGGACCCATTGCCAACCTGGGGATCTTCCCGCCGGCCTTCCTGCTGGCCGTGGGGGGCATCGCCATTGGTATCGGAGCCATCACTTATGGAAAAAAAGTGGCCGATACCGTGGGAAAAGGCATTACGCCGCTGGATATCCCGGGCGCCTTTATTGCTCAGCTTTCCTCGGCGCTTGGCATGCACCTGTTTTCCATGCTCGGCATTCCGGTATCCACTTCCTCGGCAATTGTCGGTGCCGTCGTTGGAGTGGGGCTGGTACGGGGCGCCAAATCCATCAGCAAGAAAACAATTATCACGATTCTGGCGGGTTGGGCGCTGACCCCCACACTCGCCGCCACAACCGCTTTTTTTATCTATCGGGGGTTGAAAATATTGCTATAATGGCATTGGCCTGTTAATCTATATCGGCATCGTTGCCGAACCCGTAAGACAGCCTGGTGTATTTTTTAACCTGGACGGAATAAACTTTTGACAGATCATACCTAATTTGAATTGCATTGCTAACCGGTAACGGGGGACCCCATGGTATTTTTCAAAAAAGAAAAAGAGGTTATCAAGCTTATTGAGAATCATGCCGACAAGGTTGAAGAATGCCTTACCCTGTCAATCAAGACAATTTCGGCCTATCTCAATGACCATATCCCCGAAGCCAAGGAACTCGCCCGCCAGACGGATCATGTTGAAAGCGAAGCCGATATGGTGCGCCATGAAATTCGCGACAAACTGTATCTGGGCGCGTATATGCCCCTGCTGCGCGAGGATATTTACAGGCTGGTTGAAAGTCTGGATATAGTGGCCAATTCCTCGGAAAAAACCTGCGATTTTTTTCTGAATCAGCGGCCATTGGTTCCGGATGCATTTAAGGCGGATTTTCTTAAAATAACCGAAGTTTCCATGGGCGTGGGCGAGTCCCTCAAATATGCGGTTCTATGCTATATAAAAGGGGTCTGCCCCATCGAGGTGTCCCGGAATCATGCCAAAGACATCGGGATGATGGAATCCAAAGTCGACAGCCTCGAATGGGATCTGACCAAGAAAATTTTTACCAGCGACCTGGATTTTGCCCGTAAACTTCACCTCCGCCACTGCCTGGATCACATCGTCAGCGTTTCCGATCGGGCCGAAGAATCGGCCGGCCAGCTGGAACTGGTGACCCTGAAATCCATGATCTGATTCCCAGTCCGGGCCGGCTGCCGACCCGGGTCAAATCATACCGGGCGAATCCATCATACCCGCGGGAACCGCAATCAGCAAAATCAATCCTGACGGCCGAATCTCTTTTCGGCGGATATACCCATACTTTTCTCCTGGTTCTTCCGTCGGCTGCACCGCCAGCCATCCAATACTTTCCCCAATTTATTTCCGTCTGAAAAGCGATATGTATGAATTTTTTTCATGCATTTTATGATTTTTATTAGCTTGACTAATACCATGCCCCTCCCTAAAAACCAATTCGAATATCCTGCAAATCCGTCAGCCAAATAAACACCGCACGAATAAACATCGGAGGAAAAAATGGACCGAGACCCTGTGATTCGCCGTAAAACATCAATCTCGTACAAGACCGAGGAAAAGACCGTCATGCGCGGGTACAATTTAAGCGAACTGGCCGAAGAAGGATACTCCTTTTATGATGCCATGTTTGTGTTGTTCCAGAACCGCATCCCCGCCGAGGAAGAAGAAAAGATGCTCAAATATGAAATGGGCGTTTTTCTCGAGCACTCGATGTCCCCCTCGGCCGTCGGAGCCATCGGGGTCAGCGCCGGGCGGCCCAACCTGCCCGTGTGCGTGGCGGCCGCCGTTTCCACTTTCGGCGGGGTCCACGGCCCTGGCGCCGCCCACGGTTACATGCTCAACAAGTATCTGGAACGGGCCGACAAAGAGGGCAAGACGGTTGATGAGATGGCCAAAACCCTGGTGGACGAATATATGGATGCCAAAAAACCGGTCATGGGCATGGGCCAGCCCCAGCATATCGACAGCGATCCCCGGGCCGAACCGATCCACCTGAAGCAGGAAGAACTGGGCCTGGAGGGAGTTTATCTGGAATTCCAGCGGGCCGTGGAAAAATATTTTCATGCCCGCCGCAAGGCCGACGGCCGGTCTTATGTGGGGGTCAACGTGGTCGGATCGGGAAACACGGCACTGATGGAGATCGGATTTTCACCCAATGCCGGCTGGTGTATCGGCAGTGTGGTACGAGGGTTCAGCTGTGCCGCCCACGCCCTTTTCAACATGAAAAAGGGCCGGGCCTGGGGCGCTTCCCGCAACGAGCCCATGGTCCAGATGATCGATCTGTCCATGATCAAGTACGTCGGCCCCGAGGACCGCATCGTTCCCAAACAGGATGAGCGCCAGGAATATGCCAAAAAGCAAAAAGAAGAAGGGGAATACAAAAAATGGGTTATTTAAATAAGGAAAAAACCGACCGGCTGAATCAGCAGAAAAGAGACCGCGGTATCGGCAACCTGGGAAGCCCCAAAAATCCGTTTGACTACCATGCCCGGGAATACGGGACTGTTCCCCGGGACACCAAGCGGGCGCCGTTTCAGTGGGTATCCGAAGTGGCTTATAAAAATGTCCATCGCATCGTTACCCGGGGGTATGATACCACCGAACTGATGGAAGAAGGATACGGCGTCATCGAGGTCCTGTTCGTGGATTATCAGGCCCGCATCCCCACCATTGAAGAAGAAAAAATGCTCAACTACGTCATGATCATGGCCCTGGAAGACGGCATCTCTTCTCCGGCGGCCATTTCCCGGATCGTGGCCCGGTCGAAAACATTTTTAACCCAGGCCTGCGGAGCCTCCATCATGGCGTTTGGCCATGCCTACGGGGCCTACTCCGCCTTCGGCAACCGGCTGGATGACTACCTAAAAAAAGCCGAAGCCGAAAACCTGACCCTTCAACAGGCTGCCGAATTACTTGTCAAAGAGAATCTACACGATGAGGCATTGGGGGTATCCGGCCTGATGCTCAAGGACCCGGCCGCCCAACGGATGATTGCCCGGGCCAGAAAACTCGGCATTGCCGGGAAATATATTGAATTTACCGAAGCCGTCGTCAGCGCGGCCCAAAAAGTCTCGTCGGATCCGGTTGATCTGGACATGCTCGGGGCCACCGGCGCGGTGATGCTCGACCTGGGATTTTCCCCTGAGGCAACCTGGGCCATTCTGGCTGTGACCCGGTCTTTTGCGGCCGGCGCCCACTACATTGAAGAAGTCGAACGAGAAGGAACCACCCGCCTGGGCCAGCCGCTGACACCGAAGGAAGACTACGATGGCCCGGCAGACCGCCCGGTGCCGCCGCTGTCCGAGCGTCCCACGCTCGACCGGTCGGCCATCTGCAAAACACCGGCGGAGTGGAAGAATCGATTTGAGTCCATGAAATCGGTCCGCGGCAGCGGATTTGCCATCGTCGAGGAGGTGGAGGATCCCAGTAAGAAATCGGGGATCAAGAAAGTGGGAAAGCTGTAGGATTAACGAGTGTCGATTGACTATTAAATATTGAAAACTGACGTCTTTCGAAACATTGACATCAGAGAGGAGATAATATGGAAGTTGTCAAGGCGGTGAAAAGGAACGTGCTGCTCAACCCGGGTCCGGCAACGACCAGTGATGCCGTCAAATATGCCCAGGTGGTGCCGGATATCTGCCCCAGGGAGCAGGAATTTGTCGATGTCATGGCCGGCGTCCGCGAGGATCTGGTCAAGGTCGTCCATGGCGATCCGGCCAGATATACGGCCGTGATCTTTACCGGGTCCGGAACAATCATCCAGGATGTGCTGGTCAATTCGCTGATACCGGAGGGAAAAAAACTCTGCGTGGTGAACAACGGCGCCTATGCGGCCCGCATGGTGGAAATCGCCCAACACTACCGCATCCCCTGCGTGGACATTCAATTCCCTCCAACCGGTCTGCCCGACCTGGAAACGGTCCGTGAAGCGCTTGCCAAGGATCCTGATATCGCCGTGGTGGCGGCGGTTCACCATGAAACCGGTACCGGGGTGCTCAATCCCATCCGG
>Ga0256846_1000936_pt1 | contig 10014 bp, 8 predicted proteins | sample TevniametaG_FD_189098 | JGI IMG/M metagenome (GOLD analysis project Ga0256846, IMG submission 189098) | Tube worm associated microbial communities from hydrothermal vent at the East Pacific Rise, Pacific Ocean - Tevnia | ecosystem: Host-associated > Annelida > Integument > Unclassified ...
TTATTCATGAACATTTTATCGGTTTTTCTGCATACAGGTTTGCCTTCAATTGTAACATCGGGTGACCATGTAAGAAATTCAGCTTCATCAAGCTGGGTAAAAGAAAATATCCCAAGATCTGTCCCTGGTTCATCTCCTGTACTTTTGGAAAATTTTGAACCTTTGATGGCTATGGGATTTCCTCCATCAGCTTTTACTGTCTCGCTGCCGTTAACAAGATCCTCTGCCTTTGCAACATTTATATAATTAATTGGTATAGAAAATTTACCCCAGGGGGTCATGCAGATATCAGGGAGGTCTGATGTTGCTGTTCCTCCACAGCCTTTATGGCACAGGGTAAGTCCGTTTACTGTTATAGTCGGTGACATTTTTCTCCTCCATGTATTTTCAATAAAAGAGTACTCCGTTTTCCTGAATCTGAACTTGTCCAGACAAGATTATAAGAATCATGTTTAATCGATGTTATTGCAAGGTTTATGAGGTTGGGGCTTGTTGCTGCACCAATATCTCCCCAGGAAGCTGATGGAACTGTTAAATTATCTTTATCAAAATTAAAATATTTTCCATTATTCAGACAGGCATATCCATACTCGTCAGATCTATATTGCTCTCCATTAAGATCACAGAATATACGGGATATTTTTTGATCCCTGGGAAGAAATTCCAGCACTTCTGCCATAGCTCTGGAAAGTGCCCTGCCTTTGGAAATTTTATCTTTTGTTATTGTGTTTTCTTCATTTTCCGTAGCTGTTGCAACAATGGTTGCAAGTATTGGCAGATTATATTGTCTGGCTGTTGATTTGGTTGTAAGGAATAATAAACCTGAAGCTTCTCCCGGGATAAAACCAAACCTGTTACCGGAAAGTTTAAGTCTGTCTTGTGCATTAAGCCATGCAAGGGTCACAGGGTTGCAATATGAATCAACCCCGCCTGCCAGACAAAAGGCACCTTCACTTTTAAGATAGTCACCTGCCTTTTCAATTGCCATTATGCCGGAAGCATGGCCCTGGGGCAGGACATGCATGTTGGATTCATTTAAACGTTCTTTGATTTGTTTTATGGCATATTTATCAAACCCTGGCCTTATCTCTGGTGTGCCCAGAAAAACAGGTAAATTGTGCTCTAAAACTTCAGGCAGATTTTCGTGGAAAAACTGCCTCATTTCTGCCAGGGCAGACTCAAGAAGCAGAATCATGCGGTCAGTACCTGTATAAAGCTCATCAAGATATGATGCAAGGCCTAATATTACAGGCCGGCCATCTGCATCTTTACATTCCGGGTGGGATAAAAACCGTACAATATCAGCAAGTACCATGAGACCTGACATTCTTGCCGTTGTGCCAACAGGAGTTGCAGCAGCACATCTTACAATACATATTGTTTTGTCTTGAGTCATAGGTTTATTATTGTTTTCTCAATTAAATGCTCTTTCCCATGGCATTCAAATGCTGTATGCCAAACCATAAGCAGTCTGTTATCATCGGGTTCAATGATAACTGTATGGAGATTGAGTTTATGTTCAATTAATGAAGAATCAAATTTTGTCTGACATTTTGGTCTGAGTCCTGGCAGATTAAATGTCAGGTTTGAATCTGGATGAAGATTCTTAAGTTCAACACCTTCGTTACCCTTAAGAAAACCCTGAACCTGTTGATCCACTGGCGCCTGCTGATAATATCTAGGATCAAAATCTTTCAGGTATGAACCCGGGTTATTTTTATCGAGTCTGCCCTGGTAAAAGACCCTGGGAGCCCAATTGTTCGCAATTACACCAAAGCCTGCAGCCACTTTTTTTTTAAATCTTTTTGTTGTTTCAATGTTGGGGACTTTTCTGCCCCTTAAAGATGATGATTTTACAGCAAACCCTGTACCCACGGGGTTTAATTCAAAACATCTGTGTTTTGACTTTTTCTTATGAATCGTATCAATCCCGCCATGGGCACGTTCATATACAATGGGCATTTTAACAAATGGAATTGTAAGTGATTTCGAACCAAAAACACCCTTTCTCCATATCCTGTCACCCCTGACAACCAAGGTTTTATTAATTGGCCCAAGTTTCAGGCACACTTCTGTTCTGGTAACATGTCTGCCGCCTGGTGCATGGGCATGGCCGTTTAAAATTATATCAGTTGCAGGTTTGTCAATGATAAAATCAATATCATATTTAATACTTGATATTCCAGGTTCAAAATTGTATTCAGGAGTGTGTATTACCTCCGGCTGAACCGCTGCCGGCTTTGTTTTACCATCAGGCAGTATGTCAAACCCTGCCTTAACAATAATGATCCTGACATTTTTTCCTGAATTATCATATTTAAATTTTCCAGCAGATGTAAATGGTGTCCTGTTATCTATTTCCCACATACTGAAACTCCTGATCCACAAGATTTTTTTCTGAGGGTCAACCAGTGAATTCTATAACAAATCATTTACCCTGGTGCGACATAGCTTCCCTTTCTTCTTTGCATATGATTTGCAGTCTATCAATTCAATATCGTGAAAAAATGATGTATAACCCGTGAAACATCAAGCTTCCACCACTGTTAAAAATTCATACCATAAATCCATATGAATGCCAAATGATTTTTACTAAATAGTTGCTATTTTTTTAAAAAAAGGCTTTTGCTGGTTACTTATTTCTTTTTTTTATTCTGTACCAGCCATCCAGCCTTTTTTTTACGACCTTTTCATATCCTCTGTCCGTGGGGGAATAGAAACGATGGTTCAATAACTCATCAGGAAGATAATCCTGGGCAGTATACCCGTCTTTGTAATCATGGGCATATTTATAGCCTTTACCATAGCCCATATCTTTCATCAGCCCCGTGGGGGCATTCCGTATATTAAGGGGAACCGGAAGATATCCTGTCTGTTTAATTACAGAGCGAACTTTTTTTGCTGCTGTATAAACAGCATTGCTCTTGGGGGCTGTGGCAAGGTAGATGGCTGCCTGGAACAGCGCTTCATCACCTTCAGGATGCCCCAGAAACCTGAAGGAATCCATGGCATTCAAGGCAACAGTCAAAGCTCCCGGGTCTGCAATGCCAATATCCTCTGTTGCAAACCTTACCATTCTTCTTAAGATATACATTGGGTCTTCACCCCCATGGAGCATTCTCCCAAGCCAGTAAACTGCTGCATCAGGGTCACTGCCCCTTAAACTTTTATGAAGGGCAGAAATAAGGTTAAAGTGCTCCTCTCCTGACTTGTCATACCTGACTGCTTTTTTTTCAAGGGCAGGCTCGACATCTTCCAGACCTACACTCTCTTTATCAGGATAATTCATGGCAATGGTTTCAAGATTGGACAGCGCTACCCTTGCATCACCATCGGAGATATCAGCAATATGATCAATTGCCTGGGTGGAAAATTTTATATCCAGCAGGCCAAGGCCATTGACCCTGTCACTTAATGCCGCTGCCAGGATCTTTTTAATGCTGTTTTGATCCAGGGGTTTAAGGGTTAATACTCTGCACCTTGAAACAAGGGCAGGGATCACTTCAAAGGATGGATTCTCAGTGGTGGCTCCCACAAGGGTTATTACGCCATTTTCAACATGGTGTAAAAATGCATCCTGCTGTGCTTTATTAAACCTGTGAATCTCATCCACAAAAAGAATTGTTCGTCTTTTATTAAGCTTGCGCTGTTTTTCAGCATTTTTGATAATCTGTCTTACATCCTTTACACTGGATAATACAGCTGAGATATGAATAAAATCAGCCTCTGTCTTATGGGCAATAATGGTTGCAATGGTTGTTTTACCGCACCCGGGAGGTCCCCATAGAATTATTGAAAAAAGATTATCATTTTCAATTGCCCTGTGGAGGAACCCGCCCTGCCCTGTAATGTGTTCCTGCCCTGCAAGCTGATCCAGACTCTCTGGCCGCATTCTGTCTGCCAGAGGGGAATCAAAGCATAAATCTTTTCCATTACTTTCCATAATACCCATGCTATTGCTTTTCCCTCTTCTGCTTGCGCAACCTTTGCTCTTTTCTGTTTTTATGCCTTTTCCTTGCTGTTCTTCCCCTGGACTTACCATATTCATTCCTGGCTTTTGCAATTCTTTTAAACTCCCTGTTACCTGACCTTGCCCTGAAATATAATCGCAAAGGAATCATCCCAAGCCCGGATATCTCCCTTATCTGATTTAAAAGATATCTTTTATAGGAAAAATGAACTGCATCGGGAAAATTAACAAAGCATACAAAGGCAGGAGGTCTGGTGGAAACCTGGGCAGAATAATAGAATTTAAGTCTTTTACCCTTGTACAAAGGAGGTTCAACCCTTAACACGGCATCGGCAATTATCCTGTTGAGCAGACCTGTATTGATCCTGCAGGAGTACTGATCATATATCTTTTCAACCACTTTAAATATTTTACGGGTACGAAGACCTGTAACAGCAGAAATTGTCATGGCAGGTGCATGGGCTAAAAATTTTGCTTTATATCTCAAATCTTCAAGTAACTCTTTCTGGTTTTTCCCCTGTTTTTCAGAAAGGTCCCATTTATTTAAAAGAAAAAGCACGCCGCACCCTCTTTTTTCAGCATAGCCTGCAATAGTTACATCCTGATCAGTGACCCCTTCTGTAACGTCAATGAGAATAAGTGCCACATCACAATTATCCATGCTTTGAAGCGATTTGATGATTGAAAATTTTTCAATTTTCTGCTTGACCTTTCCCTTGCGCCGTATACCAGCTGTATCTATCAGGGAAAATTTTCCATTACCATGTTCAATTGTCAACTCCACACAATCCCTTGTGGTGCCGGCAAGCTTATTTACAATCACCCTTTTTTCGCCAAACAACCTGTTCACAAGGGAAGATTTTCCCACATTGGGCCTTCCCACAACAGCAATTTTTATTTTGTTATCCTTTTCATCTTCCACTCCATTGACCTTTGGAAAGGTTTTAATCATATCATCCAGAAAGTCTCCAACTCCGATACCGTGTTCTGCGGAAACAGGGTAGAATTTATCAATACCCAGGGAATAAAAATCAAAAATTTCCTCAGACAGCTTTCTGCTTTCACACTTATTGACAAGATAGAACAAAGGTTTGCAGGCTTTTCTCAGCACCATGGCAAGTTCCCTGTCATGGGGAGTAACCCCATCTCTTGCATCCATTATCAGAACCAGGGTGTCTGCCTCTGTGATTACAATATCCAGCTGCTCTTTGATATCTCCTGCAAAATAGTCCTCGTCTGAACTTAAAAATCCGCCTGTATCAACAAGGAGAAAATCAACATCATCCCAGGAAGCCTCACAATACTTCCTGTCCCTTGTGACTCCCGGCATATCATCCACAAGGGCCTGCCTTGAACCGGTGATCCGGTTAAAAAGGGTTGATTTGCCCACATTGGGCCGCCCGAGAAGTGCAACAACAGGTTTCATCTACTTTATCCTCCAAAGGCTAAAAAAGTATTTTTCATCATTTATAAGGCTGCATTGTTATACAACAAATGAATATTTATATAAAGAGAGCATGGGTATATGGAAAATAATAAATTTTTTATTCTTGACATGGACAGGCATACTTAGTAATAGAAATTTAATAAATTAATGTATAAAATTTTTGTTCCAATAAGGAGTATGAATGTTAAGAAAAAAAGTATTTCCCACATTTGGCAGCCTGAACACAAAAAAATGTGAAGAACTGCACTCTGATATGATTAACAGAAGCCGCCAGATAAAAAAAGATTATGCACTTGCAGAAAAGCAGACCCAGGAGGATATGAAAAGGTTAAAAAGACAGGAAATTGCAGCCATGAAGAGAATTAAACAGGTGTGCAAAAAAGAGAAAAACCTTATTTCATACTACAATCAGTTATCATGTTAGGCTCTCAAATTTGAAAAACCTTTCTATTAAACCCATGCCGGGTTCATATCATGACCCGGCACTGTAAATATCATCCAACCCAGCCTGCACACTGGGATTGTGCTTCCTGTGATAAGCAGTATTGCAACGAATGTGTTACAGAAAGAGTTGTGACAACCAATGGTGTTAAAACCGGAACAATGCATCTATGCCCGGATTGTAATTCAGAGCTTCTATGGATTGGAGCATCCAATGTTCTAGAGCCCTTCTGGACAAGATTACCTAAAATTTTTCTATACCCTTTTTCCGCCAAGCCAATTACCGTATCCCTGATTCTATCCATAGTTGCATGTCTTTTTTCATGGTTTCCCTTTGTGAGGCTGATAGCATATGCGGTTCTGATAAAGTATGCCTTTTCAATCCTGAAAACCACCATGCATGGCAACCTGAATCCACCGGATATTGAGACTCTGTTTACAACCGATGATTTTACTCCTGTTATCAAACAGTGGATCATGTATATCCTGCTTGCTTTCAGCGGCTTTGCTCTCCTGAGGTTTGGCTACATAGGGATTCTGCTGTTTTACGCATACCTGATTATTATCAGTTATTCACTTCCTTCCATGATAATGCTGCTGGTTACTTCCGAAAGCCTTGCCCATGCATTGAATCCAGTAATGTTTCTAGGTTTTGCATATAAAATCGGAAAGGGGTATCTGATAATGTGGTTCTTCCTCCTGCTCCTGCTTTCAGCACCTGGAACCTTAGGATACTATATCATACAATATCTTCCAGGGTTTACGCAAAAGTTTTTAATCAATTTCGGAGAAAACATGTATACATTTATTACATACCATTTAATGGGTTATGTAATACTTCAATACCATGAAAATATCGGCCATGAAATTGAGTATGAAGATTTTCAGGAAAACACAAGGGCCGGAGGACAGGCAGCAAAAAAGAAGCTGCAGGAGGCACAGCAGGCAAAAGAGCAGGCACCGGAATTTGAAGTTGACTCACAAAGTAATATCACAGGTCAGGCAGAACTTCTGACACGGGAGGGCAAGCTTGATGAAGCACTTGCCTATATTAAAGAGACTACTGCTGAAAGCGGCATTGTAAGCTCTGTTCTGCTGGAAAGATACTATAATCTTCTGAAAATGAGAAAACATACTAAAGAGATGGTCAGCCACGGGCTTAAATATCTCAACAGATTGATAAAAAACAATTTAAAGACAAAAGCATGCCAGGTTTATATTGATTGTGCAACAGCAGATAAAGCATTCAAACCCACAGCCCGGGACCTTGCCAAGGTGGGAGCCTGGCTGAATCAGGAAAATAAAGTTAAAGCTTCCATAAATGCCCACTCAAGACTCATAAATTTCTATCCTGAAAACAGACTTGTTCCAAAGACCTATCTCCTGCTTGCCAAAATTTATAATGAAAAAATGAATAATAAAACCAAATCAAAAGCAATTCTTAACATCCTGATAAAAAAATTTCCAGACCATGATATAATTACCCATGCTAAACAATATATCCAGCAGCTGGAATAGACTTTTTCTATCCTTTTACAGCAATATGTTTAATATTGTCCGCCTCATTTGTTCCCGGGTATTTCACGGTTAATATTTTTTTATAATATGTGAATTTTTTATGATCTCCACTCTTTTTAAATGCAAGTGCAAGTTTGAAAAGAGCATCCGGGATCTGAGGTGTATCCGGCTTTTTACGTAAAAAAAGTAAAAGTATTTTTTCTGTTTTATCAGTGTGGCCAAGGGTTGCAAAAATTGAGCATAACTTTATGAACAACTTAGCCGGAAGTTTTGGCACCTTTGCAACAGCAGCATAATCTGTATATATGCGATGAATCAGGGAATAGTTTTCACGTTTTCTGCTTAAAAGACTTAATATTTTTCTGGTCGTTATGTGGAATTGGCTGCTTTCCGGCTCAGCCTTAACGGTTTTATAGAGCTGCTCAAGTACCACTGTATTGCCTGGTTCTTCTTCAAGGGCCTTTTCAAGGATCTTTTTTGCATTATCAAACTCAAGCCTTCCTGAACATGCCATGGCCTCTTCCAGATATCCCGGGATATTGCTCTCTTTTTCCTCCACCAAGGCATCATTATCAACCATTTTTAAAAACCTGATATTAAGGTATCCCAGGGCAGCACCACCGATAAATCCTCCAACATGGGCCATATATGCTGTGCTGGAAGGCCCTCCAAAATAAAATGACCATATCTCCTTCCCGATCCATATGGGTAGAAGCATTATGGCAGGTGCCCTTAAATAATTAAAATAGAACCCGACAGAGAAAAAAACTTTTATTTTTTTCCTGCCATACATGGTTGTGACAATACCCATAAGACCGGAAATAGCACCTGATGCTCCCACAAGGGGCCTTAAGCTTGAATAATTTATTGCCCAGAACAGGGCCACTGAAGCAAAGCCGCTTAAAATATATGCCGGAAAATAATAACCTCTTTTTGACCCTGCTTCCACAAGACACCCTGCAATCCAGAGGAAAATCATATTCCCGAACAGATGGCCCGCCCCCCCATGGAGAAACATATGGGACAAAAAGGTGAATGGTTTATGCCATGCAGGCGTAAAACCATATTCATGGAAAACAACTTTTTTCATCTTAAAGTCATAATTTTCGCGCAATGATTTCCATTCATTGTAATTCTCATCATTGCTGATTATTATCTGATCATTGTGAAGCTTTATCAGAAAACCTCTGTCTGTTTCAATCTTTCTGTGGAGGGCATAAAGATGTTTTTCAAACTCTTTTCTGGATAATTCCGACTGATCAGGCCATCTGATTTCTTCATGATCCTTCCTTGTTTTCATGTACTTTTGATACTCTGGAATCTCAATCTCAGCAAGGCCTGATTCAAAGTAGTACTTTTCCGCATTATAAAAATTTTCATTATCATTGAGCTGAAAAGCAAAATATATAAAAATATTGACAATAATTAAGAAAATCGTGATATATGGCGGATTTTTAAAACTTATTTTTTCTGTTAATGGAATAATAAGCATAATCTAATGTTCCACAATCCTTGTCTGCTTAATTTTACAGGCAATAAAGTTGAAACAATAGTATAATAAAACAGACTTGTAAATAAAAAAAATTTTAAGACCAGCAATTCCCGGTCAAAAATTATTTTTAAGATTAACAAAGGAATAAGTGAGGCCTGGATATGCTTTTTCCGTTTAGGTTTCACTTGAAACAGATGCACTCCAAAAGCATATCCAGGCCTCACTTTGCCCGATCTTATGCCTTAACCCATCTTTTCGATTTTTTTTATAAAATAGACCTAAAACTGCATTTTTTCAAAGATTATAAAAATTTATATTATATAATTTCAAACGGTTAGATATTTGACATGTTATATTTTTTCAATGTAGTGCCATAATATTAAATAATAGTTGACTTTTTCATTAACGTAAATTATAATCAATTTCATGTATATTAGAAGAACAACAATTAAAAGCAGAAAAAATGGTGGACAATATTACACATATAGATTGGTAAAGTCTAAACGTATCGCCGGAAAAGTTCGCCAACAAACACTATTAAATCTTGGCACAAATTTTTCACTGCCCAGAGAGCAGTGGTCTGAACTGGCTAATCGAATTCAAAATATCATAGATGGACAACTTGAAATTTGTAAAACACCCCAAACAATAGAAGAGCTTGCTCAAAATTATGCCGCTCAAATAATTCAATCCCAGCAGGAAAATGAAACTTCAAACAATCAACAAGATGATAGAGAAGTAGATATAGACAGCCTGGAAATAATCAGGCCGCGTAGTATTAGCTGCGAACATGTGGCACTGGAAGCTTTCAGAACTCTGGAGCTTGATAAATATTTAGAAAAACAAGGTTTTAATGGGCAGCAAGTTGCTGCAGCAACCGGCACAATAATTGGGCGTATGTGTAATCCAGGCAGTGAACTATCAACTCATTACTGGCTTCAAAATGTTTCAGGTTTAGGTGAACTTATTGATTATGACTTTAATAAGTTGAATTTATATAAAATGTATGCAATTTCTGACCAACTTCTTAAGCATCAGGAGTCCCTGGAAAAGCATCTATATTCACAGGAGAAGAAATTGTTTGGATTCCATGAAACAATAACACTTTATGATCTTACAAACACATATTTTGAAGGTAATAGTTTT
>Ga0256846_1000938_pt1 | contig 9992 bp, 5 predicted proteins | sample TevniametaG_FD_189098 | JGI IMG/M metagenome (GOLD analysis project Ga0256846, IMG submission 189098) | Tube worm associated microbial communities from hydrothermal vent at the East Pacific Rise, Pacific Ocean - Tevnia | ecosystem: Host-associated > Annelida > Integument > Unclassified ...
ATTTTTACAAGTTGGTAATCCTTGTAATTACTTGCTTCTATTGTAACAAGAATTGAGGCTTGCCCCTCGTACCAAGGATTGGTTTTTAACAATTGCAAAGCAAGACTAACTTTTTTCTTCTGCATATTCCCCAAATTGCCGACATTGATTGTCTTTGTATTGATGCTAATGAAATTATTCTGAGGTTCTATTTTTAATATAACATTACCGGCAGGTGCAAGATAATTCGTTACTTCAAGACTAATTACAATAGGTTCGTAGTTTTTCAGTGCATCGCCCGAGCCGAGAATAACATCACTAATTTCGATGCCCGGTATGCTTGGACCGCCATTTGTACGATTATAATTTAATGCTCTAAATGCGTTCAGTCTTCCATAATAATATGGTCTCAATGATGGGGTAGTCGTAACTACATTTTCGGAAGTAGAGCGTAATTGATGAATTATTTGTCTGGGAGTCCAATCTTTGTGTAGGGCTTTGACCAATGCCGCCACACCGGCAGTAATAGGGCTAGCCATTGATGTACCGCTATTATATTTGTATTTGTTTTTCGGGACTGTTGAATAAATGCCTTGACCGGGTGTATATACAGTAGTAATTAATCCCCAGTTAGAAAAACTTGCTTTGCGATTATTCGAGCGTGTAGCACCGACTGCAAGCACATTGTCGTATCCAGCCGGGTAGAACTCACCATTGTCGATATTCTTACCGTCATTGCCGGTAGCAACGACAACAAGACAGCCCTTTGCAACGGCATTATTAATTACATCTTGACCGACAGGACTGTATCCGCCGCCGCCCCAACTACAATTGATAATATCTACACCGAGATTAGCGGCATAAGTAATAGCATCATAACCACGAAAAATACCGCGAATATTCTTATCCGAAGAACATTTTATTGGAACAATTTTTGTTTTGAAGCCGGCACCGGCTACACCTTTTTTATTGTCTGTAACCGCCGAAGCACAGCCGGCAACATGAGTCCCATGCGTATTGGCGGAAGAAGTCCCGGGATTAGTCGGATTATTGTCTTCCTTCCAACGTCCATAAGCAATATCCGTTTGGCTGACATTACCTACAAAATCCCAACCCCTGACATCATCAATTTTTCCGTTGCTGTCATCATCAATATTATTATTAGGAATTTCTTTTGGATTTGTCCAGATATTTGCCGCCAAATCCTGATGTTCCCAATCGGTTCCTGTATCTACAATTCCAATGACAACCTGAGTGCTGCCTTTTGTAATGTCCCATGCTTCTTTCAGTTTCATATTCTTGATGAACCATTGTTTGTTTATGCTCGGGTCATTAGGAGAGAAAACGGGCTGATAGATAAAAATAGGAACTGCATATTCCACTTCAGGATTTTCCATAAGTCTGCGGCATACATCATAGGGATTTATATTGCTTTTGTAATGTATTTCGAGTATGCGGTCAATACCGAAAGGTTCCGGTTGCAGAGGTGTATCGCCTTTTGGTTTTGCAAAGGGAGTGCTAACCATTTGAATTTCCAAGTCATTCAAATCGACCATTAAGGTAGATGAATAGATAGAGTTTGTGTTTTTATCAATACTAACACGTTGCTTAGTTTTGATATGAATTGAATTAGGTAAATACTTATCCGAAGTAAGATATGGAATATTGATTATTTTTGCCGCTTTATGTTCTCCATTGACCTCATCACCGGGAATATAAATACTGTAAGCATAATTCTTGTTAGCTCCTGCAATCAATGAATTAGAGGCGGCTTTATATTCCGAATAAAGAGATTGGCTAATTAACAGTGTTATTAATACATATAGTCTTAATATTCGCATACATTACTCCAAGTTTTTCATTATTTAATATCTTTACAATTTACAAAAATTTTCTAACATATTAAGATTAATTTGTGGCGATAAACAAAAGATAATTATTATTAAAAAAATTTAAGAGTGTTATAATAATAATTGATAGTAAACGTAATTAATGGTGTAATAGGTAGTATTTATAAATATATGGAGAAGAAATGAAGAATTTCGCAAAAAATCTAACAATGCTTATAGCCGCAATTATATTTACGGCATCGACTGTATTTGCTGATGGTTTAACGGATAAATCTAAAAAAGAGTGCTGTGGTGGAAAAGCAAAAATGGAAAACTGCAAACAAAAAGAGAAATGTAAATCTCACAAAGATTGCAAAGCAGACAAAAAATGCAAATCAAAAGAAGAATGCAAATCTCACAAAGATTGCAAGGCAGATAAAAAATGCCAAGATAAAGATGCTAAATGCTGTAAAGGCAAGAAATCCTCAAAGGATTGCGGCAAATCCAAATAAGCGATTTATATTCTGATACATGAACGGAGCGGCTTCCAGCTGTTCCGTTTTTTTTTGCGACAAACTTCCGAAGGTAGGACGGGCTGTTCGGCTGTTTAAGCCCCCTCTCGGGAGGGGGTTTGGGGGTGGGTTAAAGAATATGAAACAGCCGGAGCTATCAAGAGTATCTACATCGCTAGGTTAAAGAGAAAGCAAGTACAGCCGGAAAACAGCACTGTAACCTAAGCCCCGTAGATGCTTCATTATTATAGCGAAACTCGGGGCTTAAGTTATCCGATAAAAAAAGAGGCTGTCCCACAAAAGGACAGCCTCTTTTAAATCAAACAAACAAATGTATTAGATAAGTGTTGCAATAACCAAAGCAACGATTGACATAAGTTTGATTAGAATATTAATCGAAGGACCAGATGTATCTTTGAACGGGTCGCCAACCGTATCACCAACAACGGCGGCTTTATGAGGTTCGCTACCTTTCTTGTATATCGTACCGTTAATATCAACACCTTCTTCAAAAGATTTCTTAGCATTGTCCCAAGCGCCACCGGCATTTGATTGGAAAATAGCCATAAGCACACCAACAACCGTAACACCTGCGAGCAAGCCTGCGAGCATTTCAGCACCACCGGCAAAACCAATAATAACAGGAACAATAATAGCCATCAATCCGGGAAGGACCATTTCACGAATGGCGGCTTTTGTTGAAATTTCAACACATTTGGAATATTCGGCTTTTCCATCAGCGGCTTCATAAACTTTTTGTTCCTCAGCAGTCCACTTACTATGGTCATCGCCTTTTTCTTTCATAATTTTAAGAGCGGCTGTCAATTCGGGAATATTTTTAAACTGACGGCGAACTTCTTGAATCATATCCATAGCGGCACGTCCGACAGCACCCATAGCCATAGCAGAGAAAACAAAAGGCAGTACACCACCAATAAATAATCCTGCCATAACATTTGCTTTTGAAATGTCAATAGTCTTGATATGAGCGGCAGTCATAAATGCACCGAACAGAGCAAGAGCGGTAAGAGCGGCAGAACCAATAGCAAAACCTTTTCCGATAGCGGCGGTTGAATTGCCAACTGCATCAAGTTTGTCCGTACGTTCGCGAACTTCGGGAGGAAGTTCGGACATTTCGGCTAAACCACCTGCATTATCTGCAACAGGACCATAAGCATCAACAGCTAGCTGAATACCTGTCGTTGCAAGCATACCGACAGCGGCAATAGCAATACCGTATAAGTTTGCATAATCAAATGAAATAATAATAGCAACGGCAATTAGAAGCACCGGAATGGCAGTGGACATCATACCAATACCAAGACCGGCAATGATATTTGTAGCGGCACCTGTTAATGATTGTTCAGCAACTTTCTTTACCGGACCTTTGCCCAAACCAGTATAGTATTCGGTAATCATACCAATACCAACACCGGCAACAAGTCCGACTATAGTGGACATAAAGATACCGAATGAAGTAATAACTTTCGGATTATCATATAATGGGTCATTAAATACCCATGAAGCGGGAAGCATCCAATTAATAATAAAGTAAGAAGCAATAATCATAACGCCTGCGGCAAGGAATGTACCTGTATTTAGTGCCGTTTGCGGATTGCCACCTTCTTTTACTTTAACAAAGAAAGTACCGACTATGGAAACAAGAATTCCAACAGCGGCAAGAATAAGCGGCAAAATAGAAGCCGACATTCCACCGAAAGGAGTATTAGCAAATTCGGGAATAGAGAAAAATGCAGTACCAAGAACCATTGTTCCTATAATGGAACCAACATAAGATTCAAAAAGGTCTGCACCCATACCGGCAACATCACCCACATTATCGCCAACATTATCTGCTATTGTTGCGGGGTTCAACGGGTGGTCTTCGGGAATTCCCGCTTCAACTTTACCGACAAGGTCGGCGCCAACATCAGCGGCTTTCGTATAGATACCACCGCCGACTCTTGCAAAGAGAGCGATAGATGAAGCACCAAAAGAAAATCCGGTAACAACGGTAATGACCCTTGACAATGCTTCTTGCGAGTCCGTACCGAACATATTGCTGTATAATATGAAAAGTGCACTGAGACCTATCACACCAAGCCCAACAACGCCCATACCCATAACGGAGCCACCGGTAAAGGCAACATTAAGAGCCTGATTCAGACCGGTTCTTGCGGCATTTGTAGTTCTTACATTTGCCTTAGTAGCAACCTTCATACCAATAAATCCGGCTAAACCGGAGCAAAAAGCACCGATGAGGAATGACAATGCGACCAAGGGCGAAGACGCTTCGCCTAAGCTTGCTCCCTGTATTCCCAAAAGAATTGCAACGATGATAACAAAGATTGCAATAACCTTGTACTCCGCTTTGAGGAATGCCATAGCGCCATCAGAAACATATTTGGCAATTTTCTGCATTCGTTCATTACCGGGGTCCTGCTTTGAAACCCATACTGCTTTAATATAAGTAAAAAGCAGAGCAACCAATCCGGTTGCAGGTACTAAATATAATAATGTGTCCATAAAACATTACTTCTGTTTGTGAATAATAAATAAATTAGTATCAATATTTTTGTTTTCTTAAAATTATTATTAATGAACAATAATATATAGATTTTCTAATTCTAACAATCTTAACATTACAAAAATAATAAAAATGCCCGTTCGATAAGCATATCAAACAGGCAAAATTGATAAAAAATCATTTTGTAATGAAAATGTGTTTATTTGGACAGTGTATCAGCTTTTACATTTGTGGTACCTTGTGCTACTCCGATGATACCGCTGACAATCACCCAACGACCGTCTTCTTTTCTCAATGTACGTGCTACGCGAAGGAACATATTATGCAGAATATTATCCTTAACAACCGTCAAAGGCATACCGTAAATGATTGATGCAAATGTACCGTAGGGGTCCATTTGGATAGATATATCACTCATATCTCCATAGCGCATTTCATCAACATTATTAAACTGCTCTGTCAATTTGTGCTTAAATTCATTTAGATTATTAATTACCTCCGAGGAATCTGTTCCGAAAAACACAACATCATCTGCTAAAGTTGGCAGAATACCGGCAAAATCCTTTTGTTGAAAAGCGGAATTATAATTATTTAGTACTTCTATAACAGAACGCTTTTCAGCTTCAATTTCTTGGTTAGTCAGCGGCTCGACCGAGGGAGCGCAAGAAACAACCAAAACCAATAACAATAAAAATTGTAGATACTTTTTCATAAACATTACTCCTTATGTTAATTAAAGAATTACCCTTAATATCGTAAATTTTTTTGTAATTTTCAATTTTTTTTCGATTTTTTTTCAATTTTTTTTCGATTTTACTTATTAATATATAATAACAATTTGTTCCAAATACATAAATAATAAAGTATTAGAAGATTTTCGGGGAAAATTATCAGGCGATAAATATTTTTTTGTTGTTTGTGATTTTTCGTAATTTTAATAAATATTATTGAATTTTTTTAATTATTTAATAGGTTTGTATATGAAATATTTTTTGATTTTATTACTTTCAGTAGCAACTATTCTGAGCAGTTGCGAAAAAATAGGTGGAGACAAAATGAGCAGTATAACAGATGCCGACGTTAGAAATGTACTCACAGAAATTAAAAACAAACTGGACGAGAATATTCCAAAGCATTTGGAACGTGGCGTTAAACAAGTTGCAAAATTTTGGACATCGGAAGACGGTACGAATAACGATTTTCGTAAATTCTGTACGGACAATTTTATTGCTTCGGAGGATACACTCGGAATGGTTTTTAATAAACTATCGAAATATTTTGAATCGGTAAACGGAAATTTCAATAAACTTGCACTTGAACTTTCTTGGACAATGCAAGTACAGGAAGGTGATATTATGCCCATTGACCTTATGTTCAGTGGCTACGACCCTTCATCGCATTTCAATAATGATTTATTCAAGAACAAAATAGCATTCTACACAATGCTAAATTTCCCTTTCTATTCTCTTGAAGAAAAAAATGAACTTGGTAAAAATTGGACGCGTAAGCAGTGGGCTTATGCCCGTATAGGTGATTTGTTTACTTCTCGAATTCCGGCAGAGATTTTGCAAAACATTGCAGAAACTCTTGCAAAAGCGGACAACTATATTGCCAACTATAATATCTATGTAGGTTACTTAGTTGATGACGAAGGTAAATCTTACTTTGAGAAAGATAAAAAACTTATTACTCATTGGAATCTGCGTGATGAACTGAAAGCACAGTATGCCGAGCCGGACGGATTGCAACGCCAGAAAATGATTTACAAAGTAATGAATCGTATAGTAACTCAGACAATACCTGAACCGGTGATAAACAGCGGAAATTACACTTGGAATCCATTTAGTAATATGGTTTACAAAGATAATAAAGAAATCAAAGTAAAACCGGAACCTAATACACGCTACAAGTATCTGCTTGATTTATTCCGTGCGCAAGAAGCCGAGGATAAATATTGTCCTTTCTATCCCTCGTATATCGAACGTTCATTTGCCAGAGATATGGAAATCCCACAGCCGGAACTGGAACAAATATTCATTAATTTAGTTTCCTCACCGACTGTTAAAAATATTGCTAAATTGATTAAGAAGCGACTTGGCAGGGATTTGCAACCGTTTGATATTTGGTATGATGGTTTCAAAGCCCGCAGTACAATTTCCGAAGAAGAACTATCGACAATCACAAGAAAGAAATATCCTACACCGCAGGCTTTTGCAAAAGGTATGCCGGGAATTCTAACAAAACTTGGATTTACAAAAGATAAGGCTGAATGGATTGCCGCTCACGTTCAGGTGGACCCCTCTCGCGGTGCGGGACATGCTGCGGGGGCGCAAATGAAAAGTGATAAAGCACACTTACGCACACGTGTTGCACAAAACGGAATGGATTACAAAGGATATAATATTGCCGTCCATGAGTTCGGTCATAATGTAGAGCAAACAATCACTTTGCAGAATATTGATTACTATATGTTGCATGGGGTACCAAATACTGCATTCACGGAAGCGGTAGCATTTCTGTTCCAAAAACAAGACCTCGAATTACTTGGAATAAATAACAGCGACCCGAAGCGAAATTATTTCAAGACACTGGATAATTTCTGGTCTGCTTATGAAATAATGGGTGTTTCACTAGTGGATATGGGAGTTTGGAAATGGCTCTACAAGCACCCGAAAGCAACACCCGAACAGTTGAAAGAAACAACAATCAAAATAGCAAAAGAAATTTGGAACAAATATTATGCAGAAATATTCGGCATAAAAGAGCAACCGATTCTCGCTGTATATTCGCATATGATTGTTTATCCTCTTTATCTATCGGCATATCCTGTCGGTAATTTAATTGAGTTCCAATTGGGTGAGAATTTCAAGGGCAAGAATTTTGCCGATGAGCTTACACGCTGTTTACTATCCGGCAACATTACACCTGCTATATGGATGAATAATGCAGTCGGACAAAATATTTCTGTAAAAGCCTTGATTGATGCCGCCGAAGAATCCTTGAAAAATATTGAATAATACTAATAATTTATATTGTGGAAACAGTAACCGCACCCCCTTATAGATGCGGTTACTGTACTTCGCTCGTCTCAATGACATTCTCTTTGCCGAGGTGAATTTAAAACTATAATTTCACAAACTTATACATCTTACCACCCACACGCACAAAATACACACCCGCCACTAAGTCCGACACATCAAGCCGAATATGTCCCCCTTCGGAGGGGGTGCCTGCGGAGCAGGCGGGGGAGGACAAAACCACATTAGCCAGCACATCATAAACCCTAACCGCATCTTTAAAGGTGCGGTTACCCGCCACGGCAATATCTATATAATCCGTTGCCGGATTAGGATAAAGCAAAGGGTAATTACCGTCTTCATTGTTAGGTATAGTAGTTGTAAATTTTGTATTTATTAAATCTAGATACCTGCCAATAGAAATTATTATATATTTTCCATTGTTTGATAAATCAATATGTGTAAATGAGGATTCTGTATATTTATACATTTCATTCCCCGTTTCAACATTCCAAACAATAAGAGAATTCTGCCCGGGACCATTTGACGTAACGATATACTTATCATCGGGCGAAAACTCAATGCCCGTCAGCGACGGTCCGTTCACAGGCAGTCGCCGCAATAACTGCTTTGTGTTGAAATCGTAGATTTCTACGCCATAATCGGTTGATGCTGTTGCTACTGCATAGTATTTGCAATTTGGTGATAACACCATTCCTCTTGAATTGCCAAAGTTATCTATACTATCCATTGTTTCGAAATCATATTTATTATATGATGCATATATCTTATAGTACTTTTCATCGCCAGGATGTTCCGGGTCTTCGTATGTTCGTATTCTGTGCCCTATAAATGTTCGTGAATTACATGTAAAAAATACATAATCTACTGTTGAATATATTAAATTAGGCTCTTCTGGGAAGAATTTTGTTTTTAATATCTTTTTTGTTTCCAAATCGAAAATTCTAATACCATTGGGTATATTCGTTATTAAGTACTTCTCATCTTTACTTATATCAATACTTCCTGTTGATTGTATTCCATCGTTTTCAAGAGAATCAATTACCTGGAATGTTTTAGTATCAAAAATTTCATATTTTGTTCTTGGTGCATTTGTTCTGATAAAATTTTCATCATTATTGATAAAAAATACTTCATTACTGCCCGGTATTCGTATAATTTCTTCACCTGTAAAAGCATCAAAGAATAAATCCATTTCATAGCCATGTCCAACGATAATGGAATCTGTCTTAGAAAACTTAACCATATAAAATCCGTCTATCTGGCCTGTTTTTTTAGTCCAGACCGTATCCTCGAAGTAGCTCTGTGCCTTTATGCCCGCCGGCATAAGCACTGCGAGTAATGCGATGATAAATAATAATTTTTTCATTTTATTTGCCTTATGTTTTTTTACATCCTCCCCCGCCGCTTTGCGGCACCCCCTCCAAAGGGGGACAAACAGGGCTTTTCATTGTGTTTGCCTTATGTTTTTTAAAACACCCCGTCCTGACGCTGAGCGTCAGTCCACCCCTCTGCAGATGGGAATTAAAAACACATCCTCCCCCGCCGCTTTGCGGCACCCCCTCCAAAGGGGGACAAACAGGACTTTTCATTGTGTTTACATTTGTTTTTTTTATATAGACGCTCCAAATGTAAGAAAAGTTACAGAGAAAAGCAAAATTATTTAATAATTTGATTAAATCATCAAGAGAGTCGGGCTGAGAGTGGGTGTTTTGTATTATATTTCCCGACCCCAAAACCCACTCCCGAGAGAGCCTATCTCTCCTCAATGGCTGTGTCAGACGTTTCTAACCGTACCCTGAAGGATGCGGTTTGAAACAGCCGACATAGCTTGAAAGGCAGAACAGCCGAACACTCCGCCGCTTCGCGGCACCCCTCTGCGAGAGGGGAATTTAAGGCAAAAGGCATAGATGCTTTGCTGCTGTTTTCCGGATTGGCTTCGCCGCTGCCTTATGGATTCTTCGCCTTTGGCTCAGAATGACGAACGATTTTGTTGTAAAAACCGTACCCTGAAGGATGCGGTTTGAAACAGCCGACACAGCTTGAAAGGCAGAACAGCCAAACACTCCGCCGCTTCGCGGCACCCCTCTGCGAGAGGGGAATTAAA
>Ga0256846_1000939_pt1 | contig 9990 bp, 8 predicted proteins | sample TevniametaG_FD_189098 | JGI IMG/M metagenome (GOLD analysis project Ga0256846, IMG submission 189098) | Tube worm associated microbial communities from hydrothermal vent at the East Pacific Rise, Pacific Ocean - Tevnia | ecosystem: Host-associated > Annelida > Integument > Unclassified ...
GAACAGAAAAAAACCTGCAATGGAACCGGCTTTAAAAATATTACCCCCGTCAGAAGATGTATTTGACCTGTTGCGCTGAAGCACTATTACAGGTAAAAGAGAAAGACATCCAAGGACAAACCTGAGCCCGTTGAATGTAAAAGGCCCGACATAGTCCATGCCCATTCTCTGGGCGACAAAGGCAAACCCCCATATTGCTGCAACGCAGAACAATATAAAATCTGATTTAAAAGTCTGTGATTTCATGATATCTGATGACATTGATTAAAAAATTAATAAAGACCATGTTCTAATATGGGGCAGGGGAAAAGGTCAAGCAAATAAAATGAAAATCAGGAAAACCGATTGCAGGTATATGGCAGGCCAGCGTTTGATGCTGGGATTCAACGGTACAGACTTCAATGATGAACTGCGCCATATAATTGAAGATATAAAGGCATGCGGAATTATTCTGTTCAAACGTAATATCCAGAGCCCTGAACAGGTTGCAGCGCTTTGCAGAAAATGCCAGGACCATGCCAAAGCATGCGGTATCCCTCCACTTTTCATTGCCATTGACCAGGAAGGCGGAACAGTTTCAAGGCTTGATCCGCCCTTTACCCAGTTTAAAGGCAATCCTTTTATTGGATCTGTAAAGGATGCAGAAAATTTTGCCCTTATTACAGCCAGGGAACTTAAAAATGCAGGAATCAACATGAATCTTGCCCCTGTTCTCGATGTCGTGCCTGAAGGAACAGACAGCATAATGAAAAAAAGAGCCTTTGCAGGAGGCCCTGAAACTGTTTCAGAACTGGGCAGGCACATGATTTCCACATTCCAGGAAAACGGCATCATGGCAGTTGCCAAACATTTTCCCGGAATAGGCCGCACTGTAAAAGATTCCCATTTTTTTCTGCCTGTGCTTGATACGGATTATGCAGTTCTTGAAAATTCAGATCTGATTCCGTTTCAGGCAGCCATTACCGGCAATATTTCAGGAATAATGCTGTCACACATACTTTATACAGACCTTGACAGAAAATGGCAGGCAAGCCTGTCTCAGAATATTGCACACAGGATTTTACGCAGGCAGATGGGCTACAAGGGAATTGTCATGACAGATGACCTTGACATGAAAGCCATTGAGCATGACATGAAAACCTGCATTTACAGAATAATGGTTTCAGGCATTGATATTGCCCTCATATGCCACAAAGGCCCTGATATTGACATTGCATTTACTGAGGCAGCAAGGCTTCTGGAACAGGACGGGAACCTGTTTGACCTTGGTATGAAGTCCTGTGAAAGGATAGGAAAATTAAAAAATAATTATCTGAAATATCCGGTCCAGGTTTAGAAACCTGAAGTATTGATTTTTTCCCTTGAAAAGACATCCTGTTCAAGAGTGCAAAGCCTGCCTTTGCGTATCAGGGAATATCCCCTTGCAGCAATCATGGCCCCGTTGTCTCCGCACAGGTCACAGGGAGGGGTAAAAACTTTTATTCCCTTTTTCCGTGCTTTTTCTGACAGTTTTTTAATAAAGGTTCTGTTGGCAGATACGCCTCCTGCCACTCCTATCATGGAGTTTGCCCTGTGCTGGGCTGCCATGATCACCTTGGCGCTTAAAACATCAATTACAGCTTCCTGAAAAGAGGCGGCAACCTGTGCTTTTTCAGAATCTGTTCTGATATTTTCTGTGTGAATATAGCGTGCCACAGAGGATTTAAGCCCGCTGAAACTGAAATCAAAGCTTTCAGGTTCAAGCATGGTTCTTGGAAATGAAATAAGGCCGGGATCTTTTCCAATGGCTGTTTTTTCAATGACAGGCCCTCCCGGATAACCAAGACCCAGCATTTTGGCCACCTTGTCAAATGCTTCTCCTGCTGCATCATCCCTTGTCTGACCCATGAGTTCAAAATCATCTTCTGAGCTTACATTGTATATATTGGTATGCCCGCCTGATACGACAAGGGCAGTAAATGGAAACTCAGGAGGGTTGTCTGAAAGAAAAAGGGAATGAATATGTGCTTCCAGATGATTTACTCCGGCAAAATCAAGGTTTTTTGCCCATGCAAATGACTTGGCAAACGTGAATCCCACAAGAAGCGCGCCTGTAAGACCGGGCCCTCTTGTTGCCGCCACTGCGTCAATTTCATCGACCCTGAGCCCTGCTTTGCCAAAGGCCTGTTCCACCACAGGCACAATGGCTTCAAGATGCATTCTTGAGGCAAGCTCTGGTACGACTCCGCCGTACTGGTTATGGACATCAATCTGAGATGCAACAACGCTGGACAGTATTTCTCTGCCGTCCCGGACAAGTGCGGCAGCAGTTTCATCGCAGGAAGATTCAATCCCCAGTATAATCATGACATGAATTTAAAAATCAGACCCATTGAGTCTGGGGCTCATTATTGTTTCTGGATTCTATTTTACCTATGAAATATGCTTCAGCATCCATGGCACCCAGCCTGTCCATGATTTCCTGGGCAGAGTCTTCAGGCACCACAAGCACCATTCCTATGCCGTTGTTAAATGTTCTGTGCATCTCAATTTCAGGAACGCAGCCCTGTTTTTCCAGAATTTCGAATATGGGCGGTACCTGCCATGAGCCTTTATGAATAATGGCTTTACAGGCTTTAGGGATTACACGCACAATATTTTCATCAATGCCGCCGCCCGTGATATGGACGATTCCGTGAACAGGAAGGTCCCTTAAAAGACTTAAAAGAATGGGCACATAAATAACAGTCGGCTTGAGCAGTTCTTCTCCGAGAGACACTCCAAGTTCATCAATCTTTGTATCAACAGTGTATCCGCATTTTTCAAAAAAGATTTTTCGTACAAGGGAAAATCCATTGGAATGCAGCCCGCTTGATGCAAGCCCGATGAGCCTGTGCCCGTTTTTTATATATGAACCGTCAATTATCTTGTCATTGTCAACAAGCCCCACTGAAAATCCTGAAAGGTCATATTCGCCTTTTTTGTAAAGGCCGGGCATCTCAGCGGTTTCCCCGCCTATAAGAGCGCATCCTGACTGTGTGCATCCGGTTGCAACCCCTGCCACAATCTGTTCGGCGACATTGTTGTCAAGAACTCCCATTGCAAGATAATCAAGGAAGAAAAGAGGCTTTGCTCCCTGGACAATGATATCATTTACGCACATTGCAACCAGATCTATTCCGATTGTATCGTGCTTGTCCATCATAAAGGCAATTTTCAGCTTGGTTCCCACCCCGTCTGTGGAGCTTACAAGAACTGGATTTGCCATATTGGAAACATTCAGGGAAAAAAGACCGCCAAAGCCACCTATTTCACCCATTACCCCAGATCTTGGAGTGGATTTTGCAATCTTTTTTATTTTGTCCACAAGCCTGTTGGCCTTATCAATATCAACACCTGAATCTGCATAGGTCAAGGGGTCGTTCATATTAAGATCACCTTCTTTGAATTTCATTGATTTCATAGTAAAAAACCTTTTAACAATACTCAGAATGGCCTGAAAAGTCAAAAGCTTTTTGACATCATGATGTGAATATTGTATCTAAATTTAATTTTAACCATAAGGGATTTATCAGGAGTTTTATGGGGATGAGAATAATCAATATCGGAATTATGGGCTATGGCGTTGTGGGCGCTGGTGTTGCAAAACTGATAAAGGAAAAGAAAAAACTGCTGGAATCCAGGATCGGGGCTGTCCTGAACCTGAAAACCATTGCTGATATTGATACAGCAACAGACAGAGGAATCGAACTTGGAGACACAGCACTTGTAAATGATGCTCTCAGCATTCTTGATGATCCTTCCATTGATATCATTGTTGAGACCATTGGTGGAGAAACCATTGCAAAACAGTTTATTGAAACAGCACTGGACAGAAAAAAACATGTTGTAACTGCCAACAAGGCACTTCTTGCAAACCATGGCAATGAGCTTGTGTCCATGGCCCGTACAAACAGGGTTGACCTTGCATTTGAAGCAAGCTGCGGCGGGTGCATGCCCATAATAAAATCCTTGAGAGAATCCCTTGTGGCAAACAATATCAAATCCATGTCAGGTATTCTTAACGGGACATGCAATTATATTCTGACAAAAATTGCAAAGGACGGGTCATCCTTTGAAGATGCCCTTAAGATGGCACAGGAACTTGGTTATGCCGAGGCTGAGCCTTCACTTGACATAGACGGATTTGACACTGCCCACAAACTTGCAATCCTAAATTCCCTTGCCCATGGAATGCATATCAATCTAAAGGATATCCATGTTGAGGGCATAAGGCATATCACTCCTGATGACATTGCATTTGCCAGGGAATTTGGCTATACAATCAAACTTCTGGCAATCGGGAAAATACAGGGAGACCATGTTGAAGCAAGGGTGCATCCCACAATGATACCTGATTCAGATCCTCTGTCCCATGTTGATTCCTCCATGAATGCCATTGCAATTGATGCCGATGCCACAGGCCGGACAATGCTGTACGGGCATGGTGCCGGAATGATGCCCACGGCAAGCGCAGTGCTGAGCGATATTGCCGATATTGCAAGAAACATTATTTCCGGGATTACAAGACGTGTGCCCATCATGGGATACCCTGAAGACAATATAATATCACGGCCTGTTCTTCCCATGTCAGAGCTTTATACAAAATATTATCTGAAATTTGACGCCAAGGATCATCCAGGCGTGCTGGCAGAGATATCAGGTATTTTAGGCGCCCGCAATATCAGTATAAAATCTGTTCACCAGAGAGGGCGTAAAACCGATGGGCATGTGCCGGTTGTAATGATTACACACACAGCAAGGGAGGCATGGGTTCAGGATGCCCTTGAACAGATCCTTGGTACTGAAACTGTGACAGGAACTCCCGTTGTAATCAGGATAGAAGATAACTGCTGAAAAGGAGACCTTGATTTAAATGAAAATACTTGTAGCAGACCTTGAAGGGGTATTTCTGCCTGAAATATGGATTAATGTGGCGGAAAAAACCGGAATTGATGAGCTGAAGCTCACCACACGCGATATAAGCGATTATGATGTTCTGATGAAAAAACGTCTTGCCATATTAAAGGAACACGGGCTTAAAATTAAGGATATTGAAGATGTCATAGCCTGTCTTGAACCGCTTGACGGAGCCCTTGACCTTCTGAACTGGATAAGGCGCAGAACCCAGATTATCATTCTGTCAGACACCTTTGAAGAGTTTGCAAGGCCTTTGATGGCAAAATTGAATTATCCTACCCTGCTTTGCCATAATCTTACAATTGATGAACAGGGTAATATAATAGATTATAATATCAGGATCAAAAACCAGAAACAGCAGGCAGTAAAAGCCCTTAAAAATATGAATTATCATGTGGTGGCTTTTGGAGATTCCTACAATGACACTGCAATGATACAGGAAGCTGACCAGGGCTTTTTCTTTAACCCGCCTGATTCAGTTGTCAAAGATTTTCCGCAGTTTCCTGTGACAGGCAATTATCAGGAACTTAAAACAATGATAAAATCCATACTGGATAATTGATGATGCTGTCCATGATCCAGATAGATGAATTTAAAAAGGTAAAAGCCCTTGTTATCGGCGATCTGATGATAGATGAGTATCTCTGGGGCAAAGTGGAGCGTATATCACCTGAAGCTCCTGTTCCTGTGGTGTGTGTTACAGGAGAAACCCATACCCTTGGGGGGGCCGGCAATGTCATAAACAATCTTACAGCAATGGGGGCAGATGTCATGGCTGTTGGTACAGCCGGAACAGGCATGGCAGGCAGAATGATTTTTGAAAAACTGGAATCCCTCGGCATTGAAACCGATGGAATAATAAGTGAGCCTGACCGCCCGACAACACGCAAGACCAGGGTGATTGCATCAAACCAGCAGGTCATAAGAATTGACAGGGAAATAAAAAAAGACATAAATCCGGCCAGCTCTGAAATGCTGGTCAGGATAATTGAAAAAAAAACCTGCAATGCTGATCTTGTAATTATTTCTGATTATGACAAGGGCCTTGTTACTGATGAACTTGTGCAGGCTGCCGTGTCATTTGCAGGTTTTCATGGGATTCCAGTTCTTGCTGATCCTAAATCCCTTGATTTTTCCAAATATTCAGGGGTTTCTGTTCTGACCCCGAATAAAAAGGAAGCAGCAGCAGCAGCCCATATGCAGATCGGTTCTGAAGATGATCTTTTCAGGGCAGGCAGAAAAATCATGAAGGATGCAGCTCTTGAAAAGCTTCTTATCACCTGCGGCCGTGACGGTATGGCATTGTTTGAATCAGATGCAGGCCCGTACATGATAGAATCAAGGGCACGTCAGGTTTTTGATGTGTCAGGAGCAGGCGATACTGTTATTTCGATTCTGGGCCTTGGCCTTGCCGTGGGGTATTCATTCAGACAAAGCGCCATGATTGCCAATGCAGCAGCCGGAATTGTCGTGGGCAAGGTCGGAACAGCAACAGCTTCCATAACCGAGCTGAAACAGGCACTTGAAGAATTATAAAAAATATCATTGTGTAAATTTTGAAAAAAGGTTGACACATACACAGCAATTTATTATATTGCCTTTCGTTGATGCGGGGTGGAGCAGTCTGGTAGCTCGTCGGGCTCATAACCCGAAGGTCATTGGTTCAAATCCTTTCCCCGCTACCATCCGAAACTAAGGGGTTCAGCGTTCGGCGCTGCCCCTTTTTATGATTTTGTGCTGCCCCTGATACTGCCTGTATTATCGGAATCTGAATCATTGAATAATTTTTTTTAATTGTTATATTCAGATGAAGTTGAACCTGAAAAAGAGGAATACATGGTTATTATTACAACTCACAGAGGGTCTGATTTTGATGCTCTTGCATCTTCTGTGGCAGCAGGTGTGATTTACCCTGAGGCAAAAATCGTTCTGCCCAAATCCATTAATGCCAATCTCAAAGCTTTTTTATCCATTCACAAGGACCTGTTTGATTTTTATTCTCCGTCTGAAATTGATTTTAATGAAGTAACCAGGCTTATAGTCGTGGATACCCATTCCTGGAACAGGCTTGAAGGCATGCGCCCTTTACAGGAAAAAAAGGATCTTGAGATAATAATCTGGGATCATCACACAGAAGGGGACATGCAGGCTTCCCGGCAAACCATAAGAGAAACAGGCGCTACAGTCACCATGCTGGTGAACGAGATAGAGCGCCAGAGAAAACTTATCACTCCCATTCAGGCCACTCTTTTTTTAATGGGACTTTATGAAGACACAGGCAATCTGACTTTTCCGTCCACACTGCCTGAAGATGCATATGCAGCAGGATTTCTTCTGGACAGAAAGGCTGACCTGAATATTCTTGGCACATTTCTGCAGCAGGCATATGGTAAAAAACAAAAAGATATTCTTTTTGAAATGATCAGAAAGGCCACGCGCCAGAAAGTGGGTGGATATTCCATCAGCATTGCCAAGATGGATATAGAAGGCAGGGTGCAGAATCTTGCCATGGTATTGCAGATGTACAGGGAAATTGTCAATGTGGATGCTGCATTTGGGATTTTCAGAGATGTCGGCCGCAATAAATGCATGGTAATAGGCCGCAGCAATATTGACGAAATCAATATAGGGGTGCTGATGCGAAGCCTGGGAGGCGGAGGCCACCCCGGGGCAGGGTCTGCCCTTTTAACGGCAGTAAACCCTGATGCTGTTGAAGAAATGATAAGCGAGCTGATTGCAGGAAATCAGTATTCATCTGTGATGCTTGCAGATATAATGTCCTATCCTGTTGTTACTGTGACCGATAATACCACAATGGATGAAGCTGCCATGATACTGCGGGATATGGGCTGTACAGGCATGCCTGTTGTGGATGAAAATGAAAACCTTGTGGGGGTTATTTCACGCAGGGATTTTAAAAAAGTCAGAAAACAAAGCCAGATGCAGTCTCCTGTAAAGGCATTCATGAGCAGGAATGTCATAACGATTTCACAGGACAAAAGCGCCATGGAAGCTGCAAGGCTCATGATAAAGCATGATATTGGCCGTATTCCCGTAATGCAGGACAAAAAAATAATCGGCATCATAACAAGATCTGATGCCATGATGTATTTTTATGATCTTCTGCCTGACTGATTTTTAAAGCCCAAGTTTTTTTGCTGCCCTGACAGCAAGCTTTTCCCTGAAAATTTTTGAGTTGTGCCTGATATCAACCGGGAATGATTTTTCTATAAACACATGCTCAATATCTTCTGTCAGAGGATTTGACCTGGCAAGCTCAAGCAGTTCCCTGACAAGTTTTTTTCTGTCTTTTAACCCGGGATGCGGTTCAATGAATATAACGGGAATCTGTGCACCTGCCGGGCCTGCTCCTGCAAGGGCGCTTCTGAAAACCTTTTCATGCTGATTAAATATGGCTTCAACCGGAATCGTGAAAAGGGTTTTGTCCCTTGTTACAACCCTGTGATTTTTACGGCCGCAGAACCATATTCTTCCCTTTGAGTCCCTCCATCCGAGATCGCCTGTTCTGTGCCATACTCCGCCGTCAGGATCAGGTATCTTGGCAAGCAGGTCTGCTTTTTGATTGTCAAAATAATGTTCTGTCACAAGGTCGGCTTTTACACTTATTTCTCCCACCTGATTTTCAGGTTCTATTATTCTGTCCTGAAGCTGGGTTATGGGATCATCAGTTATTTTTATGATTTCAACCCTTGTATCGCATATTGGCCGTCCAATGCACATGCCAAAACCCTTTTCAGACAATTTTCTGGTTTCTTCCAGGATTTCATTGGAAGCAATTGAAATAACAGGCACAGACTCTGTGGCCCCATATGGGGTGTGAATCTGGGCATCATTGCACAAAAGCCCTGCAAATTGTTCAATATTATCAGGGGTCACAGGAGCGCCTGCTGAAACAACACGCCTGAGTGAGGGAAGTTTGATGTTGTTTTTTCTTGCAAACCTGCCCACCCGGTTTAAAAGGGCAGGGGAGGCAAACATATTGGTAACTCCCTGGTTCTCAATGGCTTCAATTATCCGTTCCGGATTTACAAGAGCAGGTTTTGTGGGATCCATGTCAGGGATAACCGCAGTCATTCCAAGCGCCGGGTCAAAAAGGGCAAATAAGGGAAAGGTGGGAAGATCAATCTCATCAGGGCCTATCTGAAAATGTTCCTGGATCTGTTTTATCTGGGCTTCAAAATTGCCATGTGTATATACAACTCCCTTGGCAGGGCCTGTGGATCCTGTGGTAAATACAATGGCTGCTGTTTCGTCTTTTGTGGTCTGCGCTCTTGGATAGGGCGTGTCTGTATCCTGCATGAGCTGATCCAGGGTATGTCCTCCCCAGAACCAGCGTCTGCCGACTGTTACCCAGTGTTTGACCGATTTAAAAAAACCTGGTCTGAGTTTGCGCAGCACATGGGCTTTTTCAATTCCTATAAAGGCTTTTGGCTTTCCCTGTTTCAGGCATTGAAGCATTCTGTTCAGGCCCATTCCAGGATCCACAACCACAGGCACGGCCCCAACCTTGAACATTGCAAATATTGTGATGAAAAATTCAATACCAGGAGGTATCATCAGTATTGTTCTTGTGCCCCTTGTTATTCCGGCATTTTCAAGGCCGAATGCAAGCCTGTCCGAAGCCTTTTCAAGCTGTGTGAAAGTAAGATGGGTATACATGACACGGCCTTTTGAGTCGCGGCCTGCCGGATATACAACTGCACGTTTATGGGGAAATTTTTCCTGTGACCTTTTAAGGCTTGTGGAAATATTTGAATATGCACTCATAAAAATTTCTTTTTCAGTTTATATATGGTGCCTTTGATAAATCCTTTTGGCACCTTGTTTTTTTGAGTCAGTTTTTCTGTCATTTTCAGGGCAGGGGCAAGAGCTGTTCCTGCAAGGTCTGCCAGCTGTTTTTTCTGTTCTTTGATCCGTGTCAGGCCAAGTTCCTGATTGACCTGAAACAGGACAAAGGTTTCTTTAACCGGTTTTTCAATTTTTGTAAATGCCTTGGCCAGTGTATTTCTGGTTTTTTCCCAGACTTTTTTT
>Ga0256846_1000940_pt1 | contig 9965 bp, 5 predicted proteins | sample TevniametaG_FD_189098 | JGI IMG/M metagenome (GOLD analysis project Ga0256846, IMG submission 189098) | Tube worm associated microbial communities from hydrothermal vent at the East Pacific Rise, Pacific Ocean - Tevnia | ecosystem: Host-associated > Annelida > Integument > Unclassified ...
CCTCGCACCGCCTGGATTCTTCCTTATATCGAACCCGTTTATAAAACATCTGCCTGCCCCCGGCCTGGTAAGCCCGGTCAGAATTCTGATGGTGGTGGTTTTCCCGGCCCCGTTGGGCCCGAGATACGCGAAAAGCTCACCCTGATTCACCTCAAGATTAATTCTGTCAAGCGCTTTCACGTGTTTATATGTTTTTTCCAGATTTTCCAGTACAATGGCCTGCATGTTTTTTTCGTCCTTTTTATGATGCCCTGACCTGTTCTTTATTTGCCTGCCTTAATGCATGAACATCAAAAGCCACTTCCTGAAGCGGCCTGCGCCTTATCCTGTGCGGAAGCACAAGCTGCGCTGCAAGGTCTATGTCGCCTTTTTCCACATTTTTCCTGCCATTGTAGGCAGCCAGGGTTTTTGCTGTTTTCAGCATGATAATATCTCCGCGGTGCCCGTCCACTCCCACATCAAGGCAGAAAGATGCTATTTCATACAAAAGGCTGCGGTCTATGGCAACTTCTGAATAAAGCTGCTTTGCAAGGCAGATCCTTTGTGAAAGCTCACGTGATGCGGGCTCCCATTCTGAACAGAACCTTTCAGGATCCTCATCAAATGCTGCCCTGCGCTCCATTACCATTACCCGGTCTTCAGGCGTGTCAGCTCCGGCAACATTGACGCACAGCCCGAACCTGTCCAGAAGCTGGGGGCGCAGTTCACCTTCTTCCGGGTTCATGGTTCCCACAAGGGTAAATTCCGCAGGATGGGAAAATGAAACTCCTTCCCTTTCAATTGTATTGATTCCCATGGCAGCCGAATCCAGAAGCACATCCACCACATGATCATCCAGCAGGTTGACCTCATCCACATAGAGAATGCCCCTGTGGGCATCGGCCAGAAGGCCCGGCTCGATCTGTTTTTCTCCCTTTCTCAAGGCATGTTCAATGTCCATTGTGCCTACAACCCTGTCCTCTGTCGCGCCAACAGGCAGCTCCACAACCTTTATCTGCTGTTCAACAATTTCAGGAGCCTGTTTTTCAGGATTGCAGTCTTTTTTGAAACAGTTTTCACAGATCCGTCCTCCTGTCTGTGCCATGTCAAGATGAAAAGGACAGCCCCTTACCTGGGTTATTTCAGGCAGGATACTGGCAAGCGCCCTTACAGCCGTGGATTTTGCCGTGCCCTTTTCCCCGCGCACAAGAACTCCTGAAAGCCCTGGATTTATAATATTGAGAACAAGCCCAAGCTTCATGTCTTCCTGTCCCACAATGGCTGCAAATGGAAAAACCGGTTTGTCTTTCACTTCATGTCTCCTTTGTATGATTTAACGAAGATCCTTTACAAGGCTGACAAGCGAGTCTGCCTTAAGGTCCTCCATTTTGAAATATCTGGCCCCGGCAGCTTCGGCAAGTTTTTCCGCAAGGCCGAAACAGGTGATACCAGCGTCTTCCGTATCCACCACAACATAGCTTACCCGCTCATCCATGCCCATTCTGGACGCAAATGCCATGGCCTCGTCAACCGGCCTGTCACTGCCCTGTGACACATTGGCCTTGCCGTCTGTTATGATTATCACTATGGGCCTTATGCCGGGATCACAGACCAGCATGGTTCTCACCATCCTGTATGCCCTGTCAAGGCCGGCAGACAGCGGGGTTCTGCCTCCCACAGGCATCTGGCTTAAAAGCTGCGCTGCAAGCTCGATGGATGAGGTCGGGGCAAGATTAACCACTGCCTCATTTTTTCGAAAGGAAATCATGGCCACCCTGTCCCTTTTCTGGTACGCATCCAAAAGCAGGGACAGAACAGCGCCCTTGGCTGCTGTCATGCGCCCCCTTGCACCCATGGAGCCTGAGGCATCCACAACAAAAACAAGAAAATTGGCAGTTTTTCTTTCCCTGATCTTTTCCCTTATATCAGAAACTTCAAGGCTCAATGCCATACCCCGGGGAATCTGTCTTGTTTTCTGGTAAGGGGCTGCTGCCCTCAAGGTGGCATCAAACGCTATATCATTGTTCCGCAGGCCTGGCCTGGACCTTACATACCTGCCATGTCTTGAGCTCACCCTGGTAACGGATCTGCGGCCTGAGCCTTTTCTGAGTTTTCTGTCCCTTGACGATGATATGTTTTTCACACTGAATGAAGCACCGGTTTCAAATACCTGCTCCCTTTCATCACAGGGTGGGGGAGGCGCTTCAGGCAGGGAGCTGTCAATGCTGTCCCTGGTGTTGTCAGGCCCATTGTCAGATTTTTCCCGGCTGTCCTGTTCATCAGCATCAGGTTCAGAACTGTCAGCAGGACTGTGCCGGGAAGTGTCCTGTGCATCATGGTTCTGACTGCTGTTTTCAGACCCTGAAGAAGGCGGCGGCGGGCTGTGTTCTGTTTCCTGTTTTCTGTGCACAAGCGCAAATTCCGCCACTGCTGCCACATCTTCCACTTCAGCCCGGACCCGCCCCTCAAAAGCTGCATGAGCCCTTGCTGCCTGTTCAATGACAAGGTCTGCCCTGTGGCCTGCAACATTGTTACGGGAACACAGTTCTGCAATAAAACCGCGCAGTTCAGGCGTAATTTCCACCTCAGGCAGAAGCTTTGCTGCTGCTGCAATCCTTGCGGCAAGCCGTGCGGTTTCAGGTTCAAATCCGGCCCTGAACCCTGAAGGGTCAGCATCAAACAATTCTCTTTGCTCCATCAGGGTTACCCTGTCATCCGGGTCTTTGCGGGAAACCACTTCAACACACAGCCCGAACCTGTCAAGAAGCTGAGGCCTTAAACTTCCTTCTTCAGGATTCATTGTTCCCACAAGAATGAACTCAGACCTGTGGCAGAAGGAGATGCCCTCCCTTTCCACCCTGTTTTCTCCGGCTGATGCTGCATCAAGAATAATATCAACTATATGATCATCCAGGAGATTGATTTCATCAACATACAGTATACCCTTATGTGCCCTGTGCAGAAGCCCGGGCATGAAAACCTTTCTGCCTTCCCTGACAGTCCGGTTGAAATCAATTCCCCCTGCCACCCTGTCTTCAGTGGCATTCAAAGGCAGGGTAACAACATCTGCACCGGGCATAAGCTCAGCCATTGACCTTACCGCAGTTGATTTGGCAGTGCCTTTTTCCCCCCTGACCAGAACACCGCCCGTGCCAGGATTGACTGCATTTAGAATCAGGCACAGCTTCAGTTCATCCTGTCCTGTAATGGCTGCAAACGGAAACAGGGGCTTCACTGGGTAAGCTCCTCTATATCGCCTTCAATATCAAGGTATTCATCCCTCAAAGCCTTCTGCATTTTCTCGTCTGCATTCCACATCCCCCTTGAAACAGCTTCCAGCAGTTTGTTCACAATATTCTGACGTGCATATGGATTAACCTTCTGCATCCATTTTCTGACCTTTTCATCAAACACGTATGCACTGGCAATCTTTTCATACATGAAATCCTCAATCACGCCTGCTGTGGCATCCCATCCGAGCACCACATCCATCATATGGGAGATGTCTCCTGCCCCCTTGTAGCCGTGACGCATCATCCCGCTGATCCAGGCCGGATTGACAAGGCGGGCCCTTAACACATGCTTTGCCTCCTCAGCCGTGGTTCTCATTCTGATTCTTTCAGGATCTGAGCTGTCTCCCACCATGGACAGGGGACGGGTTCCTGTGACAGCCTTGCCGGCTGCTATAAGACCTCCGTAATAATTATAATAATCAGTACACGACATCATGTCATATTCACGTGAATCCTCATTTTTAACGGTCAGGTCCATGCGTGACAAAAGGGTTCTGAAAACTTCCGGCATGGCCTTGCCATAGCTGCCCCGGCCATAGGCATGTGCAGAATATCTTATGTAATTATTGCCAAGATCATCACTGGTCTTCCAGTTGCCAGACTCCACAAGCTCTGCAACCCCGGCCCCGTATGTACCGGGCGGGCACCCGAAAACCCTGAAACTTGCCTGTCTGAATGCCTGGTCATGGTCAAGACCCTTTGCTTCATAATCTGCGCAGTCTTTTAAGACATGGTTTCTGATCATATTGGTTTCAAACGGTTCATCAAGCAGGGCCACCATGCGGACTGCCTCGTCAATCCTGTCCACAAGCACGGGAAAAGAATCCCTGAAAAAACCTGAAATTCTTGGCATCACATCAATTCTCGGCCGTCCGAGCTCTTTTGCAGGAATGATCTCAAGGCCTGTTACAGCCTGGGTTGTCTTATGCCATACAGGCCTTACCCCCAGAAGATAAAAGATCTGGGCAATGTCATCACCCTTGGATCGCATGGTGGCTGACCCATATACAATGATGCCCACGCTTTCAGGATACCGGCCTGTTTCCTGCATGAATCTGTCAAGCAGGGCATCTCCCAGTTTCATGCCCACCTGCCATGCACCAGGGCTTGGAATTCTTGCCGGATCAACCGAATAAAAATTCCTGCCCGTGGGAAGTATTCCTGCCTGGCCGCGGGTGGGAGCTCCTGAAGGCCCCGGCCTTACAAACCTGCCGTCAAGGGCTGCCAGCACAGACTCTGATTCCTGTACTGTTTTTTCAATATCAGGTATGAGAGTGTCTGCCATCCATGTGAGAACCTTTTCAATGTCAGGGCATGGGCCAGGAAAAAATTCAGCTATGATTCCGGACACAGCATCGTGCCATTCAGATCCATTGTTTTTTTCCTCATAAGAATGTAAAAGGCGTTCTGCCATTTCAAGGGCAATATCATGGGCCTTTGCAATTACATGCCTGCCTGTTTCCCCTGTTTCCTGGTTCACAATTCTGCCCCGGCCCGCATCAAGGGCATCATAATCATAGCCCATTGCCTTTATCACGGATTTGCGCAGAGACGGTATTCTGCCGTTATCCACCCTTGCAAGCTGTACCAGAAATTCGGCAAGCCTTCTGCTTTCAGGCGGCTTTCCAAGAATATGCAGGCCGTCATTGATCATGGTGTCGGAAAGTTCACCAAGATATGAATGCAGTTTTTCAAGAAAGGCCTGAAAATCATCCATTGCCTGTTCTTCTGTAACTCCCAGATCCTGATCAAGATCAGCCTTTTCAACCGCTTCCCATATCATGGGCCTTAAAACCTGTATTTTTCCGGGATCTTCCCTTACAGCGTCTTCATAATCCCTTAGAAGATTGTCCAGGCCTGCAAGGTCTTCATACAGATCAGCATTTGTAAAAACAGGAGTGAGATGATCTATGATGCAGGCATGGCTTCTGCGCTTGGCCTGGGTTCCTTCACCCGGATCATTGATTATATAGGGATAGATATTGGGAAGATCCATGATGGCAGGATCAGGCCAGCATGTGGAGGACAGGCCGAGAGCCTTGCCGGGCAGCCATTCAAGCGAACCGTGCTTGCCCACATGGATGACTGCGTCTGCCCTGAAAATGTTTTTTATGTATCTGTAATGGGCAAGGTAATGGTGTGGAACAGACAGATACATGTCATGATAGATTTTCTCAATATTTTCAAAATATCCCCTTGGAGGCTGAATTGTAATAAAAATATTGCCATTATGAATGCCGGGGAACATCATTTCCCCTTTATGGACAAAAAGATCGCCCGGAAGCGGCCCCCAGTCCTCAACCTGTTTTTTTCTGATTTTCCCGGGCAGGGCCTCATGCCAGGGCTCATAATCACATTTCAATGCCCTTGCACATGCCCTTTCATACATCTGCTCAGGCAGAAGCCATCTGCGGTCACAGGTCATGGCTGACAATACAGTTTCTGACAGCTCATCTGCGGACTCATAGGTTGTGTCAACTGCATACCCTGCCCTCTTGAGGTCATCAACAAGATATTTGACACTTGCAAAGCTGTCCAGGCCGGCAGCGCAGCCTATGCGGTCATTGCGTGGAGGATAATGATGAAAGATAACGGCAACTTTCTTGTCCCTGTTTTCCTTTGCAGACAGGCGCGCCCAGTTCAGGGCAAGGCTTACAAGCCTGTCCACCCTGTCCTGAATGGGCATGTATTTTGTCACAAGCGCGCCTGTCAGGGGATCCATTCCGGTCTCGTTTCTGGCAGCAACAGGAACACAGATAAGGCTTCCGTCAAACTCTGGCTGGGCAGCAGCATAGGAAACTTCCGTGGTTGTCATGCCCTTTATGCTCTGTTCCCAGGCCTGAACAGGCTGCATTGTTATCATGGCCTGAATTACAGGCACGTCAAGCCCCGGATAAATATCCCTGTAATCAGGATCGGCAAGGCAAAGGGAAAACATCATGGGGTTTATAAGCACATCAATCAGGGGTTTTCCGTCTTTCATGAAATAGTGACGGGCAATATAATCAGCTCCGTTATTTGCAAGTTCCCTGTCCCTGTATCTTAAATGAAACACAGGAATCACACAGGCTCCTGCCTGCTCCACTGTTCTTATCAGGGCATCTATGAACTCAAGGTTGTTGTTGACCCAGTATGACTGGTTGAACCACAGGCCTGCAACAGGTCTGCCAGGAATAATTTTTGCCCTGAAATAGGTCTCAAGGTCGGGCAGGCCGTCAAAATCAGGATGATATATGCCTTCATAGGGCAGGGATTCAGGAGGATGGCATACAGGCTCGTCACTGCCTGAGCCATGTTCATGAATATGGGCCAGGTAAAAGAGCAGATTTTTGAAATTAAATGCTCCACCATAATGAATATATCTGTAAACCATATCCCATGATGAGGTTCCAAACCCTGTTGACCAGCGTTCTGCAAGTTCTGCCGCATCCTCGTCACCGCCTGTGGGCTGGATATGAATCCAGGTTTTTTCACCAGAATTTTTCACAAGCTCGTCAAATCCCGGGCAGGAATCCTTTCCGCCGTGAAGGGAGATTATGACCACATCAGCGGTTTTTGCCATATTCACAAAAGCCCTGATTCTGCTGTCATCAAAAAGCTGTGTCTGCGTTCTTGCATGAACCCTGGCCCTGCCGCCTGTTCCGGCAAACCGGTCAAGCCCGGCTGTCAATGACGATATTTCCATGGAAGTGGCAGAATAATATACAAGTGTAAAAGGTTTCATATAAGACTCTCCTTCAGAACACGGGTGTTCTGGTTCATGGTGCATGTTCCGGCGCCAAGGGCCCTGTACAGGACACATCCAAGGCCTGGGTCTTTTTTTCTGTTATAATAAAGGCGGCCGGGGCATTCTCCGGGGCAGGCATCATTCAATGTGCATTCAAGGCACATGGATCTGGTCAGGGCATCTGATACCGGGCCGGCATTGCACCTGTCAAGTGTGCCCATAAAAAAATCAGGATCAAATGCTGTCTGGGTGCATGGGTACATATCTGCATCAGGCGTAACTGCAAGGCTTGATCCACTGGCAGCGTGACAGAATCCCTTTCTGCCTGAAGCGTTCTTCATGTTCCCTGCATGCTTCAGGCGCTGTGCCTCCCTTATCACCAGGGGTCTTTTTCTTCCTGCATTGACCCTTTCAAGGGTTTTGGCCATCAGTTCAATGCCTTTTTCCATATCTGCCCTGTCTGGCGGACAGACATTGTTCAGCAGGGCATCTCCTTTCATGACAACAGGATCAAGCCCTATGCCCACTGCGCCTGAAAACCCTGACAGCAGCATGACAAGCCTGTGAAGTGCCATTACATTGCAGGCAGTGACAACGGCTGTAACAGTAAAATCAATGTCTGAATCTTCCAGCATGCACATACCCTTGAACACGGCTTGTGAATTGCCCCTTGTCTTTTTCTGGATCAAAGGATCTCCGTCAAGGCTGACCCCTGTCTGGATACTGAACCTGCGGATCAGATCAACTGCATCTGCGTCAATGAGGGTGGCATTGGTCTGAATTCCTATTGTGGCTTCAGGCAGGTCAGACTGCACCTTTTTTGCTGCATATTCCACAAGTTCAGGCACAAGAAACGGCTCTCCGCCTGAAATCTGCACATGGACCTTTTTTCCTGACCCTGACACAAGGCTGACTGCCCTGTCTATGACGGCCGCAGGCATGTCAGCTTCCTTTCCGGCAGAAGGCCTGAGCCTGTGCCTGCCAAGATAGCAGTATGAACAGGACATGTTGCACCGCCTTGTAAGCATGAGTATGAGATATGAAGGAGACAGTTCCGGCATGTTCACACAGATTCTGGCATACAGTTTTTTATCTTTTTTTCCAGTATTCCTGTAATGGAGGTTTCGTTTTCACAATACACAATATCATTATCCCCTGCCTGCATTAATTTTTCCATGATCCTGCGCCTGTTTCCGCCAAGGCATACCAGTGTTTTCCCAAGTTCAAGCGTGCGGGATATCAATTCCATGCCAGGTTTTGTAAAATCATTCAGATCAAAGCCTGAATCAATTACAAAATCGCATGATTCAAGTATTGCACTGGCCTGTTCAACCTGATCATCCTTTATTGTGTCCTGCACAATACAGCTGATCCCAAGGGATCTTGCCACAAAACAGTCAACATCATTTTTCATAAGCACCCCTGTCACAACCTCAAATCCCTTGCGCACAAGAAGCCGGAACAGAACCGATGCACTGCCCATGCCACCTATTACAAACACTTTCCTTCCTGTGTGGGCAGGCATGCGGATTTCTATGCTGCCCAGAACAGGATCAAACCCTGCGCTTGTAAAATCATAAAGACAAGACACTGCATCTGCATCCATTACCTGCTCCGGCGGGCCAAATGCTCTGATTCCATTGTCCTTGACAAGAGCCACACGGTCTGCAAGCCTTGCTGCTGTTTCCACATCATGAAGGGAAGCTGCCACGCATATGCCCTTTTCACGGCACAATGTCTGAAGAATGGACATGACCTGCATGCGGTGTCTCAGGTCAAGGTGCATTGTAGGCTCATCCAGCAGCATGATATCAGGTTCCTGTGCAAGGGCTCTTGCAATGAGCACCTTCTGCCTTTCTCCGTCGCTTAAGCAGCTTATATCCCTGAAAACAAGATCATCTGCACCGACCAGAGCCAGAGCTTCCATGACAACGGCATCATCATGATCAGAAAGCCTGCCTGTCCATGCAGTATGGGGATATCTTCCCATGGCCACAAAATCATAGACACATAATAGTGCAGGCATGGTTTTAACTGTGAGCACAACCGACATTCTGCGGGCAAGCTGGCCTGAGGTAAATGATCCCAGGTCTTTTCCGTCAAGGATCACCTTTCCTTCAAGCGGGGCAAGATGCCCTGAAAGGGTGCGAAGCAATGTTGTCTTGCCGGCTCCGTTGGGCCCGAGCAGACATACGAATTCACCTGAAAAAAAATTCAAGTCAACATGGGACAATACCTGTTTTTTTCCGTATCCCACGCCAAGATTACAGGTTTCAAGCAAAGGGCAGGTTCTCATGATAATGTCATCCTCCGTTTCAGAACAAGGCTTATGACAACAGGCGCACCGAAAAAGGCGGTAATTGCAGAAATGGGAAGCTCAACAGGGGAGAACACCATCCTGGCCACAAAATCGCAGAACCCTGTGACCACAGCTCCTGCCAGGATACACCCGGGCACAAGCACCCTGTTGTCTGAAGTGGCAAAGGAAAGCCTCACCATATGGGGCACTGCAAGCCCTACAAAAGCCACAGGCCCTGCAACCGATGTAATCATTCCGGCAAGGGCGCATGAAACCATAAGAATAAGTATTTTAAAAGCCCTTATATTCACACCCATGGAAGCTGCATATTCCTCGCCAAGAAGAAAGGCATTCAAAGGTTTGGCAAGAGCATACACAAGAAGGCACAGAAGCCCGCCTGCAATGAGCATGATCTGGATTTCACTCCATCTGAATCCTGAAAAACTGCCAAGCTGCCACAGGACAAAGCCCTTGATTTTTTCCTTTTCCGCAAATGCCATCAACACACTGGTCACGCCATGGCACAGATATCCTGTCATGAGCCCCACTATCAGAAGCGTAATTGTGTTTTTCACCCTGGCAGCAACTGCCATGACAATCATCATGACACCGTATGCGCCCGCAAAGGCGGCAAGAGTGGCCATAAAAGGGTTGATTGCTGTAAATC
>Ga0256846_1000941_pt1 | contig 9962 bp, 7 predicted proteins | sample TevniametaG_FD_189098 | JGI IMG/M metagenome (GOLD analysis project Ga0256846, IMG submission 189098) | Tube worm associated microbial communities from hydrothermal vent at the East Pacific Rise, Pacific Ocean - Tevnia | ecosystem: Host-associated > Annelida > Integument > Unclassified ...
TATTTAAGCATAACAGATGATTGTTTTGCATTATTTCAATAAACTCATCCAAATCACCTGTTGAAATTTCGTTTCGCATTATCTGTTCTAAAATACTATCTAATTTTTTTATTGGTTTTAATATTTCAATTTCAAAATTCTCAAAATTAAAATTCTTATTATTTCTAAATTCATCTAAAATATATTTTTCTTTTAAATCAAATTCATTATTTGGTGTTGCCTCTTCCATTTTTTTTATTACGTCAAAATCACCGGTAGAATTTTTGGATGTAAGCCCCGGATAAGATTTATTATTATTCCTATCGGCCAATTCTGTATTCGTATCAAAATTATTTAATTCATTCTCTTTGTTGAGATCGTCTTTTTTATTTTCTTCAAGTCTTCCGATTTTTATTTCTTCTAATTTTTCATTTATTAAAATCGGTGTCATTACGTCTAATAATAAACTTAAATCTCGGACTAATTTTCCACTATGGATTTTAAATTGTTCCGAAATTTTAAGAAAATCTATTTTCTTTTCATGTATGTCATTATACACTTCATTTAATCTTATTGCAAAACGTGAAAAATCCGTAAGTTTTTTCATATAAGCAATATCATCATAGATAGTTTCACTAGCCTTAAAAAAGTCTTTTAGAATTTTTACTACTTCAATTTTTTCCGGGCTAAGTCGCAAATTGCCGGCCGAAATACTTATACATTCGGTTAAATATTGTTTTTCAAACTCATCCATAAACAAAATCTTCTTTTTGGAAAAAACTTTTGATTAAACATTAATTCTTGGAGCAAAAAAAAACACTTTCAAGTATTAAATGTAATAAATATGTAAATGAAAAACAGTGAGAAAATATTTTGATTTGCTTTCTGAAAATATCTTTAACGTAAAAGTATAAACAAAAACATAAAAGTATAAACAAAATGCTTTAATTTATAAAACGATAATTAAATTAATGTATTATTAAATCATGTTTGAATTTGACAATCAATTAATTATATTTTGAAGTTAAAACTTATGGGTTTCTATTAAGAATTAATAGGGAATCTGGTAAAAAGCCAGAGCTGTACCCGCAACTGTAAGTTCAAAAAAAGCTTTAACATTTTGCCACTGCGTCAGAAAAAAATACGTGGGAAGGCGTTAAAGTTGAACGAGCCAGGAGACCTGCCCATAAAAAAAGAGCAAGAGGCTTTCGGGAGTTAAGGCCATAATCAAGTTTTTCCTTATTCCCCGAAATCTCTAAATGTTATTCGATAATTTTTTAGAGGTTCGTTATGTACACAAAAATTTTCCCTTACACAAAAATTTTCCCTTACACAAAAATCCTAAAACGCGACGGTTCGGTTTATGAATTCGACGCAAGCAAAATCACAAAAGCAATTTCAAAAGCCGGTGCTTCAACAGGTGAATTCGACAATAACACCGCCGAAATGCTTACAATAAAAGTACTAAGCCTTATGCAAAATATTGTGAGAAATCGCATTCCTAAAGTTGAAGAAATTCAAGATATTGTTGAAGAAGTTCTACTTAACAGTTCCTATCGCAGAACTGCAAAAAGTTATATAATTTATCGTGACCAACATTCAAAATTACGTGAATTACACTCACTGAAGAATATTGAACTAATTGATTCATATTTAAGTAAATCCGATTGGCAAGTAAAGGAAAATAGCAATATGACCTTTTCTTTACAGGGGTTAAACCATTACATTGCTTCTGATATTAGTAAACACTATTGGTTAAATAAAATTTATCCGAAAAAAATTAAAAAGCTACATCTTGAAGGCGATTTTCATATTCATGATTTAGGATTACTCAGTGTTTACTGTGTTGGTTGGGATTTATACGATTTATTGCTTGAAGGTTTTAAAGGAGCAGAGGGAAAAATCGAATCGTCACCCGCAAAACATTTTAGAACAGCATTAGGCCAAATTGTTAATTTCTTTTATACATTGCAAGGCGAAGCTGCCGGTGCACAAGCCTTTTCTAATTTCGACACTCTTCTTGCACCCTTTATTAAATACGATAATTTAAATTATAAAGAAGTTAAACAGGCTTTACAGGAGTTTCTATTTAACGTAAATGTTCCTACTCGTGTAGGCTTTCAAACCCCTTTCACTAATGTTACTATGGATGTGGTAATTCCTTCCTATTACAAAAATCAGCAAGTAATAATCGGAGGCAGATTAAAAAGGGAAACTTACGGCGACTTCCAAAACGAAGTAAATATTTTTAATCGTGCCTTTCTTGAAGCTCTTTCCGAAGGTGATGCCTCTGGCAGAGTTTTTACCTTTCCGATACCTACCTACAACATTTCAAAAGAATTTGACTGGGAAAACAAAAATCTTGAAAAATTATGGGAAGTAACAGCTAAATACGGAATACCTTACTTCGCTAATTTTGTTAATTCGGATATGAATCCGGAAGATGCGCGAAGTATGTGTTGCCGTTTAAGAATTGATAATCGTGAACTTAACCGACGTGGCGGCGGTCTTTTCGGAGCATCACCACTTACCGGTTCAATAGGAGTTGTAACTATTAACCTTCCACGTATCGGCTACCTTGCAAAAACCGAAAATGATTTTTTTGAAAAGTTAGGTTCCCTAATGAACGATGCCAAAGAAAGCCTCGAAATTAAACGAAAAATGCTTGAGAATTTTACAAATAAAAACCTTTATCCATATATAAGTTTTTACTTACGAAACATTAAAAAACGTTTCGATAAATTTTGGCAAAATCATTTCTCAACCATAGGTATTGTTGGAATGAATGAGGCCATCATTAATTTTTCGGGTAATAATATCGGTGATTCCGAAGGAAAGATTTTTGCTGAACAAATACTGGATTTTATGAGAATGAAACTTGTGAATTTTCAAGAAGAAACCGGTAATAGTTATAACCTTGAAGCTACACCTGCCGAAGGCACTTCTTTCAGACTAGCAATTTTAGACAAAAAGAAATATCCTCATATCATCTGCGCTAACGAAAAATCAATTGAAGAAACAAATAAACCATTCTACACAAACAGTTCTCAACTACCGGTTGATTTTACTGATAATATTTTTGAAATGCTTGATTTACAAGATAATCTGCAGGCAAAATACACCGGCGGAACCGTACAACATTTATTTGTCGGAGAAAAAATAACAGACTACTCCGCACTTAAAAATTTAATTAAAAACATTGCTTGGAAATATAAAATCCCATATTTCTCAGTCACCCCTACTTTTTCCATTTGCCCTAATTGCGGTTATATTGCCGGCGAAAACCAACATTGCCCAACTTGCTCAAGCAACTGCGAAGTCTATTCGCGCGTAGTAGGCTACATCCGACCAGTTAACCAGTGGAATGATGGAAAACAAGAGGAATTTAAAATGAGAAAAACAATGCAATTATGATTATCGGCGGATTTCAAAAATTAACATTAATAGATTACCCGGGGAAAATTGCCTGTGCAATTTTCACTCGCGGTTGTAATTTTAGATGCGGTTATTGTCATAACCGCCATCTTATTTACCCCTCGGAATTTTCTCCGCTTGTATCGGAAAAAAATATTTTTTTATATCTTGATAAGTATTCAAAAAATCTGGAAGGTATTGTTATTTCCGGCGGTGAACCTACAATACAAAAAGATTTACCGAATTTTATTTATAAACTAAAACGTTACAAATTACCAATTAAACTTGATACAAACGGTTCGAATCCGGAAATATTAAGTTTTTTAATTACACGAAAATATATTGATTTTGTTGCGATGGATATTAAAACAACTTTTCCAAATTATAGCAAAGTTTGCCACTGCAATATTGATATTGAAAATATTAAACAAAGTATAAAGATAATCCAAACATCCGGAATTAAGCATCAGTTTAGAACAACATTTGTATCGGATCTAATTACACTTGAAGATTTACGGAAAATAAAAACGATTTGCGATAATTCCGATTACCAAATTTATAATTATGTGAAATCTAATTCTGATTACACAGTTATTGAAAATAGTGAATTTAATAAGATTATTAAAAATATAATTCCTTAAAATTCACCTAAATATTTCGTGCTTAAATTTTCATCCACTAAAATAATTTAATTCCTATTCATTATTAAGATTTACTGCAATTAATATAAATCGAAAATCTTCAATATTTTAAGGCATGAATAAAAAAATAAATGTATTTTTAGTGCTACGAAGTAGAAAAAAATATGATGAAATTTAAAATATTCGGGAGAAAAACAGTAAATGCAATTTATTCCTCATTCGGCACCAATTGATACCGGTTGGATTGAAGTTATCACAGGCTGTATGTTCAGCGGCAAAACCGAAGAATTAATTCGAAGATTAAAAAGAGTAGAAATTGCAAAACAAAATTTCATCATTTTTAAACCCCAAATTGATAAAAGATATTCTGATGCGAATATTGTTACTCATAACCATCAAGCCCTGCCATCAATATTAATAGAACACAGTTCCGAAATTTTCGATCTTTCTAAAAACATCCAAGTAATAGGAATAGATGAAACACAGTTTTTTGATGAGCAAATTGTGGAGGTAGTAAACAAACTGGCAAATCAGAAAAAAAGAATTATAATTTCGGGACTCGACTTGGACTATCAAGGGAAGCCGTTCGGGCCAATGCCTAAATTAATTTCCATTGCCGAATATGTAACAAAAACTTTAGCCATTTGTGTTAAATGTGGAAATCCTGCCGGACGAACGCAAAGAATTGTTAGATCAGAAAAAAAAGTGCTGATCGGTTCTTCCGAAATATATGAAGCAAGATGCAGAAAATGTCATAATCCTTATGAATAGAAATTTGTTAGACAATTCAATTGTTAAAAGTTTATCCGATATAAATTTCGACACTGCAATTATATTGGGTAGTGGTTTTAAAAAAATATTAAATTATTTTAAAATTATTTCAACATTTAATTATTTAAATTTAAATCAAAAAGATAAAATTAAGGGACACAGTCTAAAATTACATCATATTAAAATTCACAATAAAAATATTTTAATTTTTGAAGGTCGTTTACATTTATATCAAGGATTAAGTTTTAATGAATGTGTTTATCCCATCAAAGTTTTGCAAAAACTAAATTGTAGAAATCTAATTTTAACAAATTCTTCAGGAGCTATTAATAATAAACTTTCCCCGGGTGATATTGTTTTAATCAATTCGTTTATCGGCTTCTGGTTTTACAATAAAATCTTTAATTCGATGAAAATTGCACACACACATCAAACAGTTTACCCTTCACAATTACTAAAAAATAGGTTTCTTGAAGCGGCAAAATCAGTTAACCTAAACGTAAATACCAGGAATTATTTTTTTACTTCCGGCCCCTCATACGAAACTCCGGCAGAAATCAGAATGATGAAAACAGCCGGTGCCGATTTGGTTGGTATGTCCACTCTGCCCGAAGTTTTTTATGCAACAAATAATAATTTTAATGTTTTATCAATTAGTTCCGTATCAAATATGGCAAGTGACATAACAAAACAAAAGCTTACACATAAGGAAGTTATTAGAACTACAGAAAAATCAACAAAAAATTTTGTAAAAATATTTAAAAATTTTTTTTCTTAAATAATTTTTGCAATCGCTGTTATAATTGCAGTTTCAGAACGCAACCTGTTTTCGGTTAATCTATACTTTAGATGTTTATTTAAAACACTTTCTTCCTTTTTGCTGTATCCCCCTTCCGGACCAAAAATCAAGATTGTTTTTTTAGTCAAATTAAATTCTGATTTTCCCCAAACTTTATTTGCATTTTGATCAAAAGAAATAATCTCGCCATTTTCGGTTTCAATTTCCTCAATTGATTTTGCAAATTTTATATTAGGTAAAAAACTTCTTAAAGATTGTTTCATTGCTGCAATTGCAATTTTATTCCAGCGTTCTAGTTTTTCACCCTTGGCTATTGTACGGTTACTCTCAAAAACAATAAAATTTGTAATTCCCATTTCAACTAACTTTTCTAATGCAAAGTCAAATCTATCATTATTTCGTAATCTAGGTATGCAAATGGTTAAATTGGGAAAATCCATTTTATAGCTGTATTCATTAACTATTTCGCATTCAAGTTCTCGTCGTGATGTATTAATAATTTTAGTTTGAAATATTTTTCCATTACCATCAGTTACAAATATTTTATCACCTGTTTTGTGGCGCATTACTTTTAAAATGTGATTTGCTTCGTTACCCGAAATAAAAATAATTGAATCAATAATTTTATCAGCTAAAAATAATTCTATGTCAGAAAGAAAAACCTGTTCCAATTGTAATTTCTCCTTTTCCAAATTCGTTAAAAGAATACTCGAAGTGCCAAGCATTATGTGGTAAAATCAATAATTGCAGTCCTAGTCCGTAACCATTATAAAAATTCTTTTTTCTAATTTCCTTGTAATTATTAAATGTACTTCCGGTATCGAAAAAGCAAAAAACATTAATACCTATCCTTACTTCGGTTAAATTTTCAGGCAAAAGAGGTAACTTGAATTTTAAATCCCACTCTTTAATAATCGGAATATTAATTTCATTTGAACTTAAAATAAATGCCAATCCCTCACGAATATCATTTTGATGACCTCTTACAAAATCTCCAATTCCAAGAATAGCATGTTGATAGTAAGGAATCTGTTTGCCAAAAACCGTTTTAACATACAATCTATTTTTAATATAAATTGATTTATAAAGAGGAAGATAATTCCTAACATCCATATCAATAACATTTGAATTTAATGAACCGATTAAACCGAGCTTTAAATATTGAATATTAAAATAAAAACCTGTTTCTGCCGATTGAATTAAATCGCGTGAATCATAAACATAGCTTAAACCAACATTTAGAAAATTATCTTTTCCTTTTGTAGAAATAGTTATTAGCGGTTTATAAAAATCTGCAGAAAGATTAGTGAAACCTATTCCGGAAATTATCATACTATAATTGCTTATTCTTTTTCCAAAAGAAAAATTTATGGAATTTATTTTATAAACAAATTCTTTTTCTGCTAATTTCTTTGCTAAAAGACTTTGATTGTTCTTTTTTTGATGCTTGGCAGAGATTGAATAATAATAGCTTCCATCCTTTCCTATATATGGATTGCTATAAGCCAATAAAAAATAAGGATCATATCCTATTGCGGTTTTTAAAAAAAATTTATCGTTTCTGCCGGAAAAATTTTTATGCAATATGAATAAGCCATATTGTGCTTTGCTAAAACTTTTTCCAATGGTTTCAATAACGGGCAAAGCAAAGATATACCAACTTTCTTTAACAATAATTTTTAAAATATTTTTTTGCTTTTTATTTACAACAGTAAGAACAACACGATTAAAAAGCCCCAAACTAAATATTCTTTCGCGATTATAATTTAAAATAGATGAATCAACAAAGTCACCCTTTGAAAAGGATAATTCCCTTTTAATTACTGAAGTTAATGTTTTATAATTTCCGGAAATACTAATAGAATCTATTTGAATTTTTTCAGTATTCAGATCTTGAGCTGAAATTGAATATAAAATCAAATTCAATATTAAAATACTTAAACACAAAAATTTCAAAAGCATCTCTGGTATTCAATTTTAATACATTTATTTTGAACAGAATCTATTCCGGCGTTTTTCATCTTTTCAATTTCGGAATTATTTTTAATACCCAGCTGAAGCCAAACAAGTTTTGGTTTTATCGATATAATTTCATCCGTTAGAAAAGGTATATCTTTAGATGGTCGGAAAATATCAATTATATCAACAGGAAATGGAATCTCGGATAGGTTTTTATAACAAATAATATTGCCGGCTGTATCAGTGGCCGGATTAACTCCAACCACTGAATAGCCTTTTAATATTAAGAAATCTGCAATTTGTCTGCTGGTTTTATTTGGATTACTAGATAAACCAACTATTGCTATTGTTTTTGCTTCTTTTAATATTTTACAAATATTTTCCATTTGTTTTAATCTTGAACATAGTCTTCTACGGGAACGCAAGAGCAAAACAAATTTCTATCGCCATAAGCATTATCAATTCTTGCAGATAATGGCCAAAATTTTCTAATCTTCAAATATTCAATTGGATAAACGGCTTTTTGCCTTGAATATTGATGAGTCCATTCATCAGCAGTAGCCGCTTTAGCAGTATGCGGAGCATTTTTTAAAACATTATCCGTTTTGTCTGCTTCCCCTTTTTCAATTTCTTTTAATTCTTCACGAATTTGAATCATCGCATCACAGAATCTATCAAGTTCCGCTTTGCTTTCACTTTCGGTTGGCTCGACCATAAGTGTGCCATGAACCGGAAAAGCAACAGTTGGCGCATGATAGGAATAATCCATCAACCGCTTGGCAATATCTTCAACTTCAATATTAATTGAATGTTTAAATTCATTCATATCAACAATCATTTCATGTGCACAATTACCTTTAGCACCCGTGTAAAGAATTTTGTAATGTTTTTCTAAACGCGCTCTTAAATAATTAGCATTTAGTATTGCATACTTGGTAGCATTTTTTAATCCTTCGGTACCCATCATTAAAATGTATGCATAAGTAATTAAACTAACATTAGCCGAGCCGTAAGGTGAAGCGGCAACAGCCGAAGTATCATGTTCTTCAAATTTAAAAACAGAATGCCCCGGTAAAAACGGCACTAAATGTTCTGCACAGCAAATAGGCCCGACACCCGGTCCGCCTCCACCGTGCGGTATTGCAAATGTTTTATGTAGGTTCAAGTGACAAACATCGGCACCAATGTTTTTCGGACTTGTTAAACCAACCTGTGCATTCATATTCGCACCATCCATATAAACTTGACCGCCGTTTTGATGAATAATGTCGCATATTTCAATAATTGATTCTTCAAATACACCGTGAGTTGAAGGATAGGTTACCATTAGAGCCGATAAATTTTCTTTATGTTGATCAGCTTTAATTTTTAAATCTTCAACATCAATATTACCCTTTTCGTCGCATTTAACAATAACAACTTTCCCGCCGGCCATTATTGCGCTTGCCGGATTTGTGCCATGTGCCGATGAAGGAATAATAATCACATTCCTTTGATCTTCTCCTCTACTTTCGTGATATCTTTTTATTGTTAGTAAACCTGCATATTCACCTTGAGCTCCTGAGTTAGGTTGCAACGAGCATGCAGCAAAACCTGTTATTTCGGATAAATACTTTTCTAAATTAGTTAACATTTCTTTGTAACCCAATGCTTGATTGGCCGGAACAAAAGGATGAATTTGACTAAATTCAGGCCATTCAACTGCAAACAGTTCGGTTGCGGCATTTAATTTCATTGTACAGCTGCCAAGGGGCGTCATTGATGTTGTTAATGATAAATCACCACTTTCCAAACGCTTAATATAACGCATCATTTCTGCTTCCGAATGATACATATTAAATACCGGATGTGTTAAGTATTCCGATTTCCTTTTTAAGTTTTCAGGGATATTTATAGATTCTTCGGGTTCAAATTCAAAATCCTTATTTGTAAATTTTGCAAATAAAGCTAACAATTCTTTTACATCATCCACGCTATTTGTTTCTGCTAATGAAATTCCGATAAAATCGTTGTCGATAATGCGAATATTAATTCCGTTTTCCAAAGCTAATTTGTTAAAAGCATTTGCATCAATTTTAATTTTTAACGTATCGAAAAAATATTTATTTTCTTGTTCGAGACTTAATTTTGATAGCCCGTTATTTAACATTGAGGTAAGTGCATGAATTTTTTCAGCAGTTGCTTTAATTCTTTCCGGCCCATAATAAACTGCATACATCCCCGACATTATTGCTAATAAAACTTGCGAAGTACAAATATTACTTGTAGCTTTTTCACGTTTAATATGTTGTTCTCTTGTTTGCAAAGCCATTCTTAAAGCCTTATTACCATCAGCATCAACTGAAACACCAATAATTCTGCCGGGTATTTGTCTTTTAAATTCTTCTTTGGTAACAAAA
>Ga0256846_1000942_pt1 | contig 9959 bp, 9 predicted proteins | sample TevniametaG_FD_189098 | JGI IMG/M metagenome (GOLD analysis project Ga0256846, IMG submission 189098) | Tube worm associated microbial communities from hydrothermal vent at the East Pacific Rise, Pacific Ocean - Tevnia | ecosystem: Host-associated > Annelida > Integument > Unclassified ...
CTTGTGACATGCAGTTTTGCTCCAAGTTTAACAATACTGTCGGTATAGGTTTTGTTTACGGGAAAATCTTGTGAAGTAATTTCAATATTAAATTTTTGTCGCCGCTCAATTGCTCTTTCCGAAAGATATTCTTCGGGGTTTTCGATATTGTATATAGTATTATTTTTATCGGTAAATTCGATAAGATAACCAAAACGATAATTTTGTGCCGGAGCAATATTAAAAAACAGCACTGTAATGATTAAAAATATAAAACTAATTTTTGCCATATTTTATAATTTTTTGAGAATATATTGTTCCTTTGGTAACTCTTTCTTCTATAGGAATTGAAGGATCAACGTCGCTTGAGTAAATATCAATCTGTTGTTTTTCGATAAGTCCTGTGCCGTAAGCATATTTTTCGTAAAAATAAACTTTGTCAATTATCGATTCTTTATATCTCTGAGTAATTGTTAAAACCGAATCAAAAGTAATATTATTAATTTGTTCGGCAATATCAACTGACGATACGGTGTAATTATATGTATTGAGAGTATCAAAACGATTATAAATATCACCGTTCCATTCTGAATTTAAAATAGTGGGAAATTTAATTTTCAGATACTTAATGTTACCTTCATTTTGAATAGCATCTCTGTTTTTAATATACGCATACCACACTGTTGTTTCCCGCCAAGGGTGATTTATACTGTCTCTGATAAATCTATTGATGCACATTGTTGAATCTCCTGCTGCATTTAAATACCAACCTGCAAAAACTTCTCGCAGTTGATAATTTACGGTATCATATACATTTGTTTGCTTGTCGATATTAATAAAAGTAACGTTAAATTCTCGCCATATACCCGAATCTAAAGGAAAATATCCGTAATCATAGTTTACAGGGAGTTGTGTAACTTCTTGTTTTTCGCAAGAAAACAGTATTGATAAAGTAATAAAAAATATTAAAATATTTATTTTCATTGTTTTTGTTACTTCATTTTAAAATTTGCATAAAGGTAAAAATAATTATTCAATACATTATAATAGAGTTTATCTATAATATCTGATTTTGTGTTATAAATTTAATATAAGAAAAACACCCGTTGAGGGTGTTAAAAAGCAATATAATTAGACCTAACAGGTTTTTAATTTAAATTATATAAAGTGAACCTGTTAGGTCTTTTATTAAAATGTTCTTTTTAGACATTTCTTTTTTCCTGTAAATAGATAAAGGAAAATTACAGGGGGGTATAAAATTTTCTTTAAACTCGAATATCATAGACAAACCTACTTAGTCAGCAGTTCGGCAGCTTTAACCAATCTTATAAATTCACTGCGATAACCGTCTTTATCATCACCTTTTGCATTTTCAGCTAATTCAATGACCTGTTTAAACGATGAAGTTCCTTTAAATTCAGAGTTGCGTAATACCATTCCGAATTCAGTTACGGCAGCAGCAAATCTGAAATTATTCGATGTTTTATTTAAAGCTATGGGATTATTTTTTACGGTTTGTTCAATCAGCTTGCTTTTAAAACCGTCGGGTTCTTTGTATCTTAACTTTAAAGTAATTAAATCGTTACTTTTTTTTGCATTTTCTGAAAGTTCGGTTTTTTGATATTTCAGATTATTATTAAAATCTTTGTTGTCGGCAGGAATAATCTCGTAAAGAGCGGTTACTGTATGTCCCGAACCTATCTCACCGGCATCCTTTTTATCGTTATCAAAATCTTCTTCGTTGAGTAGGCGATTTTCGTAACCTATCAGGCGATACTCTTTTACTGTAGCGGGATTAAATTCCAATTGAAATTTAACATCTTTGGCAATGGTAAACAGTGTTCCGCCGAATTCGCTTACCAATACTTTTTTTGCTTCTTGTAAATTGTCGATATAGTTGTAGTTACCGTTTCCTTTATCGGCAATTATCTCCATTTTATCGTCTTTGTAATTTCCCATTCCAAATCCTAAAACAGATATTGCAATACCTTTTTCGCGTTCTTTCTCAATTAAACGTTCCATTTCGGCATTACTTGAAGGTCCTATGTTAAAATCACCGTCGGTGGCAAGTATTATTCTGTTGTTTCCGTTTTCGGCAAAGTTTTCTTCTGCAACACTATAAGCAAGTTTAAGACCTTCGCCTCCTGCTGTTGAGCCTCCTGCTTCTAGTTTATCAATAGCCGACATTATTTTTTGTTTTTCGCTGCCCGATGTTGATGGTAAAACTAAACCCGAATTACCTGCATAAACTACTATTGCTACTCTGTCTTGCGGACGAAGTTGTTCAACCAAAAGTTTAAACGATGATTTTAACAATGGCAATTTATTTTGAGCTTGCATAGACCCTGAAACATCAATTAAAAAAATTAAGTTTGAAGCAGGTAATTTATCGGTAGGAATTTTCTTTCCTTGTAATCCTACAAGCAACAAGTAATTATTTTTATTCCAAGGACACTGTGACAATTCGGTATTGATACTAAACGGTTTGTCTTTTTTAGGCTGTTTGTATTCATACGAAAAATAATTAATCATCTCTTCAATTCTAACAGCATCGATGGGGGGTAGTTGTCCCATATTAATAAATCGTCGAATATTACTGTATGAGGCGGCATCCACGTCAACCGAGAATGTTGACAACGGATTCATGGAAACTTTTTTAAAACCGTTTTCGTGAATAGTGGAGTAACTTTCTGTATTAAAATCTTTATATACCATATCGGGTATTCCATAACCGGTAAGTCCTGTTGCTCTTGATACAGGCATTCCTGCAGGCGATATTTTAATATATTCATTTGTTGAAATATCGGCTTCTTCATAAAATTCAGTAATCTTTTTACTGTTTTTTGCTTTAAGCGATACATTAATAATAGTGCGTCCTTGCACATTTATCTCTTTTGTTTTCATTTTTTCGTTAGAAAAAATAAGAATATTGTGAATTGAATCAATAACAATTGAATAGTGTCCCGATTTGTCGGTAAAAGTTTTAATATTGGTATTTTTTAAAACTATTTTAACATTTTCAAGAGGCTTTCCGTTTTCGAAAAAAGTAACTGTTCCTGTTATTTGTTGTGCCGATACTGTATTTAATAATATCGAAACAAAAATTGCTGTAATAATTAATGATAGAGTTTTCATAATTTATAGATTTTAAATTGTTTTTCAATGTTTTATAAATAAGATGCATTAAAAAACAGTTTTCCATAAATTTATTATAATTATAAATTAAATAAAATGATATTTATATAAAATTCAATATAATTATCTTATTTTAAATATGTTAATGGTTCTGGTTTGTGTTATTAGAAAGTCATTATATACATATATAATAAATTTATAAGAATGTAAAATATATTTTTTAACAATAATTATGTTGTTTTTTCATTTTTTTTTTATATTTATGTAATATTATAACAACATTATATAACAATTTATAAACTTTTATCTGATGAAAAGATTTAGAACTTTAAGCTTAATGCTGGCTGTAATGGCATTTGTTGCATTTTATGCATGTAACAACAACACTAAAAAAGAGGTTAAACAAGAGGTAGAAAAAGAAGTTGTAAAAGAAGAAGCAGCTCCTGTTGCAGATACTGCGGCAGTAGAAACTACCGAGACAGATTCAACTAAAGTTGAGGCTGTAGAAGTTGAAGCTACAGAGAACGAACCTACTGAAGGGGAGTAAGTAAACTTTATGTTTTTCAAAAGGGCTGTAATATTTTTATTATAAGCCCTTTTTTAGTTTATGTAAGTTTTGATTTTGCTATTGATTACAAAAAAGAACATTAAACAATAAAAAAATACTTTTATATTAAAATAAATAACATCAAAAAATTATACATTTGCCAAAACATTAAAAATCATGGCAAAAAAAGTATATGTAGGAATGAGTGCCGATTTAATACACCCCGGGCACTTAAATATTATTAAAGAAGCAAGTAAATTGGGAGATGTTATTGTTGGATTACTGACAGATAAAGCCATAGCCGGTTATAAAAGATTGCCTACACTTAAATACGAACAGCGTAAAATAATTATTGAAAATATTAAAGGAGTAAGCGAGGTTGTTCCTCAAAATGAGCTTGATTATACTGTAAATTTACGTAAGTATAAGCCTGATTTTGTTGTTCACGGTGATGATTGGAAAGATGGTGTGCAAGCCAAAACACGTCAGAAAGTAATTGATACACTTGCCGAATGGGGAGGGAAACTTCATGAAGTGCCTTATACCAAAGGAATATCGTCAACACAATTAAATAAAGCGGTTAAAGAAATTGGCACAACTCCCGAAATACGAATGGAAAAACTCCGTCGCCTGATAGATTCAAAACCCATTGTCAGAGTGATTGAGGCTCACAATGGGCTTACGGGACTGATTGTTGAAAATATTTTTGTTGAAGAGAATGGTGTAAAAAAAGAGTTTGATGCCATGTGGTTGAGCAGTCTTACCGACTCTACAGCTAAGGGAAAACCTGATATTGAAGCGGTTGACGTTACTTCGCGTTTACACGGACTTAACGATATTTTAGAAGTAACCACCAAACCAATTATTTATGATGGTGATACCGGTGGAATACCTGAGCATTTTGTTTTTACAGTGAGAACTCTTGAACGTTTAGGCGTATCTGCCGTGATAATTGAAGATAAAACAGGATTGAAAAAAAACTCTCTTTTTGGAACAGATGTAGCCCAAACACAAGATTCTATTGAAAAATTTTGCCATAAAATAAATATGGGTAAAAAAGCACAGGTTACCGATAGTTTTATGATAATTGCCCGTATTGAGAGCTTGATTTTAAAACAAGGAGTTAACGATGCCATTACCCGAGCAAAAGCATATATTGAGGCAGGAGCCGACGGAATAATGATTCACAGTAAAGAGAAAGACGGTGAAGAGATAATGGAGTTTTGTCGTCATTATAATGAATTTGACAAAAAAGTGCCTTTGGTAGCAGTTCCTTCCAGTTACAATCATATTAATGAAAAGCAACTTGCCGAAGCGGGTGTAAATGTAGTTATTTATGCAAACCACTTACTCAGAAGTGCTTATCCTGCCATGGTTGATGTGGCAAAGTCAATCTTAACTTATGAACGTTCTTACGAAGCAAACGATAAATGTATGTCGATAAAAGAGATACTTAACTTAATACCGGGAACAAAATAATGATTAATACAAAACATTTTTATAATTGGTTAACTGCAAACGGAGTGGAGTTTTACAGTGGTGTGCCCGATTCATTATTAAAGGATATTTGTGCGTATATTACCGACAACACGCCCAAAGACAATCATATAATTGCAGCCAACGAAGGAAATGCCGTAGCTTTGTCGGCAGGTTATCATTTGGCAACAGGCAAGTTACCTATGGTTTATATGCAAAATTCGGGAATGGGAAATTCAGTAAATCCGCTATTATCGTTAATGGATGAAAAGGTATATTCTATACCTGTTTTGCTGATGATAGGTTGGCGAGGCGAACCCGGAATAAAAGACGAACCGCAGCATATTAAGCAAGGAGAGGTTACCGTTAAATTGCTTGAAGCTATGGATGTTCCTTATATTGTGTTGAGTGATGACGAGGCTGTCGCCGAAAGGCAAGTAAAAGAGGCAACGGATACAGCAAAGAAAAACAGCATACCTTTTGCTTTGGTTATAAAAAAAGGAACATTTGAGAAATATTCCATTAAGGAAAAAATAAAAACCGATTATCCGTTGAGTCGCGAAGATGCAATTAAGCAAATTGTATCACTTATTGACGATAAGGATGTTATAGTATCGACAACAGGCAAAACATCGCGAGAGTTGTTTGAGTGCAGAGAAGAAAACAAACAACCGCACTATTCCGATTTTCTAACTGTTGGTTCAATGGGACATACAAGCCAGATTGCACTAGGCATTGCATTGCAAAAACCTGAGCGAAAAGTTATTTGTATAGATGGTGACGGAGCTGTGTTGATGCACATGGGCGGAATGGCTATCATAGGCAGTAAGCAACCTGATAATTTTGTGCATATTGTTATTAACAACGGAGCACACGAATCGGTTGGAGGGCAACCTACCGTAGGATTAAGTGTTGATATGCCTGCAATAGCTTTGGCAAACAATTATAAATCGGCAGTTAAAGTATCAACAGCAGATGAGTTGGATAAAGCATTGAAAAATATTAGTAAAGACAGTTGTCCTTGTTTGATAGAGGTTTTGGTAAAAGTAGGAGCAAGAGCCGACTTGGGCAGACCAACAATAAAACCTGTTGACAATAAAAAGGATTTTATGGATAATCTTGCAACAGATAGCGGTCACTAAGCCTGATAACCGGTCACTGAGCCTGTCGAAGTGATTATATTTAATGTTGGCAATCATAAGCAAGGTGGATAAAGAAATTATTTAGAATAAACATATTATTATTAAAAAAATGATTAAAGAGATTTACAGATTTTTAAACCCGAAATTTCAAAATTTATTTTTAGACTATAAAGTAGATTTTAAGCCTCGATATGGATATGGTCAGCCGCCACATCCTGAATTGTATAAGATTATAGACTCTAAACGTGAAGTATATAAGGATTTTATAGAGAAAGCTCTTTCTCATCAAGATACAATTTGGACTATAAAAGATAGTAAAGAAGAAACAAACCCAAAGAATCCAACATGGAATAATGGATTTTTACCGGGCTTGGATGTAATAGGAATTTACACATTATTGACAGAGTTTAAACCACAAAAGTATATTGAAATTGGTTCGGGAAATTCGACAAAAGTTGCATATAAAGCTAAAGTAGAACAAAAATTGAATACTGAAATAGTATCAATAGACCCGATGCCACGAGCCGAAATTGATAGTTTGGCAGATAAAGTTATTAGAGAACCATTTGAGAATATTAATTTTGATATATTGGAAATATTAAATGAAAATGATATTCTTTTTGTTGACAATTCTCATCGTATTTTGCCCAACTCAGATTCAATGGTATTTTATCTTGAAATTTTGCCAAGATTAAAAAAAGGAGTGATAGTTCATATTCACGATATTTATTTACCATATGATTATCCACAGTTTATGTGTGATAGGTTTTATTCCGAACAGTATGGATTGGCAATGTATTTATTAGCAAATTCGAAAAAATATGAACCAATTCTACCAAATTATTTTATATCAGAAGATAATGAATTATCAGGATTAATTTCACCTATTTGGAAGCATAAGAATCTTGAAAATGTTGAAAGACATGGAGGCTCATTTTGGATAAGAATTAATGAATGATAAATTACGGTTGCCAACAATGTATATAAGGCATATAGGATTAAGTTGTAAATTTGAATGTTACATTTTCAAATGAAGAGTATTTGTAATTTGAAAATGAGTGTTTTAAAATGCGGCACGCCTCATATACGAGACGAAATGACTTATAAAATTGAGTTTGATATGATGTTTTTATTAAATGAAAACTGTCTTCAGCAAGCTCAGACTCCATACAATGATGGTCACTGAGCCTGTCGAAGTGATGTTATTATTATAAATCAGATTTAAAATACGAACTTAAATCTGCCGTAACAGCGTAAAAAATGGTACAAACAATAATAGAGCAATCTTACGATAATTTTAAAAAGTATTTTACCGATTTAAATATCAGAAAAGTATTTGTTGTAAGGGGAAAGAAATCTTTTAATACAACGGGAGCCGATAAATTTATTAATAATCTTCTTGGAGGAGTTGAATACAATTCGTTTTATGATTTTAATACCAATCCGCAATTTTCCGATTTAAAAAAAGGAATAGAACTTTTTAACAGCAACAAATACGATTTAATAATTGCCATAGGTGGAGGCAGTGTGCTTGATATGGCAAAATTGATAAGTGTATTTGCTTGCCAAAGCAAAGATATTGAGGATATTGTAAAAGGAAAATCGAAGATAAAAGATACTAAAACCCCGCTTATTGCAATTCCTACAACAGCAGGAACAGGAGCCGAAGCAACTCATTTCGCGGTTTTGTATATTGATAAAACAAAATATTCGGTTGCATATAAATCAATACTTCCCGATGCGGTTTATTTGTCGCCGGAATTTACTTATTCGGCAGGTGCGTATCTTACGGCTTGCACCGGTCTCGATGCTTTTTGTCAAGCAGTGGAGTCGGCATGGAGCGTTAATGCCAATGATGAATCGCAGGATTATTCTTTTAAAGCCATTGATATTATTTGGAATAATCTGGTAAAGGCAGTAAATAGAAATGATAAAACCGCTAAGGATAAAATGCTACAAGCAGCATATATGGCTGGGAAAGCCATTAATATAACAAAAACAACCGCACCGCACGCAATTTCTTATGCTTTTACAAGCTATTACGGTATTCCGCACGGGCATGCAGTGGCGTTGAGTTTGCCTTTCTTTTTTAAATATAATTACAATGTTTCCGATGCTGATTGCACAGACAAAAGAGGTGCCGGCGATGTTAAAAAAAGAATAAATAAAATATTAAATATTTTAAATACCGATATTAATGCTGTTGAAAAGATATTAATACAATTTTTTGATAATATAGGAGTTAATACTAACATTGAAGAATTAATTGAAAACTTTGATAAAAACCTGATAACAAATAACATAAACGCTGAGCGACTGGGGAATAATCCGCGTAAGGTAACAGTGCAAACAATAACGAATTTACTTAAAGTATAAATTGTTGAACCATATAAGGCATATAAGGACATTTAAGAATGATTATGAATAAAATAACTAAATCATATTTAAAAGATTTAATTTATAAAGTAAATGGTGCAGCCATTGAAGTTCATAAACAATTAGGTCCCGGATTATTAGAGAGTGTTTATCATAAATGCTTGAAAAAGGAATTTGAGATTAGAAATATTAAATATGAGTCAGAAGTTATTGTTAGCATTGATTACAAAGGTTTGGTGTTAGATACGGAATTAAGATGTGATTTTCTAATTGAGGGAATACTGCCGGTAGAAATTAAAGCAGTAGAGATAATTTTACCGGTACATGAAGCACAAATATTAACATATATGAATTTGTTAAAAGTGCCTGAAGGATTGCTTATTAATTTTAATGTAGCAAATATTTATAGAGAAGGACAAAAAACGTATGTAAATAAATTATATAGAGAAATTGATAATTAATAAATTTTGAACCATAAAGTATATAAAAAGGCATAAAAGAAAAAACTTCTATGTTCTTATAATCCTTATATGGTTAAAAAAAACAAATGATAATGACATATTTATACATAGACCCTGCATCGACAAGTGCATTGCTTTACATTATTATAGCAATGGTAGCTACGGCAGCGTTTGCTTTACGCGGATTTTTTTACAAGGTGAAAAATCTTATTTTAGGAAAAGGATTTAAAAGCAGTGATGATTTTGAAGGAACGGATATTATATTCTATTCCGAAGGTAAACAGTATTGGCGAGTATTTTTGCCTGTAATAAAAGCATTGGAGAAAAAAGGTGTTCCTTGTGTTTACCTTACTTCCGATGAAGAAGACCCCGGTTTAAAATATAAATCGGAGTTGTATAAATCAAAATATATCGGTAATCTTACTATGACATCGGTTTATTTGAATAAGCTGAAAGCTAAGTTTGTGGCTATGACAACACCTCAGCTTGATGTAATGATGATTCGCCGTTCAAAAAATGTGCAGCATTATGCTCATATAGTTCATGCTCCGATTGATATTTTTACTTACCGTAAATTTGCTTTCGATTATTTTGATTCTGTTTTCTGCTCAGGACCTCATCAGATAGAGGGAATTAGAAAACTGGAAGAGAAACGAGGCACACAAAAAAAATTGCTTCTTGAAACAGGACTTACCTATTACGATGTAATGCTTGAAGAGATAAAAAACTTGCCCAAGCCTGATAAAAAGAATTCGGTTGTATTAGTTGCTCCTACTTGGAAAGAGTATTCAATAATTAATCGTTTCGGCACACGTTTTTTTGATAACTTATTAAAAAACAGCA
>Ga0256846_1000943_pt1 | contig 9957 bp, 11 predicted proteins | sample TevniametaG_FD_189098 | JGI IMG/M metagenome (GOLD analysis project Ga0256846, IMG submission 189098) | Tube worm associated microbial communities from hydrothermal vent at the East Pacific Rise, Pacific Ocean - Tevnia | ecosystem: Host-associated > Annelida > Integument > Unclassified ...
AGTGTTTTTGAATGGTTAAAACCCGCGTTTAAAAACTTTTAAAAAAAAGACACCTTCTGTTTGAAAAGAAGAATCATATTTTTAAATCCGTATCTTTGAAACATGAAAGAAAAATCTTTTTACGATAAGGTTATTGATGTTGTAAAAGCCATTCCCTACGGAAAAATCACAACCTATGGAGCCATTGCTGCATATCTCGGAAACAAACGCAGTTCAAGAATGGTAGGCTGGGTTTTGAATAGACAAAAGAACAATTCAAATATTCCCGCACATCGTGTTGTAAACAGAAATGGTTTACTCACCGGAAAATTTCACTTTCAAGGTAGCAATCTGATGCAAGAACTTTTGGAAAATGAAGGAATTGAGGTGAAAAACAATCAAATTGTGAAAATGGAACGTTATTTTTGGAATCCTGAACTATAAAACTCCTTATCTTTGTACGTCTCTGATATAGGTTGACCGTTTTTATAAACTATTTATGAATACAAGCATTAGAAAAAAATACATTTTATTTTGACCCTAAGCAAAAATTGTGACAAAATACGATGATGTGACAAAACATAACAAATTGAATAACAATAAAATATAAACATATGAAAATAGCTATCGGAAATGACCACGCCGGCACACAGTATAAATTTGCCATTATTGAAAAACTGGAAAATCTAGGACACAAAGTGATCAATTTCGGAACAGATACAGACGATAGTGTAGATTATCCGGATCATATTCACCCCGTGGCTGCTGCCGTAGAAAACGGAGATGCAAACATGGGTATTATTCTGTGTGGCAGCGGTAACGGGGCATCCATCACAGCCAACAAACACCAAGCCATTCGTGCCGCGCTTTGCTGGAATAAAGAATTAGTGGAACTGGCTAGAAAGCACAACGATGCTAATATTTTAGGACTGCCGGCTCGGTTCATCTCGGAAAATCAGGCTTTGGAATTTGTCAATGTTTTTCTAAACACAGGTTTCGAAGGGGGAAGACATAAAAATAGAATTAAAAAAATTCCGCTGAAATAAATTTTATAACGGATTGATAACAACCAGTCTGGGCTCGGTGAATTCTTCCATCACATAACGCACGCCTTCTCTGCCTATTCCCGAATCTTTTACGCCGCCATAGGGCATGGAATCTATTCTGAATCCCGGTGCATCATTGATTATCACACCGCCAACATCCAATTCATTTTGTGCCTTGAAAATATGTTGAACTCTATTGGTGAAAACACCTGCCTGCAAACCATAACGAGAATCGTTTACCAACTCAATTCCTCGGGCAAAAGATTCTATTTTCTCAATAACCACCACCGGAGCAAAAGCTTCTTCAGTGTTTACTTTCACATTTTGCGTTGTATTGGTCAGGATTGTGGGAGCAAAAATGTTTGCTTTTTCATCCAAAATTTGTCCTCCGCATAAAATTTGTCCTCCTTTTTCAACCGCCTCATCAACCCATTGTTTAATTCTGAACAAATCTTGACGGGAAATCATGCTGCTGTTGATCACCTCCTCATCCATCAGGTCTCCTGACTTCACTTTTTTTGTTTCTTTGATAAAGTGTTTTATAAATTCATCAAAAACATTTTCCAAGACATAGATTCTTTGTGTGGAAATGCAAATTTGTCCGGCGTTCAAAAAACTGCCGTAAACCAATTTTCTGGCGGCACGTTGCAAATTGACACTTTCATCTACAATCGCTGCTGCATTTCCTCCCATTTCCAATAATACTTTCTTTTTCCCTGCAATTTTGTTCAACATCCAACCCACTTTATCGCTTCCTGTGAAAGATAAGATTTTCAGCCTGTCATCTTCAATTAATTTTTGTGCATTTTCATTGTTTGTCATCAAAATATTTACGGCACCCTGCGGCAAATCCGTTTGTTCCAAAAGCTTGGCAAAAGCCAAGAGTGTCAATGGAGCTTGTGGTGCAGGTTTTAGAATAATGCTGCAACCGGTTGCAATGGCGGGAATCAATTTATGAAGTGCTAAATTCAGCGGAAAATTAAAGGGCGTAATGCCAACAATCGGTCCAATCGGGACGCGTAGCGTATAAGCCAGTTTCCCTGTGCCATTCAAATAATCCATCGGGATTTGTTTTCCTGAAAAACTAAAAATTTCTCTGATTCCTGTCCTGAGATTATCAAGTGCTCTACTAACTTCACTGCGCGCATAACTGATAGGTTTTCCGCCCTCTGCAGCGATTAATCGGGCAAATTCTTCTGCTTGTTCTTCCAGTTTTATATATAAATTTTCTAAAATATTTGCTCTTTTTTCTGCAGAATAATTTTTAAAAATCTCAAAAGCCTTAACAGATGCTTGAATGGCATTCTCTACTTGCCGACTATTCGCCAAAGAAATTTCGGCTAACAATTCTTGAGAATATTTATGAAATACTTTTAGTCTATCATCGGAGGAATGCCATGTTCCATTGATATAATTATCTTGTATAATAAGCTTTTTATCATCCATAAGATTGAATTTTTCGTAAAGTTAATAAATCTTGATAGAATAAAAATTGATTTTTGATTGGCTCTTTTGTCATAGGCTGAACGCTATGGTTGCCACACTCACTTGAGCTTGCGGAATTTTTAACAATTCTTCCGTACAAGCCTCAAGCGTGGCACCGGTTGTCATCATATCATCCAATAAAAGAAAATGTTTTTCGTGATATTGATTGTCCGGGCTTACAGCAAAAGCTCGGTCTACATTTAGACGTCTTTGATAACTTGTTTTTTTGGTCTGTGTTGTTGTGTTCACCACTCGTGTCAAAACATTTTCGTTATAGGGAATTTTTAGAATTTCACTCATGGCGCTTCCAAATTTTGTAAGTTGATTATATCCTCTTTTTTTTATTTTTTTCGGATGTAGCGGAACCGGAATAATATAATCAATCTTGCTCACAAAAGGAGACTCTTTAATTTTATATGCTAATATCTCACCGAATAAACTACCAATTTCCTGTTGATTTTGATATTTAAGTTGATGAATCAGCTCTTGTACGTTTCCTTCTTTATTGAAAAACAGCAACGAGGTTGCTGCCTCAATCGGAACAATTGCCGACAGCGTTTCATAAACCGGATTATCTTTTGTCAGGTCAAAATTTGTAAAAGGCAAATCGCTCAGGCAATTATGACAAATTGTGTTTTCATCTTTGAGTAAAATTTCATGACAAGACAAACAGACCTTGGGAAAAAACAGATTGATAAAATCATTTATCATATTTTTCATCACAAAAAAGGGGTCGCTTATAAAAGCCACCCCGAAATAGTTAATTATTATATTCTACTGAAAAATATATTATTCTTCGTTCTTAAGCGTTAGTGCCGCCATAATCTTTTCTTCCAATTCTTCCATCAATTCGGGGTTATCTTTGATAATGTTTTTCACGGCATCTCTTCCTTGTCCGAGCTTGGTGTCATCATAGCTGAACCATGAACCGCTTTTTTTGATAATATCCAAATCTACGCCTAAATCCAAGATCTCTCCTACTCTTGAAATTCCTTCGCCATACATAATATCAAATTCTGTGGTTCTGAATGGAGGTGCTACTTTATTTTTTACAACCTTCAGTCTGGTTTTGTTTCCCATCAACTGACCTTGCGCATCTTTAATCGGGGTCGATTTTCTTACATCTAACCTAACAGATGCATAAAATTTCAAGGCGTTCCCTCCGGTTGTTGTCTCCGGATTTCCAAATACTATACCGATTTTCTCTCTTAATTGATTGATAAAAATAACGGTTGAATTGGTTTTGGAAATTGAGGCGGTCAATTTTCTTAATGCTTGAGACATCAGGCGTGCATGAAGTCCCATTTTCGAGTCGCCCATTTCTCCTTCAATTTCACTTTTAGGTGTCAATGCAGCAACAGAGTCGACTACAATAATGTCAATAGCTCCTGAACGAATCAGGTTATCAACGATTTCCAAGGCTTGTTCTCCATAATCAGGTTGAGAAATAATCAAGTTTTCAATATCTATTCCCAAATTTTTTGCATAAAATCTGTCAAAAGCATGTTCTGCATCGATAAACGCCGCTATTCCTCCTTTTTTTTGTGCTTCGGCAATGGCATGAAGAGCTAATGTTGTTTTTCCGGAAGACTCCGGTCCATAAATTTCCACCACTCTGCCTCTAGGATATCCTCCCACACCTAAAGCCAAATCCAGACCGATAGATCCTGAGGGAATCACATCAATCTCACCTACGGGTTCGTCACCTAAAGCCATAACCGTTCCTTTTCCATAAGTCTTGTCCAGTTTATCCAAAGTTAATTTAAGTGCTTTCAGTTTAGCTTCTTTTTCTGCTTGCTGCTGTTTATCCAAATCTTTTTTTGCCATAATTGTTTTTTATACTGTTAGAATATCTTGCTCTTTCTTTTCTAGTCTTTCTTCAACTTTTTTGATATAATCATCTGTCATTTTCTGAATTTTGTCATGTGCCATTTTTTCCATATCCTCGGAAATATCACCGTCTTTCTCCATTTTTTTTATATCGTTATTGGCATCTTTCCTGACGTTTCTAATCGCCACCCTTGCAAGTTCTGCCTCTTCTTTTGCGTGTTTGACTAATTCTTTTCTTCGTTCTTCTGTCAGAACGGGAATATTGATGATAATTTGTTCTCCGTTGTTCATCGGGTTGAAACCTAAATTGGCGTTGATAATTTCTCGCTCGATAACAGACAACATATTTTTTTCCCAAGGTTGAATGGCTATGGTTCTGGCATCACGAATACCCACATTTGCCACCTGAGAAAGCGGTGTCGGAGTGCCATAATAATCAACCGTCACTCCGGAAAGCATTTGAGGAGAGGCTTTTCCTGCCCTAATCCCTTTCAGCTCGTGTTCTAAGTGCGCAATACTTTTTTCCATATGTTCCTGCGCTTCTTCATATATAAAATTTAATTCTTCATTCATATTACTCAAATTTTAATATTCAAACGGAAATATAAAAATAAATGTGTTTATCTGCAAATTTATTTGTCTGTTGTTACTCAACAATTGTTCCAATATTTTCTCCTTTAACTACTTTGAACAAGTTTCTTTTTTTATTCATATCAAAAACGATGATAGGCAATTTATTGTCTTTACTTAAAGCAAAGGCTGTTGCATCCATAATTTTTAATTCTTTTTGTAATACTTCTTCATAAGAAATTCTATCATATTTCCTTGCCTTGGAAACTTTTTCGGGATCAGCATCATAAATACCATCCACTCTGGTGCCTTTTAAAATGACATCCGCTTGAATTTCCAAAGCTCTTAAAACAGCTCCGGTATCTGTGGTGAAGAAAGGGTTTCCGGTTCCTCCACTAAAAATTACATATTGCTTGTTTTCCAGCAATTGAATGGCTTTTTCAGGATTGACTTCATCTGCAATTTTATCTACTTTCAAACCGCTGAGAAGCGCTGTGGGAACATCATTTTTTTTGAGTGTACCCTGCAAAGCCATTCCATTGATAATTGTTGCCAACATGCCCATAAAATCACCCCGTGTTCTTCCCATGATTTTTCCTGCATCGGACAGACCTCTGAAAATATTGCCGCCACCAATAACAATGCCTACTTCTACGCCTGCTTGATACAATTCCTTAATTTCACCCGCAAATTCCTCTACCTTTTCAGGATCGATTCCATAGTCTTTGTTTCCCATTAAAGATTCTCCGCTAAGTTTCAATAGTATTCTTTTATATTTCATCGTTTGATAATTTAGAATAAACGAAAATATGAATTTTTATTGATATTTTTGTCTTAATTTTACGATTAAATTCTGGTTATGAGAAAAATTTTTATCATCATATCTTTTTTTATCATTAATTTTCTTTCTGCACAGGTCAAGAATGCCCAAATCGATTCCATTTATAAACCTGATATTTATTATCTGGAGGATCAAATCTATTTTGGCATTTCATACGTAGCGTTGGTGGATCTACCGGAAAATATCAAACAAAATGGCTTTTCTAATGCTATTAAATTCGGGTATATCAGAGATATCCCTATCAATAAAAGGCGTAATATCGGTTTTGGTTTGGGGGTTGGATACGGACGAGATGAATATTTTCAAAATCTGAGAATCAGCACTGACGAAAGTAGTGCAGAACCGGTTTATGAGATTTTGGGAACCGGCTATAAAAGCAATTCTTTAATTTTAAACAAAGTTGAAATTCCTTTTGAAATTCGTGTTCGAGGGAGCAACCCTGAAAAATTTGCTTTTTGGCGTCTATATGCCGGAGTGACTTTTGCTTATGTTTATGCAAGCACATCGGAATATTATTCAAACAAAATACATGTTCAGTATAAAGACCTGAAACTAATTAATCCTTGGCAATATGGTGTCAGTCTGTCTTTAGGATACGGGAAATGGAATTTTAATTATTACTACGGAATCTCAGATATCATCAAGGATGGAATTGAAGTAAGTGGAAAATCCGTTAAAATGAAAGAGCAGCGTTTTGGAATTATTTTTTATTTTCTATAAATCACCACCCAACATAAAAATCAAGGAAAAAGATAGAAACTGCATTAAAATTCCGACGACCAAACCCGTGGCAACCTCTTGACTGCTGTGCGCTTTCAGATATAGCCTGGCCGCAATGCTTATGCTGGAAACAACAATCAATCCGGAAAGAAAAAACAGAATATTAATTTTTGTATAATAGCTCCAAATTATGAAAAAAGCTGTTATTCCTCCCATTGCCATAGCATGAATACTGGGTTTTTTATTGAAATAATTGAAAAGAACAAGCGTGGCAATAGATAGAAAAATACCTAGAAAAAACGGTATGAGTTCAATATATTGATGATAGGCTGAAACTTTTTTAAAGATAATGTAATAAACTCCCGCCATAATAATGGAAAAATATAGTCTCCCTTTTATATTTTTCATGTCTAAACTAGAGATTATCTTCAACAATCTAAATAAAAAAACCACTAAAAAGGGAATAATAATTGCCAAAATCAAGACATAATAAACCATAAATTTTATATTAACCGGTAAAAAATATCTGGGGCTAAGAAAAAAATAGCACAACACACCATACATCGGAATAAATATCGGGTGTAAAACAAACGAAACCACTTGACTGAACAGAGCGACAGGAGATTTAAAAAATTTGAATGTTTGACTCATTGTCTATATTTCTTTTCGCAAACGCGCCACAGGAATATCCAACTGTTCTCTGTATTTTGCAATTGTTCTTCTGGCAATCGGAAAGCCTTTTTCTTTTAATGCTTTTGCCAATTGTTCATCTGTTAAAGGTTTTCTCTTGTCCTCTTCGGCAACGATACTCTGTAGAATTTTCTTGATTTTTATGGTTGAGACATCTTCTCCTTCGGCATTTTTCATTGATTCTGAAAAGAAACTTTTCAATAGTTTTACTCCGTAAGGTGTCTGCACATATTTGCTGTTGGCAACTCTGGAAACCGTTGAAATATCCATATCTATTTTTTCAGCAATATCTTTTAGAATCATTGGTTTGATTTTGTGTTCGTCTCCCGTAAGAAAATATTCTTCTTGATAAGCAGCAATGGCGTGCATTGTTTTGAGCAAGGTTTCTCTTCGTTGATTTACGGCATCTATAAACCACTTGGCGGCATCCAATTTTTGTTTGATGAACATCACAGCCTCTTTTTGGCTTTTCTCTTTGTTTTCTTTATAGCCTTTAAGCATTTCAGTATAAGCGGAAGACACGTGAAGTTCCGGCGAATTTTTTGAATTCAGACTTACATCAATTTGGTCATTTTCAATTTTAATGATAAAATCCGGTATAATATGCTGCACGATATTGCTTCCTGAATTAAAAGAATTTCCGGGCTTTGGATTTAATTTGACAATTTCAACAATTGCAGATTTTAATTCTTCTTCTGTAATGTCAAGTCTCGATTGAATTTTTTTATACTTTTTATTAACAAAATAGTCAAAACCTTTTTCCAAGATTTTTATCGCCAATTCTCTCTCTCTTTTCGATTTTTTTCTTTTAAGCTGAATCAGCAAAGTTTCTTTAAGGTCTTTTGCTCCGACTCCCGGAGGGTCAAGCTGTTGAATGATTTTCAGCACTTCCTCAACCTCTGTTTCTTCAGCAAAAACATTTTGTGTAAATGCCAAATCATCTACAATTTCAATTATATCTCTTCTGATATACCCGTTGTCATTAATGCTTCCAATCAAAAATTCTGCAATTTTTCTTTTCTTTTCGGTCAAAGCGAATGAACCGAGCTGAGATTTTAGGTTTTGGGCAAAAGATTCTCCTTGTGCATAAGGAACTTTTTTTTCATCATCATCGGCAGAATAATTATTTACGCGCAATTTATAATCGGGGATTTCATCATCGCTCAAGTATTCGTCTACATTGATATCAGAGGCATCTATCACCTCTCCTTCAGATTCTTCATAAGCATCCTCCGATTCAAAATCGGCATCTTCAGTTTTCTCTTTTCCTTCTTCCAAAGCAGGATTTTCTTCAATTTCTTGTCGCAATTTTTGTTCAAACGCAACAGTCGGCAACTGAATCAATTTCATCAGTTGAATTTGCTGAGGGGTTAACTTTTGCTGTAATCTTTGCTGTAATCCTTGTCTTAACATAAACTATAACTTCCTTTTGCTCTAAACACAATATTTTGTTGGGTCAAAGATAAGTATTATTTTAAATAAAATGGCTGGAGGGAATTCTCGTATTTTAAAAATTATATGTAATATATCCATTTTGAATCTTCGGAGCTGCCGAACTTGAATTGAAAAAACTTTTTCGTGCGGCACTAATTGCCGCATCGATCAAACATTCTGATTGATTGGTTGAACCGGACTTGTTAAATTTGGCTTCAACCACTCTTCCGTTTTGGTCCACTTTTACACTAATCATTACCAAACCACTCATATAATCGGGACAAGTATATATTGGATTTGCCAAATGCATATGGCTTCTGTTTTTAATATAATATTTGATATTGCTTCTGCCTTTAAACCTTTTTAAATTGTCTTTTTTCTTTTTCTCCTTGGGTTTCTCTTTGCTTATATTTACTTTTTCCTGATTTTTTTGCGCTTCTTGAAATTTTTGAAGTTCACTCTCAATATCATTTTTTTGATATTCTTCACTTGATTCTTCTTCCTGTAATTCGTTTGATGGCGTATTGGTATAGTATTTTTTTGACAAATACTTATCAATTTCAGGAATTTCAACTTTTTCTTCTTTTAGATCTTCAAAATTAAAATCATCCGGAACAAAATCCACCGCATATTGAACTTCTTTCGGTTTTTCTTTAAAACCCAAATTGAAAAGTAACACAATCAGAAACACCTCAATAACCAAAGTAATCAACAGCGCTTTCTCCATATGTGAAAGTCTAAAAATATTATTTAGTTGTAAAAACTTCATCAATCCATTTTTGCGGTGTAACCGATTCTTCTACGTTATAATCTCCTATTTTTGTCCTTCTCAATTCAGAGAGGTACGCTCCGGACTTCAGAGCTTTTCCAAAATCAAATGCCAGAGATCTGATGTAGGTTCCTTTGCTCACATCTACACTAAACTTTATTTCAGGCAAATTTATTTCTAATATTTTAAAATCTAAAATTTCTATTTGACGAGGAGATATTTCAACCTTTTCTCCTTTTCTAGCGTGTTCATATAACTTTTTTCCTGCTTTTTTTATTGCAGAAAAAATCGGCGGATATTGTTCTTGTTTTCCTATAAAATTTTCAGCTGTCTCAAAAATCATTTGTTCACTGATATGCGCTGTCGGAAATTTTTGATCTATTTCCGTTTCCAAATCATAAGAAGGTGTTGTGGCACCTAAGACAAGTGTTCCTGTATAAGTTTTATTCAGATTTTGAAATTTATTAATTTTTTTTGTGGCTTTTCCCACACACACAATCAGCAAACCGGTTGCCAACGGGTCTAATGTGCCTGCATGCCCCACTTTGAACCTCTTGATCTTAAAGTTCTTCAAGATTGAAAATCTGATTTTA
>Ga0256846_1000944_pt1 | contig 9945 bp, 6 predicted proteins | sample TevniametaG_FD_189098 | JGI IMG/M metagenome (GOLD analysis project Ga0256846, IMG submission 189098) | Tube worm associated microbial communities from hydrothermal vent at the East Pacific Rise, Pacific Ocean - Tevnia | ecosystem: Host-associated > Annelida > Integument > Unclassified ...
GCTGGAAACACTTATACTAAAAAAATTGTAAATTTCATAACTGCACACACATCTAAGAAAAAGTAGCTTTTTAGAAACATTTCTAAGCTTTAGCTTGACGTATTTAACGCGATTAATTGGATAAAAGGTGTTCTAAGCTAGTTAAGAAACGTCGGATATTGAACTATTGGTTCTATATACAATTACAAAAAAAAGAGCGAGGCCTATGGTCTCGCTCTTTGAGAATCGGGGCGACTGGATTTGAACCAGCGACCCCTACCACCCCAAGGTAGTGCGCTATCCGAACTGCGCTACGCCCCGATTAATTAGGCTTTAGATTTTTTCAAAAATCCAAAACCTAGAAAGAATTATAAACCCAAGCTTAGCTTATGTCAAGCTTCTAAACCCTATACCGCAAAAACTATCCCTTCTTACTTGAAGAAAATAGACAGAATACAAATAACATAAAGCCTTAACACCATAGTATTTACGTTTTATTACTACTGCCGCCCCCAAGGAGGATAAAAACACTTGACTCTACCTAAATTCTCGTTATCCTATTAGTATGCCTAAGTTTATTCCTAAAGGTGACAGGAAAGACGAAAAGAAAAGTCAAAAACCTGCGCCTGAAGTTAAGAAAAAAATGCAACCTTCAGATGAAGATTTAGCTAAGCTACGTGAGTTAGAAAAGAAATTCGGTAAAACCGGCGGGGCAAAAGAACCCTCAACTGCTTCAAATATTTCTGAAACTAAGAAACCCGATTGGAAAAAAGTCGAACGCAAAGATGAAAAGAAAAGCGTTCAATCTTCTGGAGCCACAAAAGACCTTGATTTAATCAATCACGAAGCTATAAGACGCTCACGAATACCTACTGATGCTGTTTCTAAAGATGATGCCCAATACATCTCTAAAGATAAGCTTGAGCGCCGGAAACGTGAACTTTCCATGACAGAGGCGCGACTGAGAAGTCTGGAAAGGGAAGAGCAGGAAATTAACAAACGCCTTGAATACCTGAGACGAGAGCATTCAGCCATGGAGTTGGCTATAAAGGAGAAGTCTCATCTAGAAAGGGAAATTGCTGAACTAAGGGAAGACAGAAACAGGGTAAAGGCAAAGTTGGACGAATTCAAAAGCATGGCAGGCCAGCTTGAAGAGAAAACATGGGAAGAGTTAAGAAAATCACCAGCCATCGGCGCCAAGATATCGGCCTTGGAAAGACGTATACATGAACTTGAAGGACAAATTCTTGAGCTTAACGAACAAAGATTTAAGGGTACTGGCGTTACTGATAAAACTACAGCCGCAACAGTCCAACCGCAACCAAAACCTCAACAGGTACCGGTAGTAAAATCTGAAACTAAACCTGAACCTCCGCCTGCCCCTACACAAATACCGGCAGAATCTCCACAAAAACCCGCTGAGCCAAAACAACAAAAACCGCCTAAAACTCCGGAGAAAAAATCTGCGGTTGCTCAGCAGAAGAAAAAGAAAACCCGATTGGCGTTCTAGTTTAATCCCGACGACCTTCAACTCTTCCTAACCTACAACATCTTCAGAGCAAGCATAGCTTAGAATTGTTATGGATAGCTCGCCTTTTTTCGAAAAATACGATGCTGATACTGTACTGGGATGAAAAGATAATTCCTTCAACAACTTAGAGATATAATTAAAACAAAGTAGCTAAAAATTGATTCACCGTATCAACATAATGTAAACAAGTAACTTTGAAAAGACTAATGTATCAGAATACAGGGCGTCTAGGCCATCATCATTCGTATCTTATCGCTTGAATAGGGTTAAGTTTGGAGGCCTTTTGCGCTGGATAGATTCCAAAGAATATGCCAACTGCAGCAGAGAAGGTGAAACCCAAAAGAATAGTCCACCAAGGCGATGCTGCGTTAAGAAACTTTACGAAAACAGAAACCAACTGGGATATTCCTATTCCGGCAAGAATACCAATCAAACCGCCAAGCATAGCAAGCATCACTGATTCCAAAAGAAACTGCATCATAATATCTTTATCGCGAGCGCCAAGGGCCTTACGAACACCTATCTCACGTGTCCGCTCTGAAACAGATACCAGCATTATATTCATGATACCGATACCGCCAACAAGAAGGGAAATCGCAGCAATACCTACCATAACAATCCACATCACAGAGGTTATACCCTTAAGAGCGGTCATAATCATCTGTTGAGTATTCAAGCCAAAATCGTTTTCATCATCATAATGCAAACCACGTCTTACTCGCAATAATTCCTCAACATCTTCTAAAGCTCTCTTCATAGGCACGCCCTTCTTGGGCAGCGCCTCTATAGAAAGACCACGCCATATTGAACGCCAACCGCGAGGAACAGGATTGTATTTAAGATAAGTTGATATCGGTATAATTATAACGTTATCCTGAGTGTTGCCAAACATTGTTCCTTTTTCTTCAAGGACACCGACAACTAAATAGCGATGATTCTCAACATCAATAGTTTGGTCAATGGGGTTCTCAGCGCCAAAAAGATTCTCAGCAACATATGAACCAATTACGCAAACCATACGACGATGCATACGATCACCTCTGGTAATAAACCTACCCGACTCAACCATTCGATTAGCGGTTAAGTCTCCGCCCTCACTTGTACCAATAAGTTCACAATTTTGGGCCTTCTTACCCAAGCGTTTAAGAGTTCCAACACCTTTTTGTATGGAGGGAGCAGCGACTTCAATTGACGGCAAGCTTGCCAAGGCTTCTGCATCTTCCACTGAAAAGTTGGGACGTTTACGAATTTCATCAAAGTCTACATTAGAGCGTTGTCCAGGCCCTCCCATCATCCATTCCATTTTCTGAATATAGATTGTTGAAGACCCAAGGCTTGAAAATTGTTTAGCTATGGTGCGATTCAAGCCTTCGAGGAGCGAGAGTATAGCTATGACAGTCATAACACCTATAATTATTCCTAAAGTAGTAAGAAACGAGCGCGACTTATGGTGCCTGAGAGAGCCAACAGACAAACCAAGCAAAGCCAAGAAACTCATACAATCCTCCCATCGCGTAGGGTTATTACTCTCTTTGCATGTTGGGCCACACTGTCGTCATGAGTTACTACTATTAAAGTGCGTCCCTGTTCATTAAGTTCATCCAGAAGCTGCATAATTTCCTCTTCAGTTTTTGAATCGAGATTACCTGTAGGTTCATCTGCAAGGATTATAGCCGGATTATTACTCAAGGCACGGGCTATAGCCACACGTTGTGATTCACCACCTGAAAGTTCGTTGGGTTTATGATGCCCACGGTCAGCTAAACCTACCTTACGCAATGTATCTTCAACTATTTGTTCACGCTTCTCAGCGTCCATTCCGGAATACTGTAGAGGAAGCTCTACGTTTTGAGCAGCTGTCAATCGTGGCAAAAGATTGAACTGCTGGAAAACAAATCCTACTTCATGGTTACGCACATAAGCCAATTGATCTGAATTATAACGCGATATCTCTTGACCTTTAAGGTGATATTCCCCCTCTGATGGAGTATCAAGACAACCTAGAATGTGCATAAGAGTGGATTTACCGGAACCTGAGGAACCCATAATTGCTACATAATCGCCTTCGTAGATATCAAGGTCTATATTAACCAAAGCCTTAACAGCAATACGGCCAGTAGCATAAACTCTGGATATCCCGTGCAAGCTAATTATCGGCTCTAGCCCCCTATTTTCACTTCTACTCTGGCGCCTTGGCCTTTTTTCCGCCATCCGTCTTCTCCTTTCAGGGGTTTTACTTCGTCTCCGTCACTAAGTGTTCTTAATATTTTGTAGGGACCGGTCACAATCATGTTGCCTTTCTTTAATCCACTGACTATTTCTACAGAACGTCCATCTGAAATACCTGTTTCTACAGCTGTTAATTTCACCGTATTGTCTTTTTTAACTACGAAGACTGTTTCACGGGATTCCTCATCTTCATTAATTTTCCTGCGCCCAATTGCCTGAAGAGGACATACTACAACATTTTTTCTTTCTGCAGTGATGATATCTGCTGTTACTGACATTCCCGGCCTTTGGGCTGGATCTGTATCTACAAGATCTATCAATACCTCAAAATCCGTTACGCCTTCAGCAGCTGAGGCCATAGAAGAGTTTGGCATGTAACCTACAGTGCTTACCTTAGCTTTGAAGAATGTATCCGGCATCGCGTCTAATTTTATTTTTGCACTCTGCCCAACCCTAAGGTTGACCACGTCGGATTCGTCAACATCCACACGCGCCTGCATATCTGAAAGATCAGCTATAGTAATAATTACTGTTCCAGCATTGTTCATAGTTCCCATCATCACTGTTTCACCCTGTTCAACGTTTAAGCGAACCACCCTACCTGAAATAGGAGCATATATTCTAGTTTTAGAAAGATTGTCTTGACTCTGGTCTAGGTGCGCACGCGCAACCTCGAAAGCCGTGCGTAAACGTTCAAATTCAGCTGATGAAATAAGGCTATCAACATAAAGAGCCTTTCCCCTGTCGTATGCCAACTTGGCTTGGTCATAATTCGCCTTATTTAAGTCGCGATTAGAACGGGAGCTTACGTCATCCAAAACGCATAACAACTGTCCCTTTCTTACCCTGTCTCCTTCCTTGACGTATAGCCTGCGAACCTTGGCAACTATCTCGGCTGAAATATCAACCTGATTTGTTGCACGAAGCTCACCTGTGGCCGAAACAGTTGAAATTATATCTCTTGATTTAAGCGCGGCAACGTTTACTTCAGGAGCTTTTTTGCGCGATTTCATCAAATTAGAACAAACCAATAAACCAAGAATAACCACTACTAGTGAAATTAAAATTATATTTCTAATGCGCTTTTTCTTGTTCATCTATCCTCCGCGAGAACCTGAAGGTTGGTCCCCAAAAAATAATTTAATTCAGCGCGAGACGACCAGTATGCGGCCAGAGTCTCAACATAGGACCGCTCAGCCGTAGCCAACTCAGCCCCTACCTGCAACAAATCGGCAAGGGACTGCGAACCAAGTTCGTGCCGCTTGGCAGAAAGTCGATATACTTCACGCGAAAGTTCAAGATTTTTCCCAGCCGCTTCCCAGTTTTTATAAGACACCTCTTGCGCAGCAATGAGAGAGGCAAGCCGCTGACGCCAGACCAACTTCTGTTGGGCAAAATTGACTATAGCTTCTTTTCGCCTTAAACGCGCTCTATTAATTGCTAAAGCCCTTCCTTTAATATCTATGAAGGAAAAAGACAAGGAAAGACCATAAGTTGTTGGCGTATTTTTCCATTGTGATAGATCTGGTATTGGGCCATTTTGAGCAAAATTCTTTGAAGCGTCGAACGACAAAGAAGGTAATATCGTCCCCCAGGCCCCCCAATACGCTAAATTAGACGATGAAACCTGTTTTTTCAAAACCTCAAAATCGGGATTAGATTCCAACATAGCCATAGATACCACTGTTGAAGAAAGTGAATCCGGATTTTCTGGCAAAGGTAAATTTTCCACCTTTATATTCTTGTATTCATCAAGACCAAGCAAATCAGCAAAAACACGTTGCTTATTTTCTATATCCATATGTGTATTAAGAATTTCTGTCTCAGCTGTCAAAAGAAAGGATTCAGCTCGCAATTTTTCGGCTTTGTTTGCCGCACCAAGTTCAAATTTCTTCACAACTATTCTAAAGTTTTCCTGCGCTCGCAATTTCTTTTGCTCGGCGCTTTCCGAAAGCGCCTGCGATTTTGCCAGATTATAGTAGGCTCTTTCCACGTCTAATATTAATCTAGCTATCTTTTGCCGCGATTGCGCTTGTGCGCTAGCATTGTTTTGGAATCCGCCTAGGAAGCTAAAAATAACTGAAGCGTCCAAAACCGGCTGAGACAAAGAAACATTGCTTCGCCACATCCCTTTACCTAAACTATCAAGAACCATAGAGTTAGTGGAAGATGACGACCTTAAATTCGGAAGCAAAGATGCAATTCCTTCCGCCAAACTCTGCAGGCCCTGCTCTTTATCTAGCTTAGCCTTTTCAATGGCTAGACTATTTTCCATAGCATATTCTATTGCGTCTTCCAAATTGATAGGACTACCGTTTGAGGTTTTTATCCGCGAGGCCTGAACCTGCGTAAATAGTAATGTTGTAAAAATTGTTATGGCAAGACTTTTAATGTCCTCTCCTAGGTTAATTTTTCAAAATATCCTAAATCTTCACTCTCACATGTCTGTACAAGAATTCCAATAAAAACCCGCACTGGATATAAATTCTACAAAAATACCGACATATTTATTCATTACTTATAAACATATCACTATGTCTTTATTCCTATATCTTTTAGACGCATTGCTACAATAAAAGTTACAACAAAGAACTTGCAAGTAAGTTATTAATTGTATGAAGCTCGTAAAAATGAGGAAGGGGCGGTTCGCAACCGCCCCTTTTAGGATTTTTAGCTAATTTATCAAGAGTCCTAGAACTCTATCCCCAACGAAGCTCTATGAACAGGACTAAGATACCAATGCCATTCAAAACTGTAATCGACAGCGACTTTGTAGCCACTGACCGGTATTCTTACGCCAAGTCCAGCCGATGGACCACGACTATTACGATTGGAAAGAACCTCACGCATAATCAGTCCGACATCGGGAGTTGACGCTTGATTTGCATCTTTATCGCTCTTCAGGTTTGGAGCGGTATTAAGACCAAAACCAGTTCGCAGGAAGAACATCTCGTTAAGAGCGTATTCTAAACCTATGGCGCCTTTTGCCGATTGATCTCCCAGATGTACGAAATCAGCCTCAAGAGTAAGCCGGGAAGGAGAACCTTCAACAAGGTCTATAGCCAATCCGCCTGCAAATGTGAAAGGAAGCCGGAAAGGCTCAGATATAAACTCAGCAGGGATATCTTTTTTCTGCAGGGTATCTTTTTTCGTATTAAAGCCCAGGGTATTACCCTTGTAAGCCATATCAGGACCGAAGTTCTGTAATACGAATCCCAATCTGAGATTATTAATACCGATATTGTACACTGCACCAACATCAACAGCCCATCCAACGGCAGAAACCTGATCAAGGGCCAAGTCAATTGCCTTAATGGTTATTCCCGCGGTAAACTTGTCAGTCATTTGACGGGCATAACTAAGACCTATTGCATAGTTATTTGCAGTGTAGAAATTACCGGTGCCGTTTTGTCTCTCTATTGTTGTTACCTCTATCGGGCCGGAAAGGTGCGCCAGCGCCTGTATTCCTATAGCTCCTGTTGGTCCTGCAGGAAATACAACACCCAGATTCTCTTCAAGCATTCCTGCAAAAAGAATAGCCTGACCAAACGAAGCGCTAGGGGTTTTGACAGAAGCAATCCCGGCAGGATTCCAGTAAAGAGCGTCGGGACCGTTAGCCATTGCTGTGTAGGCGCACCCCATGCTGATAGGACGAGCGCCGCCGCCCATAGTCAGGAAGGACGCAGAGGAACCTGCCCCACCCAGACGGGCAGCAAGAGGAGTGCACAAAGCTGCCAGCACGAGGAGGCCAACTGTAAGTAGTCTTTTGCTTTTCATTTCTACCTCCTCTAATTAGATTTAACAATGGCAAACTTGCCTGTCGCTTGTTTACCATCTTTGGTTTTAACCTGCCATATATACAAGCCGTTGGAACAATCAAGGCCTTCACTGGTCAACAGATTCCAGTCTTCGGATCCTGCTGAACCCAGAAGACCTGTTCCATCATGCTCTATAGTTCTTATAAGCAATCCGGCGGAATTGAATATGCGTATAGTACATGTCTGAGGCAAGTTCTGGAAGATAACGTGTCTGGCGTATTTATTTTCGTCCCAGGGAGCGGTAATGTAGTACGGATTAGGAACCACACGAACCGAATCAAGGGTGCGTACATCCTGCGCTGTATCGTATTCCACAGGAATCGTTGTAAAACGACATCTATCGCCAGCTACGGTAGCCTTAAGGGTCTTAATCAAGAACTGGTCACCCTGTTGCGGCAATATAGCGTTAGGATTCTGTTTATACACAAAGGAATCTATAAGGAACGTATCCCCTGAAGCTGTCCTGAAAGTATCAATAAGAAGAAGCGTATCTTTGAAAGTTATTTCAAACTCTTTGCTTCCGGGTTGAATTTTATCCTTGTATATGAAGAGTTTATCGCCGTGATCAAGTACATCGTCCTTGTTCAATCCTTTAGCGCTCTTACCGTGGGACCAAAGCAGTGCAAATTTACCGCTTCCGCCACCGTAACGGGAAACAGTAATTGGCATAGTCTTGCCATTATCATCTTTCCCGGGAGCCACAGTTATCAAGTAGTCATGTGTATAGGGAACAGCGCCGCCAGCGGTTTGAGGGAAACCTACATTCCAGTTTAGGGTAGTGGTTGACTTGAGCCATCCTGTATGTAGAGTGTCTATTAATGTATCCAAATCAAGGGTATCAACCGATACACCAGCTATCTGAATCTTAACACCATCTACAACAGGGCCGCTTTCAACTCCGGAATGCAGAAGGAATGTATCAACATTAGATTTACTAGCAGGATTTGTAATATCCTTAATATAAGCATACTTTACCGCATTATTCGTATCAGCAAAGAAACCTACTTCGTATTCGTCTCCTGTAACCTGATCCGGCGAAACAACACTAACATTTACAAAAGCATTTCCTCTACTGGATACCCACTTAAGATTGCTGACATCTGATTTCTGCCATCCTAGAGGATTAGAGCGCGGAACAGCCCAATAAGTTTTTCCTGTTTTACCGCCTTCAAGAGAACTTACATTTTCCAAAGGCTGAGAACGAGAGTACGAAGTTACTGAATAATAGTAAACTTTGCCATTGTCGACCTTTTCATCAACATAATAATGTTTAAGACCGGTCTGACCACTAAGTTGTTCTGCTGCATAAGTCTTGACAGTAAATTTAGCACCTGAAATAGGAGTAACGATATCTCCCTTTTCAGGATGCTTGTCTTCCAGAATCGTAATTTGAGCACCGTCAATGAATATAACGTCACCAGGTTTGTAAGGATAGTAATCCTGACCATCTGTACCACCTGATGTTGGGGTAGAATTAGTTACAGCTGTAACGTGAGCAATAGCATCAACAAGCTTAGTAATTGTACCTGAAGAAACATTACCGCTGCTTCCGCCAGCTATCGCCTTAATTGCAACATCTGCAGTTCCGTTCCCAACAACAGAAGCTTCCGCAGTGGTCTCAAAAGTAACTGGCGATTTGTTTGTAATGGTAGAATCCGTAGATACCTTTGTACCCTTAGGAATAACGGTTGTATCGGTAGAATCGGCAGTTACAGTAAAAGTAACCGTTCCGGTAGCATTAACTGAACCTGGAATTTTAACAACTTTGCCGTCTATCGTATCAAGAACACAGTAGCCGCCTTCTTTAAGAGCCTCTTCGTTATAGCTTAATTGTTTCTGATCACCAATGTTATATATAAGGTAGTAAAGATTACCGGAAACAGGATCTTTTTTGAAAGTAAGTGTATAAGTGTTGTTGCCAAACCCTATTTTTGCAAGGTCAGCACTCGGATGGAATCCAAGAAACTTTCCTACCGCTGTGGAAGGCCCAACTGTATGGTCAACAATTACGGTATCCGGATTCTTTGAATCAGCCAAATCATAATCTGCAAGCAAGTCCCAAGTTTCTGCAAGACCTGAAAGACTTCTGTAAACACGGTAACCTTCAAAAGTAGGCTGATGACTCATAGGATCAATGTAACCTTCAGGACTGCTACTCCAATTAAGATAGACTTTACCATTACCTGGAATTACGTTTAATTGAGGATTCGGTGGAGGAGCGTATCCGAAATAGCCGTTGTTGAACTGAATTTTTGCAGCTTTCGCTTTCTCCTGAAGTTCATCTAGCGAATAGGCCACTATAACCGCGATGGTCACGTTAATCTCTTCTCCAGCCTTAAGCACATCATAGGGACCACAGTTCAGAAGCATACGCACATCATTAGGGTT
>Ga0256846_1000945_pt1 | contig 9927 bp, 7 predicted proteins | sample TevniametaG_FD_189098 | JGI IMG/M metagenome (GOLD analysis project Ga0256846, IMG submission 189098) | Tube worm associated microbial communities from hydrothermal vent at the East Pacific Rise, Pacific Ocean - Tevnia | ecosystem: Host-associated > Annelida > Integument > Unclassified ...
CAAGTTCATCAATTACTTTCCAGTTCTTATGTACTGCTGGTAATGATATTGAGGAAAGAATAATTGAAATTAATATTACAATTGTTCTTACTATTTCCATAATTGATATTGTCCAATATTCTTCAAAAAGTATATATTCATAATATAAGAAAAAAATGTAATAAAACAAAAAAGAGGCTGTCATTTCCGACAGCCTTTTTGAAAAATAATAAATGATAAACTTAGCAGGCGTTCAAGCCTTTTTCCAGACCTGCAAGCAAGTCGTTTACATCTTCGATACCAATGGAGATACGAACCAGCCCGTCTGTAATATTTGCTTTTTCTCTGACTTCTTTATCCATTGAGGCATGTGTCATTGATGCCGGATGCTGAATAAGCGATTCCACACCACCGAGACTTACGGCAAGTTGGAATATATCAATATTATTCATCAGATTCTTTCCGGCTTCAAAACCACCTTTCAATCCGATAGAAATCATCGAACCCGAACCGGACATCTGCTTCTTGCCGAGTTCGTATTGCGGGTGGCTTTTCAGTCCGGGGAATCTTACCCATTCTACTTTGGGATGTTTTTCCAGCCATTCTGCAATTATTTTAGCATTGCGTGCGGCGGCTTCCACCCTGATTTTCAAGGTTTTTATACCCCTATGAACGAGAAAAGAATTGAAGGGGTCAATTGTTCCGCCGAGGTGATTAAGAACTCTCCTGATGTGAGTATAGTCATCTTTGTTCTTGGTGATAATGATACCGGCTACAACATCTGCATGCCCGTTCAGGTACTTTGTCATACTATGAATAATATAATCCGCCCCAAGCTCAAATGGTTGCTGATAGACAGGACTCATAAATGTATTATCAACGCTAAGCTCTGCGCCTGCATTATGAGCAATCTCGGAAATTGCTTTGATGTCGGACATAACAAGCGTAGGATTGCCGGGCGATTCAATATGAATAAGTTTTGTGTTCGGCTTCATTGCATTTTTAATAGCATCTAAGTTCGAACTGTCGAGAATTGTATATTCAATACCGAAATTGGTTAATATTGTCGTAATAAAAGAAATAGTAGGTCCGTAAACCGATTCGGAACAAATCAGATGGTCGCCCGATTTGAGAACGGCAAAGAACAGAGTGCTGATTGCCGCCATGCCGCTACCGCAACCTAATGCTTTGTAGCCGCCTTCGAGTGCCGCAACTGCATCTTCCATTGCTTCTACGGTGGGGTTTCTCATTCTTGTATATATATATCCCTCTTCCTCTCCTTTGAAAAGGCGTGCGCCGTGGTCTGCATCTTTGAATTTAAAAGTTGAAACTTGATAAATCGGCGGTACGACCGCTCCTAATGCTTCATCTTGAATACCTGAATGTACACATTTTGTGTCCATTGCCATATTTTTATTGTGTCCCATTTAATCTCCTTAATAGGTCTTTGTAAATTGTATAATATCAAAATGCAATTTAACTTATATGCTGTCAATTATCAAAAAAAACAGTATTTTTATAATAAAATTATTTTAAAAACAAAAGGGGCTGAATGCCCCTTGAATTAATTAATTACTATCAGTTTTACAGATGAATTATTGCCTTCAATCATCTGGCAAACATACACTCCGGCAGGTAGTGATAGGTTATATACATATTTTTCTATTTCGGAGCTGTTTGCTTTGTACTCTTTTTGATAGAGTGTTTCGCCTTTTACATTGCTAATTCTAAACAGCAATTTTTGATTGAAAATTATATTTTTCGGCTTATATTTGAATTTCAAAGTATTGTTTGAAAAATGAACGGTTAGCGAATTGTTATCAGTTACATACTGCTCAAATTCATCTACATAGCTGGGTTCACGTAGTACGAAAAGTCCTGCTTCCGTTGCCAAGAAAACATCTTCGTCCCCGGGTTTGCCAAAATATCTGAGCGACCAAGCATTAGCTACCGGACCTTCGCCACGCTGATTGACAAACCAGTATTCACCACCGCTTTTCGACTGAATAATTGTACCGTATTGACCTGATGCAACATATACTAAATCGTCAAGTACTTGTGCGGAATAGAACGGACGAGAGTTCTTTGTATTAAGTTCCGTCCAATTTTGTCCTGCATCAGTTGTTTTGAAAACTTTTCCTTTTTCTGCTGTGATAAGTCCTATATTCTTGTTCTTACCAAATTTATTGAATGCTACGGAATATAACATTTTGTCTGTAAATGTATTAAGTTCTGTCCAATTTTGTCCGCCGTTTGTTGTTCTAAGTACCAATCCCTTTGTGCCAACTGCGATACCCGTATTCTTATCAACGAATGAGACGGAATTTAGAGCATATCCGGTTCCGCTTGTTTGTTCTGTCCAAGTTTCACCTCCGTCTGTGGTTGATATTATAGTGCCGCTACTGCCGACAGCCCAGCCCCTTTGTTCGTTGATGAAAAATACTGAAAGTAATGTCTTGCTGACACCGGAATTAATTTGTTTCCAATCTTTTTTACCTCCATCAGATGTTTTCATTATTAATCCGTCCGCACCACAAACTACATAAGTATCTTTGTTCAATATTGCAATAGAGTAGAAATGCTTAGATACATCTTTATATACCTGTTCCAGATATATTGCACCATTAACAGTACGCATTATTTCACCGGTAGATGCGACTAATAGTCCTCGTTTGGAATCGGAAAAAGCCGCCGCTCTGAAAAACTGTACGCCCGGATTATATATTGTACTCCAAGCTCTGCCGGAATCTTCTGTTCGCATTATTACCCCGTTGCTTCCGATAGTAAATCCGGTATCAAGTGTTGGGAAGAATGTGCAGCGTAATTTGCTATTTGCTTTTGGGTATCTTATCGCCCAGTTCATATTTTGGTCATAAGAATACCAAGATTTTCCTCCGTCTTGCGAACGTCTTACCAAACCGGCGCCGGGTACTCGTATTGAATCAACCACATAGAAATCTTCCGTATAGCCACCGACAAACACTTCGTCTTTATCGCCTATGCCATGAACGTCAAGCGCCCAAAGGCTGGTGTCGGGAAATGCAACCTGAAACCAGTTGTATCCTCCATCAGTTGTTTTGTATAGTCCGCCGTTGGTTTTATTTAATCTGAAAATATAAGTAATGCAAGCATAACCGACACGTGGGTCTCTATCGCTGAAAATAATTCTTGTAATTTCGCAATCGTCCTGCGCACTATCGGGTTTTGTAAGTGTGGTCATATAGTTCCAAGTATATCCACCATCTTTTGACATAAGGATTTCCGATTCCATTGAGCCGAAAATAATAATGTCCGTACTGTCATGCCTTATTCCTGCGGCACCAACGCGTATGGGCATAATAGTATCGTATTTTGTGCCGTCCTTTCTTTTACGTGTGTATTTTCTGGTGGCAGTAGAGATTGAATCCCAAGTGGCACCCTTATCAATACTACGCCATAAAATGCCATACATTAAATCTCCGGCATATACGGTATCGCCTTGTCCGGGTTTGAACATCATAGATTTACCGTTGAGTGCTACGGGTTTCGATGACGATAGAACCACCTTCCAAGAATCAGGCTTATCGCAATCAGAGGTACACCGTTCCACTACTCCATAGTTCAATCCACCTACAAGTATTATATTTGTATCGACAGGATTAATAAGCACATTGTTGAATCTTGTATAACCAAGTTTGTAATTTACTAAAAGTGTATCCCAATGCAAGCCTCTGTCCCAGCTTCTATACACAACCCTGCCTTCGCCACCGGCATAGTATGTATTCATATTCTTCGGATTGACGGCTATATCGAATGTAGCTTTATCAACCATTCTTTTCCATCTGTAATTCTGTGAGTACGCAGAATTGATAGTCAGCAGATAAGCCAAAGCGAGAACCAATAGAATTATTTTTTTCATATTTTTCTTTAAATTTAATTTCTCATCATTAGTATAACAAAATTAATAATTATAAGTTTCATATAAAAAAAAACCTTCTTCGTTTGGAAGAAGGTTTGTGCAAGTAAAGAGTTGAAAATATATTATTAGAAAAACAATTTTGTAATATCCGTTATCAAAAACGGAAATATTCCAAAAATTAATAGACCCGCAATTGAAATAAATAGTGTAATGCGAGCCGTGCCGCAAGTACCTTCCAATTGTGTTTCGTTTTCGTCTTTGAAGTACATTGTTAAAATAAGATTTATATAATAATACATTGAAATAATCGAAGCAATGACCGCCACAATAGTCAGCCAAAGAAATCCAGAATTTACAGCCGATACGAATAAGTAATATTTACCGAAAAATCCTGCAAACGGCGGTATGCCTGCAAGCGATAGCATAAAGACTGCCATTAATGCCGCAAGTATCGGGTGGCTCTTGCTCAATCCTGCATAGTCCGATATTTCCAATTTCGACTGTTCGTCCCGCTCGAAAATTGATAATATTACAAATGCTCCGAGTTGCATAAATAAATAAGCCGTAGCATAGAATACTACGCCTGTCCAGCCAAGTGCATTATTGGCAACTATACCTATTAATAAATAACCGGCGTGTGCAACTGATGAATATGCCAGCATTCTTTTGACATTTTTCTGTACCAACGCTGTAATATTACCTACCAACATAGTCCCCGCCGAGATAAAGGCAAGAATTAATTGTATTGTTTCTCTGTTTTTTATCAATAATTCATTTGTGCTGTCATTACTAATTACCGCCCGCATAACAACAATAAACGCAACCAAAGCGGCGGCTTTTCCGGCAGAACTCATAAATCCGCTAATAACTGTAGGCGAGCCGTGATATACATCAGGCGCCCATTGATGAAATGGAAATGCGGCGACTTTGAAACTAAGACCAATCATTATCAAGCCGATACCAAGTAACAAATAAGTATTCTCGAACTGTCCTGCATTCAAATGGGACGATATTACCGACAGGTCTAATGAACCTGTACTGCCATATATTAAGGCAATACCATAGACAAGGAAACCTGTTGCAAATGCACCGAGCAGAAAATACTTTAATGCCGCTTCAATAGATTTGATTGATGTCCTGAAATAACCGGCGAGTACGTAGAAAGATATTGACATAATCTCTATGCCAATAAAAAGTATTAATAAATTGTTGGAATGTGCAATTAGCATCATTCCGCTGACGCTCAATAATAGTAGTGAATAGTATTCATTCAATTCTTTATATTCCCGTATAATATACTTACGCGAAGCAAGTAGCGTCATCAAACCGCCAAGAGCAAATAATATATCCATATATGCGGCAAAGCCGCCGAATGTAATCATATTGTGCGTGATTAGTTCGTCCGGACGCATTATTCCTAAATCTTCGCTCATTGGCATTGCGAGATTCTGTGCCGCCGCAATAATAACAACTATAAATCCTACCAATGCAAATGCGTAACTGAATTTCTTGTTCAGAAATACTGCATCGAATACTATTGAGAAAACCGCAAAAAATGAAATTGCTATTATCGGCATTAAATATTGTAATTCTAATCCCATTCTAATTTACCTGAATGCTTATTAATAAATTCAATTAATATGTTGTTAGTAATCATAATCAAAAACCAATTACTTTTTTATCATAAAAGCACCTGTTTCATTAATCGGTGCCGGCAATTCAAACGGCTTTGTGCCGAACTTTTTGTCGTAAAGTTTATTAACTAATGCTTTTGATGAATTTTCCGAATATTGCATAAACGTTGAAGGATACACACCAATCCAAACTATGAATAATACCATAGGAACAAGTGTTGCCCATTCCCTCTTGTTTATATCTTTCAAATGATGATTCTTAGGGTTACTGTTTTCACCGAACATTACTCTTTGGAACATCCATAAGAGATAGACAGCGGCAAATATTACTCCGGACGCCGCAAATATCGTAAACAGATGACTATTGAGGAATGGCGACCGGAATGCACCCAGTAGTGTCAGGAACTCTCCGACAAAGCCGTTCAGTCCCGGTAAGCCTACCGAAGCAAACATAGCAATTGCGAAAAATACGGTATAAACCGGCATAACGCGTGCTATCCCTCCGAATTCCGAAATATCTCTTGTATGGCGGCGTTCATAAATCATTCCGACCAATAGGAATAACATTCCGGTTGATAAACCGTGATTGACCATCTGAATAATTGCACCTTGGATACCTTCTTGTGTCATTGAGAAAATACCAAGTACAACAAAACCGAGATGGCTTACAGATGAATATGCTACCAAGCGTTTTATATCGGTTTGTACCATTGCCACCAAAGCACCGTATATAATTCCGATTACCGCAAGCGTACTCATATACGGAGCAAAATAATATGATGCCTGTGGGAATAAGTCAAGGTTGAATCTGATAAGTCCGTAAGTTCCCATTTTGAGTAATACGCCGGCAAGTATAACCGAACCGGGAGTTGGTGCCTCCGTATGTGCATCAGCCAACCATGTGTGCAATGGGAAAAGAGGTACTTTGATACTGAATGATAATGCAAATGCCAAAAACAGCCAGATTTGAGTATCCAATGGTATGGCATGATTAGCAAGTGCATTTCGTATGGCAATAAAATTTGTTGTAAATCCGGAACTATTATGAAGTACTTCGCCTCCGACATAAAGCCCGAGCCAGACAATTGCAATTAACATAAATAGCGAGCCGACAACAGTAAAGATAAAGAACTTAACCGTTGCGTATAATCTATTTTTGCCGCCCCAAATTCCTATTATGAAGTACATCGGAATTAATATTAATTCCCAGAATATATAGAATAAGAATATATCCAACGACATAAACACTCCGAGCATAGCAAATTCGAGGAATAGAATCATTACATAGTATTCTTTTTCTCGCTTATTGATTGAGCCGTATGAAGACAATATCGTAACAGGTGCTATAAATACAGTTAGCAATACAAGCAAGAAAGACATACCGTCCATTCCCACACGAAAGCCCGCATCGAAATCGGGTATCCATTCCGCATTGAAAATCAATTGGAATCCGGGGTCTGCTTGATTGAATTGAGAGAATAATCCCATTGCCAAGACAAATGTTGCCAATGATATTGCCATTGCGGAATATTTGATTATCTGTATTTGTTTTTTGTTTACAAACATCAGCAGGAGTGCACCTGCCAAGGGTAAAAACAAGATTGGTATTAGTATTGACATAATCGAACTTTACATTACATTCAAAAACTTAAACAAAACATTTATAAAGATAGAAACAACCAGAATAGAATAACGATAATTCCACCGGTCATCAGAACGGCATAGTTTTGTGCTATACCCGATTGCAAACGTCTGACGGTTTCGCCAATCCCTGCACTTGCTTTTGCAAGTCCGTTTACTATGCCGTCAATAAATTTCATATCAATCATGCGCCATAGAAAACTCCTTGATGTCTGAAGGCAAGGGTCAACAACCGTTGCAAAATAAAACTCATCTAATTTATATTTGTTAAATAATAAATTATAAACTCCTTTGAAACTTGACGCAATTTTTCTCGGTACAGTCCATTCGGCGTCAGAATAGAACTTATGGGCAAGCCATATTGCAAGTGCCGCTAATCCGACTGAAATAAACATAAACAAGTATTCTATGCTGTGTATTTCATGACCAAATTCAAATTTCCCGCTCATTGATGCTATTATAAAATGAGCATCTTTAAATACCGGATGCAGAAAATGCTCTATTAAATTTGATTCGGGACCCAGCCAGAAACCCAAAGCATAGGGAATGCCAAGCAAGCCGCCGAGAGCCGCTAATACGGCAAGCACTATCAGAGGAATTGTCATTGTCTTCGGTGATTCGTGCGGGTGTATATGGTGTGCATCAAATCTTTCTTTGCCATGAAATGTCAATTTCAATAGTCTGAACATATAGAATGCTGTGAAGAAAGCCGCAATTGCACCGAATAACCATAGCATAAAGCCACCGTCACTGAATGCTTTCCAAAGTATTTCGTCCTTCGAGAAAAAGCCGCTGAAAAATGGAACTCCGGCTATGGCAAGTGTTGCCACAAAAAATGTTTTATATGTTGTCGGCATATAGTGTTTCAATCCGCCCATACGCTTGATGTCCTGTTCTTCATGCATTCCGTGAATAACCGAGCCGGCACCAAGGAATAAAAGTCCTTTGAAAAATGCGTGGGTCATTACGTGGAATACTCCTGCGGAGAATGCACCTACTCCGAGTGCAATAAACATAAAACCAAGTTGTGAAACCGTAGAATAGGCAAGTACCTTTTTAATATCATTCTGAACCAAAGCAACTGTTGCCGCAAGGAATGCCGTTGCCACTCCGACTATTGCCACCACCTCCATCGTTACCGGCGATAAGGCAAATAATACGGAATTTCGGGCAATCAGGAATATACCTGCCGTTACCATTGTGGCGGCATGGATTAATGCAGAAACAGGTGTTGGACCTGCCATTGCATCGGGCAACCAAACAGCAAGAGGTATCTGTGCGGATTTACCCGTTGTCCCAAGTAACATTAATAGTGTTATTGCCGTTATTATTCCGGTGTTATAATAAGAAATATATCCTGCCGAAGCAGTCTCCATTACAGTTTGATAATCCAATGTATTGAATGTGATATATATGAAAAGCATTGCAATGATAAAACCGAAATCACCTATTCGATTAACTATGAATGCTTTATTACCTGCATCACCTGTCCATGTTATCCGTGTGCCGGGGAATTTTTTGTCATACCAAAAACCGATTAGCAGATAGGAACTCAGACCAACACCCTCCCAGCCGAAAAATGTCAGCAGGTAGTTTGAAGCCAGAACCAAATTGAGCATCATAAAAATAAATAAGTTCAGGTATGCAAAAAATCGGAAGAAACTTCTATCACCGTGCATATAGCCGATGGAGTATATATGGATTAAAAATCCTACCCCTGTAATAATTAATGCAAACAATATTGACAAACGGTCAACTTGATATGCTATATTAACACTGAACAATCCGGTTTGTATCCAAGTATAGACCGGTATAACTATCGGCGACTCGGCGTTTGAATGCAATAGTTCCAGAAATATCAGGAATGATATTACGAACGATGTTGCAACCGTCAAACTTGCCAACGAGCCGATTAGCTTTTCGTTTTTCAGGAATTTTCCCGTCAAACCTATGATTAAAAATCCTACAAGAGGAATTAAAGGAACGAATTTAATCAATTCATACATGCCAATATCCCAAGGTTATTTACCACTAATATCCAAATATAAATAACAATGAAAAAATTTACTTCATTGCGATTAGTAAAATACAAAAGTAATAAAGATTTACCAACCAAAAACAATAAACATTGCATAGTTTTTGTCTATTACAAGGTGTTTTTTTGTTATTTTTTATAAAAATGCGGATATGGGTATATTTTTGCAATCCGAGACGGAAACCGAATTAATTGTGGACAGTGATATAGGAACCACTGATGCCGCTAAAGTAATTCTCTATAATGATGAGTTGCATACATTCGACGAGGTTATTGTCCAGTTAATTAAAGCTATTCAATGCTCACCCGAGCAGGCTGAGTCTATTGCTTGGGAAGTCCATACAAAAGGTAAATCTATTGTCTATGAAGGCGAGATGCCCGATTGTTTGCGTGTTAGTGCTATCTTAGAAGAAATTGCATTGCATACGCAAATTGAGTTTTAATCCCAATCTTCCTCCGAAAGAGAAAATTGTTGTAAGCGGTCTTTGAGTTTCAATGTTGTCAGCCCGAGTATTTTTGCCGCTTTTATAATATCACCTTCGCAAATTTGCAAGGTTTGGATTAATAAATCCTTGACAATATCATCATATCTTGCTCCTGTTTTAGATATATGTAGAATGTGCTTACCGTTCTCTAAATCACGATTTAATATCTTGCCACGCGAAGACAGGCGTGAAGTACGTAGGAAGTCCAATGATTCATCTTCGATAATGTCGCTTTCTTCGAGCAGCACAACTCTT
>Ga0256846_1000946_pt1 | contig 9926 bp, 7 predicted proteins | sample TevniametaG_FD_189098 | JGI IMG/M metagenome (GOLD analysis project Ga0256846, IMG submission 189098) | Tube worm associated microbial communities from hydrothermal vent at the East Pacific Rise, Pacific Ocean - Tevnia | ecosystem: Host-associated > Annelida > Integument > Unclassified ...
ATGCCTGATACATTGCCTATAAAAGGAATGGACCTGGAGGGTATCACAAGTGACAGGTCGGCAAATGGTATTACAGGGCTTAAATTGCTGTCTGTCATGGTTAAAAGGGTATGGGTGCTGCGGCAGACCATCTTGCACAGCCTTATCAGTTCATTGGGGTAACGGGATGTGGCAATGAGGATAACAAGGCATTCGGGACGTGCATTGGCAAGCATGTCCATTGCTGTGGAGTCGCTGCCCTTCAGAATGTGAACCTCGTTTCTGATCTTTGTCAAAGACCAGCCAAAATAATATGCAAATGTATATGACAGCCTTGAGCCCACCACATAAATGGGACGTTTTTCATTAAGGGTATTCACGAACTGGTTCATTGTTTCCATATTGATATTTTCATACAGGAATTTAAGGTTGTTCAGTTCTTCAAGAATCCCTCTGTGAAGCCTGTCAGCTCCGGGTTCGTTAATTCCTTTGATGTCTGCTCTTTCAGGCAGGGAAAGCCCTGTGTTCACAAAATCCTTTAAAGCTTCCTGAAAATCGGAATACCCCTTATATCCAAGGGTGCTGACAAAACGGACAACAGTTGCCTCGCTTATTCCGCAGGCTTCTGCCAGTTCCTTTGTGGTCATGAAAACAGCCTTTGAAGGGTGCTGCATTATGTATGTGCCAAGGGTCTGTGCCTTTGGGCTCAGGGAGTCAAGTCTGGAAGAGATATCATTTATTACCGGGTGTGATGCTGGATCATTCATTGTTTTTTCCTGTAATCTGTTAATTTGACACGACTTTATAAAAACCATGGTGGTTTGTCAAGGTTTGATGAAAGAAAATATATCATTTTATAATTTTATGCTTGACATATTTTATTTCATACTTTAATGATGAAAATGGTAAAGGCATCATCTGGCAACAATCCATAATTTAAGAGAAGGCCAATGTTTTTGAAAAAAAAGCCCATGTGGGGCAAAAAAACCCAGCTTAAGTCAAGTTATGATGTGGTAATCATCGGAGGCGGGCTGCACAGCCTGGCAACGGCTTATTTTCTTGCAAAGGACTATGGCATCACCGATATTGCGATCATTGAGAAAAATTATATCGGTTTTGGCGGGGCAGGAAGAAATACTGCCATTGTGCGTGCCAATCAGCGGACGCAGTACAATGTCCCTCTTTACAAGGAAGCCCTTGACCTCTGGCCGGTTCTGACAAAGGACCTTGATTACAACCTGATGTTCAACAATTGCGGAAACCTTAACCTCATGCATTCTGAAGCTGCAATGAAGGCTGCAAGAATGACCATTGCAACTGCACAGTTCCATGGAGTGGAAAGCCATCTCATTGATGCAAAGGAAGCCAAGGAACTGGTCCCTGCCCTGAATATTTCAGAGGATATCACCTTTCCCATTCATGGCGCCATGTTCCATCCTCCAGGCGGCATTGTGCGTCATGATGCCGTTGTCTGGGGGCTTGCAAGGGGAGCTGCAAAAAAAGGGGTACAGATTCACCAGCAGACCGAGGCACTTGCCATTGGAACCAAAAACGGCAGGGTTGCTTCCGTGACCACAGACCGTGGTATTATCAATACAAAACAGGTACTTATTTCAGCAGGAGGATATTCAGCAGGCCTGATCCATTCCATGCTGGGACTCAAACTGCCCATAAGCGTTCTGACGATTCAGGCCATGGTTACCCAGCCTCTCAAACCTCTTCTGGATCATGTTGTTTCATCCGGGGCATATCACTGCTATGCCAACCAGACTCTTAAGGGAGAAGTGGCAACAGGCGCTCACATGGATCCATGGCCCAATTACACCACCCTTAATACTGCACATTATATCAAGCATCAGGCAGAAGCACTTTCAGAATTTCTACCGTGTCTGCGAGGGGTGCGTTTCATGAGAATATGGGGCGGGCTTGCTGATATGACCCCTGACATGGCGCCCATAATGGACGGCAATATCCCTGTTGAAGGGTTTTACATGGATTGCGGATGGGGATATTTTGGTTTTAAATCCTGTTCTGCCGTGGGTAAATACATGGCTGAATACATGGCAACAGATCAATGCCCTGAAATGCTGAAACCATTTGCCCTGAAACGTTATCAGGAACACAGGCTCATGGGTGAAACCGCAGCGCTTGTGAACTACAGCCCGGACAATTAGACTGCAAGGAGAAAATAAAATGGCATTAACAATTACATGTCCGATTTGCGGGAAAAGAAACGGATATGAATTCAGATTTGGCGGAGAAGACAAAGGCCCCCGTCCGGATGAAAGAAATCTTACACCGGAAGCCTGGTGCGACTATGTTCATATGAACAGATGTGTTGCAGGCGTGCAGAAGGAATGGTGGTTTCATAAGGACGGCTGCGGCAGCTGGTTCACCATCTACCGGGATACGACCACAAATCTTGAAGTACAGGTTAAGGAGGGCAAAGAAAATGAACCGGTTTAACCATCTGCCGACTTTGAAAATAGATGCAGCCAGTAAAATTTCCTTTATTTACAAAGGGAAAAAATATTACGGGGCAAAGGGAGATACAATTGCAACCGCCCTTTTTGCAAACGGTGTCAGAATTTTCGGCAGAAGCCTGAAATACCACCGTCCAAGGGGGCTTTACAGCCTTGACGGAGAATGCAGCAACACATGCATGGAAGTGGACGGCATACCGAATGTAAGATGTGAAAACACATTGCTTGAAGAGGGCATGGTCATAAGAGAGCAGAATGTAAAGGGATCTGCTGAAAATGACATGCTTTCTTTCATAGACAAGCTTGACTGGATGATGCCTGCCGGTTTTTATTACAATACCATGCACAAGCCTGCGAAAATATGGCCGATTGCCATGAAACAGATAAGAAAGACAGCCGGGCTTGGCAGGATAAGCCCTGATTTTGAAATGCCGGGAAAATATGATGAAATCTTTCTTAATGCAGATGTATGCGTAATAGGAGGCGGGCCTGCCGGCATGAAGGCTGCCATTGCTGCAGGGCAAAAAGGGCTCAGGGTCATCCTGATGGAATCAAGGCCCTGGCTCGGAGGTTCGTTTGAGTACAGGTCAAAAAAATATCAGGACAGGCAGACACTCAATGAAAGGACACATTTTCTTGCAAAGGAGATAAATGACCTGGACAATATCAGGGTGTTCACACATGCAAGCGTAGTTGGAACCTATAACAATAATCTTGTTACAGGATTTCAGATCGGCGGCAGGGATGATGTGTTTGATCAAAGATATATTGAGATCAGGGCAAAATCTGTTGTGGTTGCCACAGGCTGTATTGAAAGGCCGCTCATTTTTGAGAACAATGAAAGACCCGGTGTTATGCAGGCAGGATGCGCCCTGCGCCTTGCAAAGACATACGGGCTTCTGCCCGGTAAGAAAGCTGTGTTCAGCATTGGCCATGATTTTGGAATCGAGGCTGCCATTGATCTTCACGACCTTGGGCTGTCCATTGCCTGTGTTGCTGACATCAGGGAAGACGGCCAGGATCCTGAACTTTTAAAGAAACTTGATGAAAGAAAAATTGCATTTTTCAGGGGATGGGTTGCAAACTGCGCACACGGCAGAAAAAAAGTTGCAGGAGTAACCCTGTCAGGAACTGACGGGCTTGTCAAAAGAAAATTTGCATGCGACCTTATTGTGGCTTCAGCCGGGTGGACTCCTGTTACAGGGCCTGTCACCATTGCCCTTGGAAAGCTTAAATATGACAGCCATACAGGTTTTTTTCTTGTTGATAAACTTCCGGAAAAAATGCATGTTGCAGGACGGATTACAGGCCTTGAGGATGCAGCTTCCATAGAAGCCTCAGGAACACTTGCCGGGCTTAAGGCTGCATTTGACTGTGAAAACTGTTCCATCGGAGAACTGGGTGAGGCAAAAAAAGTTCTTCAGGCTCTTCCCGGGCCTGCAAGGGGTACAAAGCTTGTCATGGCTCCTGTAAAGGGGCGTAAAAGTTTTATCTGCTTTGATGAGGACACAACCATCAAGAATATAAAACAGGCCATTGACAAGGGATTTGACATGCCCGAGCTGATCAAGCGCTTTACTTCAGCCGGTACAGGCCCGGGCCAGGGCGGTATCCCGGGTCATAACCTTCCTTTATATGTTGCAAAATACCAGGCTCTGCCGGATATATCCATAAGGCCTACAAATGTCAGGCCTCCTCTGGTTCCAACCCTTATATCCACCTATGCCGGAACCAATCATATCATGTTCAAGATAACTGCCATGGATGAAATGCAGAGAAAGGACGGAGGAATTTTTAGAAACATAGGAGTGTGGCAGAGGGCCAGATATTTTTCCGATGATTTTTCATGCAGAAAGGAAATTGAAAACGTAAGATCAAATGTGGGAATGCTGGACGGTTCAACCCTGGGCAAATTCAGAATTCACGGACCTGACGCCCTTAAGGCTCTGCAGCGTGTATATGTGTCTGACATGTCAAAAGTAAAGGAAGGCAGAATCAAATATTCTGCAATGTGCAATGATGACGGATGCGTTATTGATGACGGAGTTGTGGTCAGGCTTGGTGAAAATGACTATTATTTCACGACTTCCACGGGAAGGGCAGGTCAGACCATTGAATGGATACGCTATCATACAAGATATGACGGCTGGGATTTTCATCTTGTAAATCTTACCGATGCCATGGGTGTGATCAACCTGTCAGGCCCCAATTCCAGAAAAGTGCTTGAAAAAATCGTTGATATTGATGTGTCCAATGAAGCCTTTGGATTTTCCGAGTACAGGGAATTTGAGATCGCAGGTACCATTCCTGTAAGGGCAATGCGTTTAGGCTTTGTGGGTGAGCTTTCATATGAGCTTCATGTGCCTTCTTCCTATATGCAGTCCGTATGGATGATGCTCAGGGAGGCAGGACGTGAATTCAATATACTTAACTTTGGTGTTGAGGCCCAGAATGTGCTGCGCATGGAAAAATGCCATGTCATACTTGGGTCTGAATCCGAGCAGAGAACCAATCTGCTTGACCTTGGCCTGGGCTTTCTGTGGGATCGCTCCAAGCTGGATGCAAAAACAGTTGGAGCTGCTGCACTGCGTCAGGCAGAAAATGATCAGACCCGTCTTAAGCTCATTGGATTTAAAATGGAAAACAATACGCGCGCACCAAAGGACGGAGCCCTGATTGTGGATGACAGGGTAAGGGGTTATGTATGCACTGCAAGGGACAGTTTCACTCTCAAGGAAGCTGTGGGCATGGCACTTGTTGAAGCGCCTCTTTCAAAGATCGGTACAAGACTTGAAATCTTTGAAGATGAGTGTGGTGATGACAGGATTTACGCAATAGTGACTAAAACTCCGTTCTATGATCCTGAAGGAAAACGGATGAAAATGTAAGGGAATAATCATGAAAGAGATAAAAAGAGTTTCCCCTGTTGTATTTAAGGCTGCTCCCCTGAAAATTGAAAAAAGAGGCAACTGGGATGTGGTCACAGAATACAGGGAAGAAGGAGATGGCCCTTTTCTGGTGGATTTAAGCCATAAACCAAGGTTTGATCTGCAGGATTCAAAGATCGGACAGAGGACACCGTTCGGCCTGACTCTGCCGCAGAATCCGGGTGAATCGGTTTTTGAGAACAAAATACTTGCCAACCGCATGAATAATACCCAGGTTTCCCTTTATTGCCTGGATACGGCGGACATGGTTGAAATGCCTGATGAGCAGGGCATGACAGATGTCACAGAGGCAAGCCTGTTTATTGCACTGATCGGACCTGATGTATTCTCAATCTGTGAGAAACTGAGTTCACTTGATTTCATGGACAGATCAAAAAAGACCCCTTTTCTTTATCAGGGGCCTTTTTCCCATGTACCGTGTCAGATCGTTACCCTGGGCCGTGATCCTGAAAATTCAGCAATTGTTCTGACCTGTTCCAGAGGGTATGGCAGGGATATGATACATGCCATACTGGATGCAGGTGCTGAATTCAGCCTTGCTCCGGCAGGGGAAAAAAGATTTGCTGATTTTATTAATACCTTGTCATGAACCCGTAAATTACGTAAATATTATACCCGAATTAAAGGAGAAAAAACCATGAGTGAAAAATTTGATGCAATCATCATTGGTGCAGGCGTTATAGGTTCCCCCATTGCCTATGAATTGTCCAAAATGGGTTATAAGACCCTTAATGTTGACAAGGGGCCTGATGCGGGAGAAGGTTCCACTGCCGGGTCATGTGCAATTGTCAGGGCCCATTATTCCACGGCAGACGGTGTTGCAATGGCATATGAAGGCTTCAAGTACTGGCTGGACTGGGAAAATTACCTGGATCATGTAAAGGATGAAAAAGGCCTTGCAAAATACATGAATACAGGCTCCATTCTAATCAAATCACAGGGCCATGACTGGCGCAAGGTAAAGAAAAATTATGACGAGGTGGGAGTTGCATATGAAGAATGGTCAAATGACAGAATAAAACAGGCTGTTCCCGTTGCAGATCTGCATGAATTCTGGCCTGTAAGACGTCCTGAGGATCCAAAATTTTATGATGAGCCCACAAAGGAAATAGAAGGAGCGCTTTTCTGCCCTGAAGGCGGTTATGTAAATGATCCTGCACTTTCTGCCCATAATATAATGAGGGCTGCCGAGGCCAAGGGTGCAAAATTTATGTTCAATGCCGAAGTGGTTGATATCAGAAGTGAAAAAGACAGGGTAAGGGGTGTGACACTCAAAGACGGAACTCAGATTGATGCTGATATCGTTGTCAATGTGGGAGGCCCCCATTCATATATTATTACCAAGATGGCAGACGGCGTGTGGGAAGGGTGCAATATCAAAACCAAGGCATTGCGCCATGAGGTCATGTACTGTCCTTCTCCTGAAGGTTATGATTACTACAATGAAGGCTACCACATGTCTGACGGCGACATAGGCTGTTATGTGAGGCCCGAGGTCGGTAATTTGTTTCTTATCGGCAGCGAGGATCCTGAATGTGATCCGCAGCACTGGGTTGACCCCAATGAATTCTATGCAGGCAAGGGCGGTCCCGGATATGACAACCAGCTGACAGATGCCCAGTGGAAGGCGCAATGCTACAGACTTGGCAAACGTATTCCGTCTCTCAAGGTTCCCAATCAGCCAAGGGGTGTGTGCGATCTTTATGACTGTTCTGACGACTGGATTCCCATCTATGATAAAACAGATCTGCCCGGGTTTTATCTTGCAGTGGGTACCAGCGGCAATCAGTTCAAAAATGCCCCTGTGGTGGGACGCATGATGGCTGAGCTGATTGATGCCTGTGAAAAGGGACTGGATCATGACAATGAACCTTTGCAATACAAGTTCAAATATATTGACAGATCAACGGATGTGGGCTTTTTCTCCAGAAAAAGACAGATAAATTATAATAGTTCTTTTTCCGTAAACGGATAATTGAGTAAGGGGACCATTCCAATGCAGATTTATGTGTGTGTGAAACATGTTCCTGATTCTGCTGCCGCACTGACCATAGTTGACAGCAGCCGGATTGATGAAAATGTCACCTTTCTGCTGAATCCATATGACGAGCATGCAGTGACAGAAGCGGTCAGGGTAAAGGACCTTCTGCCCGGTTCAGAGGTTGTTGCCGTGTGCATAGGAAATGACGATGCTGAAAAAACAATAAGATCTGCACTGGCAATGGGTGCTGACAGGGGGCTTCTTGTTACGGGCGGTGAAGGCTGTGACAGCATTGCAACCGCCCGTGCCCTCAAGGCTGTGATTGACAGGGATGGAAAAGCATCAATGATTTTCACAGGCAGACAGTCCATTGATGCTGAGGGCTGGCAGACCATGTTCCGGCTTGGAGTCCTGTTCGGTTTTCCCGTTGTAACAAATGCTGTAAAACTGGAACTGGACAGGGACAGGGTTATTGTGGAAAGCGAACTTGCAGGCGGGGTTTCAAATGTGTATGAAATGAAGATGCCGTGCGTGATCGGAGCGGGAAGAAGGCTTAATACTCCGGGATATCCCACTTTCCCTGATATTGTGAAATCAAAGAAGAAAATTGTGGAAAAAATTGAGCTTTCCAGCCTTGAGACCGGTGAATCAGATTCCTGTGTGAAAACCCTTGAGCTTGCTCCCATGCAGCAGACAAGGCATCCTTCCGAGATAAAGGGCAGCCCGGCTGAGGCTGCACAGCAGATTGTGAACATACTTAAAAACGAGGCAAGGGTTATATGATGGACAATATCTGTGTTATTCCGGAATTTGACAACGGGAAAATCAGTAAGGCAGGCCTTGGGATGATTACTGCGGCCAGAAAGGATAACTCAGAAATTTTTGCCCTTGTTTCAGGGGCAGATACTGATATTGAGGCAGTAAAAAAGGATTTGCAGGATTATGGAGTAACAAAAATCATTAATATCTGCCTTGAAGACTGCCATAAAAAAAATCCTGCTGTATTTGCAGCAGCAGCTGCCGCAATTATTTCTGAATACGGCATCACTTTGGTGTTCGGACTTTCCTCTGCACTGGGAAAAGATATTCTGCCGCGGCTTGCAGCTGTTCTGGATGCTCCCCTTGTTATGGACTGTTTTCATGTTGACCATGAAAACAATTGTGTAAAAACATCAAAGTATTCCGGCAAGGCCATTGCCACACTTGAACTTCAGGGCAGTATAAAGGTCATGGGAATCAGGCCCAATGCTGTTGAACCGGTACCTGTGTCCCGCAAGGTCTGCGCTGAAATTGTCAGACATGATTTTCCAAATGTTTCTGACGGGGGGCTTAAGCTTGTCAGGGCAGGAGAAGCGGGAAATGATAAAAAAGTAAACCTTGCCGAGGCTGATGTGATAATATCTGGTGGAAGAGGGATGAAAAACGGTGAAAATTTTGATATCCTCTTCAGGTGTGCTGAAAAACTCAATGCTGCAGTGGGAGCATCAAGAGTTGCGGTTGATTCCGGATGGGTGCCGTATTCCATGCAGGTGGGTCAGACAGGGGAAAAGGTAAGCCCCAAGGTATATATTGCATGTGGAATTTCAGGCTCGATCCAGCATTTTGCAGGTATGAAGACATCCAGGATGGTCATTGCGGTGAACACAGATGAAAATGCAGCCATAATGTCCAATTGTGATTATTTTATAAAAGGTGATGCACTTGAGATAATACCTGAACTTACCAGATGTCTGGAAAAGGATGACCAATAGAAAAAAAGATAAACCAAGAGAAAAGAAAAAACCGGAAAAATTTCTGTATCATCTGGATGATTCAGATTATCTGTCCATATTTGACAGGTTCAGCGACGGAGTGATTGTCACAGATGCAGATGGCGTTATTATTTACTATAATGATGCCATCGCGCGCATTGATGAACTTGACCGCGAAGATGTCATAATGCGCAAGATCACGGATGTCTATGACCTTGATGATGAGACAAGCATAATAATGCAGTGCCTTAAAAGGCAGCAGCCCATAATTGATGAGCCCATTTACTATCGAACCAGAATGGGCAAGTTTGCCAATACCCTGCACAATGCAATACCTATTTTCAAAAAATCCAGGCTGGTGGGTTCCATCTGTTTTGTCAGGGATTATCACGCCCTTGCATCCACCATTGCTTCAATGCCTCTGCCCGGTAAAGATCAGCTTTTTGACACATCATCCATTACCTTTGAAAGAATAATAGGTAAAGACCCTGCCTTTGTGGAGGCGCTTAACTCCGCAAAAATGGCTGCTGGAACCCCTTCTCCTGTCATGCTTTACGGGGAAACAGGCACTGGCAAGGAGCTGTTTGCAAGGGCCATTCACAATCACAGTTCCAGAAGCGCCAAAAAGTATACTCCTGTAAACTGCGCTGCCATTCCTGAAAACCTGCTTGAAGGTATATTGTTCGGAACATCCAGGGGGGCGTTTACAGGAGCTGTGGACAAGGCCGGGCTGTTTGAAAGAACAAACAAGGGAACAATTTTTCTTGATGAAGTCAATTCAATG
>Ga0256846_1000948_pt1 | contig 9898 bp, 6 predicted proteins | sample TevniametaG_FD_189098 | JGI IMG/M metagenome (GOLD analysis project Ga0256846, IMG submission 189098) | Tube worm associated microbial communities from hydrothermal vent at the East Pacific Rise, Pacific Ocean - Tevnia | ecosystem: Host-associated > Annelida > Integument > Unclassified ...
ATAACCGCACCAATATGTCTTATCTTCATATACCCTGTCCTGAATCCAGGAAAAGACTATTTTTGCTTTTTCAGTTCTTCCCATGGCAGCAAGGGCAATAACAAGTTCACAGGTTTCCGCAATGGTAATCCAGGGCTGATCTGCCACACATCTTGCACCCTGTCCTTCAATAACATATTTGTTCCAGTATTTTTCTATTCTTCTGTCTGCCCTGTCTCCGGTCAGGGCCCCGCAAAGCACAGGATAGAACCAGTACATGGAAAACCTTGACTTTGAAACATTGTAATGATGAATATTGTTCTGAATGGAGTTTTCCAGATTTACAAAGGCATGTTCCCACGAAGGTCTTGATTTCCCAAGAATTTCTGCGATGGACAATGCGCATTTCAGGCTCATCAGAATGGAACTTGCTCCCGTGAGAAGGGACATGGGATCAGGCCTGCCTTCAGGGCTTTTTGCCCAGTAAATTTCTCCTGTATCAGTTTGAAGGCTTAAAGCGTAACCAATGGCCCTGTCAAGAACAGGCCACATATATTCAAGGAAATCAGTGTCAGAACTGACAAGCCAGTAATGGAAAAGCCCGACACCAATATAGGCTGCCATGTGAGATTCACGGGTTCTGTCAGTTGCAGTTCCCCTGACATATGAAGAATACCATGACCCGTCAGGATTCTGAAGCCGGGCAAGCCAGTTGAAGGAAAGGCATGAGGCTGTAAATTCTTTGCATATATTAAGACCCATTATTGTTTCGACAAGATCCCAGGGATCGGTTTTGCCGTCCAGGTGCCAGGGAATGTCGCCGTCTTCCCTTTGCAGGGAAAGAATGAACCTGGCAACTGAGCCAATGTTCATAGTTTCAGCCAGGTTTATTTTTGGGCCTTTAAGGTCCATAAACAATCTCCATTCACTAGAAATCCTTAATAGTTAGTGGCAAACATTATCAAACCATGATTTATTTTACAAGACACAAGACAAGTATAATCATGAATATATATTCATGGCAAATACTAAAAGGATAAAAATGGGGCACCATGACAGCTTATAAACAGTATTTATATATAAGGTTCTGATTTTGAAGAAAAATTATTCTGTCTTGCCTGGATGGTGTTTTCAATTATTTTTCTTGACAACCCAGGGCGTTATCTGTTAATCAAAAATGAATGGTCATTCATAATTGATAGCAACAACCCTGAAACAGGAGGACATCATGATAAGAAAAATCAGAAAGGCCGCAGTAATCGGCTCCGGAATCATGGGAGGCGGTATTGCAGCCCTGCTGGCTGGCGCCGGAGTAAAGGTGCAGCTTCTGGATATTGTTCCATTTGATCTGAAAGACGAAGAAAAAAACGATCCGGCTGCACGCAACCGGATAGTACAGGCAGGCCTTGACGCTGCACTGGCTTCAAGCCCGTCCCTGTTCTTCAACAAAAAGGATGCTGCTCTGATTTCAATCGGAAACCTTGAGGATGATATTGAAAAACTGGCAGAATGCGACTGGATTATTGAAGTTGTTGTTGAAAATCTGAAAATCAAACGGGATCTGTTCAAAAAAATCGAAGGCATAAGAAAGCCTGATGCAATTATTTCCTCAAACACATCAGGAATCCCATTAAAGGACATCTGCGAAGGATTCTCCCTGGAATTCCGTCAGCATTTCATGGGCACCCATTTTTTCAACCCAGTGCGCTACATGCATCTTCTGGAGCTGATTCCCGGCGCTGACACCCTTGATGAAATCCTTGAATTCATCGCCATGTTCGGCGAAAAACACCTGGGCAAGGGAATTGTATGGGCAAAAGATACACCTAATTTTGTTGGAAACCGCATAGGCATCCAGGGCATTGGCGCAATCATGAATGCCATGAAGGAAGACGACATGACCATCCCTGAAGTTGATGCCATTTTCGGACCTGCTCTTGGCCGCCCCAAAACAGCCATTTTCAAGACCGTTGATCTGGTTGGCCTGGATACTGTAATCCATGTATGCAAAAATTCCTATGAACTGTGTCCTGACGATGAGCAGAGACAGGCTCTGGTGCTTCCTGAATTTGTCGAAAAAATGGCGGAAAAGAACCTTCTTGGAAACAAGACCAAGGCAGGTTTTTACAAGACAGAACTTACTCCAGAATGGAAAAAAATAAGAAAGGTACTGAATCCTGATACACTTGAATACGAAGACCTTGTAAGACCAACCTTTTCATGCATTGAAGAAGCAAAGAAAAAATCAACCCTGAAAGAAAAAATCGACTGTGTGCTCAATGCAGAGGACAAGGGTGGAAAATTTGCCTGGAAAATGGCTGCAAACAGTTTTCAGTATGCAGCAAACAGAGTGCCTGAAATTGCTGACACCATAATTGAAATCGATAACTCCATGAAATGGGGATACAATTTTGAGATGGGCCCCTTTGAGCTCTGGGATGCCTATGGTGTTGCCAAAGCTGTGGAAAGAATGGAAAAGGAAGGTCTTGAGGTTCCTGCAAATGTGAAATCCATGCTTGAAAAAGGCAATACCTGCTTTTACAAACTTGAAAACGGTGTGAAATATTATTATGATTTTTCATCCAGCTCATACCAGAAAGTGCCTGTAAGCAAGAACATGGTCTCAATTGCAGCAGCAAAGGGCAATGACAAGACAGTTTTTGAAAATGCCTCAGCAAGTCTTGTGGATATAGGAGACGATGTCTTCTGCCTTGAATTTCACACCAAGATGAATGCCATAAATGCTGAAATCGTGGATACCATAGACAAGGCACTCGACTATGTGGATGAAAACGGTGCAGGCCTTGTAATCGGAAATGAAGCAGGAGGAATGCCGGGAGCTTTTTCAGCAGGCGCTGATCTGTCATTCATATCAAAGCTGTGCCACGACAAGAAATATGCTGAAATCGAAGCATTTCTCAAAAAGGCCCAGGATGGAATACAGAAAGCAAAATATTCTGCTTTCCCGGTTGTTGCAGCACCTTACGGCATGGTACTTGGCGGAGGATGCGAAACCTGCCTCGGTGCTGACAGAATAGTTGCACATACAGAACTTTACATGGGTCTTGTTGAAATAGGAGTGGGACTTCTTCCGGCAGGAGGCGGAACCATGAATCTGTGGAAAAAATATATCAATGCTCTTCCTGCAAAAACAGCCAAAGACAATGACCTTGCAAAATTTTTCGTGCCTGCATTCATGAAAATTGCAATGGCTTCCGTATCCATGTCTGCTGCCCAGGCCAGGGGCAATGGATTCCTCGGTCAGGCAGACAGAATCGTCTTAAACCGCGACAATCTCGTGGGCGAAGCAAAAAAAGAAGTGCTCAAGATGGTTGACGATGGATATGCCCCCCCGCCGAAACAGCCTCTTATTGTCATGGGAGACGCAGGTCAGGGCATGGTAAATTCAGAAATATACAATATGCTCAACGGCAAATTCATGAGCGAGTATGATGCCTTTCTTGCCAGAAGGATTGCATATGTAATGAGCGGCGGGCAGGTAAAGGTTGGAAGCAGTGTTGATGAAGACACCATTCTTACCCTTGAAAGGGAAGCCTTTGTGGATTTTTGCAAAGAAGAAAAAACCATTGCCAGAATCGACCATATGCTTAAAACCGGTAAACCGCTCAGAAATTAACAAGGAGAATCAAAATCATGAAAGAAGCATATATAGTACAATCCGTCAGAACACCCGGGTGTAAGCAGAGAAGAGGCCAGTTCAACCAGACAAGGCCGGAAGAGCTGATTTCATTTATCATGAAGGCTGCGGTTGAAAAAACAAAAAACCTTGATTTTGAGCATTTTGACGATGTCATGCTTGGGTGCGCATTTCCTGAAGCAGAGCAGGGGCTGAATCTTGGCAGAGTTGCCAACCAGATGGCAGGTTTTCCTGAAAAAGTTTCAGGAGCCACAGTAAACAGGTTCTGTGCATCAGGCCTTGAAGCCATTGCACTTGCCCATTCCAGAATATGCATGGGCTGGTCAGATGTGACCATGGGCGCAGGCGTGGAATCCATGACCTTTGTGCCGATGGGAGGTAATCTTCCCCGCCCTCATCCTGAATATTCACTGACCAACCCTGAGAATTATATTTCCATGGGAATCACTGCGGAAAATGTTGCAGCACGTTATAATATTTCAAGGGAAGATCAGGACAAATTTGCTGCCAATTCCCAGGCCAAAGCAGTAAGAGCCCGTGACAATGGCCTTTTTACGGAAATTATTCCAACTCCTGCCTATAAATATGTAAAGCAGGAAAACGGCACATATAAAAAAGAACAATTCATTGTTGAGCACGATGATGGGATCAGACCGTCCACACCGGAAGGACTTGCAAAGCTCAGAACAGTTTTCTCAGCTGCAGGCACTGTAACAGCCGGCAACTCTTCCCAGACAACAGACGGAGCAGCAGCCACAATCCTTGCTTCAAAGGAAAAATGTGATGAGCTGGGCCTTGAGCCCATTGCACGCCTTGTTTCGTACACAAGTGTTGGATGCAAATCAGATGAAATGGGAGTGGGGCCAAGATATGCAATCCCAAAGGTGCTGGAACAGGCCGGAATGACCATTGACGATATTGATATTTATGAAATCAATGAAGCGTTTGCCTCCCAGGCTCTTTATTGCATAAGGGAACTTGATCTTGAAAAATACATGGACAAGATCAATATACATGGAGGAGCAATTGCGCTTGGCCACCCTCTGGGATGCACAGGAGCAAAGCTTACAGCCACCTGCCTTGCCAATCTCAGGGAAGTTAACGGAAAATACGGCATAGTTTCCATGTGCATTGGCGGCGGCATGGGTGCGGCTGCAATATTTGAAAGGCTGTAAACCAGCAAACAGTTTATAATTACTGGATCATCATAAAAAAGGGTATGGGAATCTTATTTATTCCCATACCCTTTTTATTTTGGCAAGCACATTATCACAAATAATGTTCGCTATAATGAACACAATCACTATCAATCTATTTAAGCGTAATGCAAATAAAAGGCCTGTTTCGCAGGTAACTCTAATTTTTATTTGACAAAGCTAAAAAACAGCTATATTAATAATATAAAATTTATGTTCTTCATAATGAATTTAATTATTTTCTTGGTCCAGAGGGTATTATATAAAATGGAAATAAAAAGAGAACATTTACAGATAGATCCTTCCAGATGCAATGCATGCAACGAATGCGCCATTGCATGCGCAACAAAGCACCATGGTGTGGCTGACCCGAAATTCTCCAGAATAAAAATTCTTGAGTTTGAAAACGGGCAATTCAACGTCCCTGTAGTCTGCATGGCATGTGAAGACCCGCCATGTATCAGCGTCTGCCCCATGAATGCAAGGATAAAGACCGCAAACGGAACCGTTGTCACAAATACAGAAGTATGCATAGGCTGCAAGGCATGCCTTTATATATGCCCTGTGGCCAGCCCTGTTGAAAACCCTGAAACAGGCCAGACCATGACCTGTGATCTGTGCCAGGGAGATCCTGAAGGCCTGCGGTGTGTGGCGGCATGCAAAGAAGGAGCTTTAACCATAGGCCATTGCGACCCCATGATGTCAGGTACAGCAAGACAGCGGGCAAGACAGATGCACAGAATCTATTCATGATAGCAAGAACACAGGATTTAGCACAATGAAAATCATAATAATAGGAAACGGAATTGCAGGTAACCAGGTCGCCTTTACCCTCACCCAGGAAAACACCCCAAACGATATATATATTGTTTCAGCAGAAGATGTACCTGAATATGATCCATGTTCCCTGCCCTATTTTCTTGGTGGAGATGTGGAAAAAAATGCAGTATTCAGAAAAAAAATCAGGGATTATGCCAGAAGCAACATAAAACTTATTTTCAACAGCAGGATTATATCCATCGATCCTGATCAAAAAACCATAAAAACCGATAAAAACATTGAAATGGATTACGACAAACTTGTACTTGCCCATGGGGGAAGCCTTTTCATACCGCCCATCAGAGGAATAAAAAACAAGGGCGTATTCAGCTGCAAGCAATTGCTTGAAACTGAAAAACTCAACTTACATAAAGGAAAGTCCGCCGTTGTCATAGGTTCAGGCGCCATAGGTATCGAAGCTGCCGAGGCTCTGAAAAAAAAAGGATATGAGGTTCATATAATTGAACTGTTTGACTGGATACTTCCCACTCTTTTTGATGAACCCACTGCAAAAAGACTTGAAAATTCACTTAAAAGCTATGGCATCAGTGTATGCACAAAAGAAAAGGTTCTTGAAATCAAAGGAGAGACGCATGTCACAGGAGTTGTGACTGACAGGCGCGAACTTGAGTGTGATACTGTTGTGGTTGCAACCGGCGTTGTGGCAGGAACACAGCTTGCAGAAACAGCAGGCATTGAAACAGGCAGGGGAATACGCGTAAATGAATACATGGAAACCAGTGTATCTGATATATATGCCTGCGGAGACTGTGTTGAAACTTTTGATGCCTGCACAGGTGAGCCCGTGATGTTCCAGCTCAAACACAATGCAATAGAGCAGGGTAAAATAGTGGCAAAAAACATTGCCGGAAAAAAAATAAAATATTCCGGAGCCCATGCATTTGCAAGGGCTCATTTCTTTAACACCCATGCAGCCTCGTTCGGCAGTACAATGCGGGGGATCAATACAGATTCTTCTGATACACGTATAATTGAAAGAGAAGACGGGGAAAATTACCTGCGTGTCATACTGAAAAACGGGAAAATAGCAGGTGGCCAGGCAATTGGAAAGTATGCCGAGATAACAGGCCTTCTAATAGGTGCCATGCGCAGAAAAGATGATATAGACCTTTTGCGTGCAAAATGGGACAGTATTGTGCGTTCAAAAAGCCCCTGCCTGCTGCCCCAGCTCAGGCTCGGCCATATCTTTGGATTTACTGGGCCAAAGAACCAGGCTGCCTGAACTAGCATTTATAAAAATACAATACAGATTTTGAGCCATATATCCGGCAAGGACAAGAAACAGCTTGACATGTTCGGATTCATAGTGTTATATGCCTGTATATACAACTTAACTCCCTTGATTTTCATATAATTTAAGAAGATCATGACAGATCAGGCATATAATAAATAGAAAAGGAGTCCATCATGCTATCCAGTATAAATCCTTCCAAATCCATGAAAATCTGCCTTGACAAAGAACTTCCACCTGAAAAGGAATTTGAACAGGGCATAAGAAGAGCGCCTGACAGAGGATTCAGGCTCAACCGGAAACAGACAGAAACCGCCCTGAAAAACGCATTGCGCTATGTAGCACCCAGGCACCATAAAACCCTGATACCTGAATTTTTAAACGAGCTCAAAACAAGGGGCCGTATTTACGGATACAGGTTCAGGCCAGAGGGAAGAATCAAGGCAAAACCCATAAACGAGTACAGGGGAAACTGCATCCAGGCAAAGGCCATTCAGGTCATGATCGACAACAACCTTGATTTCGATGTAGCCCTTTATCCGTATGAACTTGTCACATACGGAGAAACAGGAAGAGTCTGCCAGAACTGGATGCAGTACTGCCTCATTAAAAAATACCTTGAGGCAATGACCTGCGACCAGACACTTGTGATGCAGTCAGGACATCCCCTGGGCCTTTTCAGGTCATCGCCCGACAACCCCCGTGTCATAATAACAAACGGACTCATGGTGGGGCTGTATGACAATCCTGACGACTGGGAAATAGCAGCTCAGATGGGAGTATCCTCATATGGACAGATGACTGCCGGAGGATGGATGTATATCGGCCCACAGGGCATTGTACACGGCACATATAACACCCTTTTAAATGCAGGACGCAAAATGTGCGGTGTCAATGATGACAAAGACTTAAGCGGGCTTCTTTTTGTTTCTTCAGGACTTGGCGGCATGAGCGGTGCACAGCCCAAGGCAGCCAAGATAGCAGGAGCTGTATCCATTACTGCTGAAGTGGATTTTTCAAGAATTGAAACAAGGCACAGCCAGGGCTGGATAGACATGGTATCTGACGATCTTGAAACAATAGCCAGCATGGCGGAACAGGCCATTAAAACCGGCAGCAACACCTCGATTGCCTACCATGGCAATATAGTTGACCTGCTCCAGTTCATCAACGACAAAAATATAAAAGTTGACCTGCTTTCTGACCAGACCTCATGCCATGTTGCCCATGACGGCGGATACTGCCCTGCAGGTATTTCATTTGAAGAACGCACCCGTCTTCTGGCAGAAGACAGGGAGACTTTTAAAAAACTTGTGGACAAAAGCCTTGCAAGGCATTTCAACCTGATCAGACAGATAACAGCCAAAGGCACCTATTTCTTTGATTATGGAAATGCATTTTTAAAGGCTGTGTTTGACGCAGGCGTAACTGAAGTTGCAAAAAACGGCAAAGATGCAAAGGACGGGTTTATCTTTCCTTCATATTTTGAAGACATAATGGGGCCAATTTTTGACTATGGATACGGGCCCTTCCGCTGGGTATGCCTGAGCGGGAAACCAGAGGACCTGGACAGAACCGATATGGCTGCCATGTCCTGTATCAATCCTGAACGCCGGCCCGAAGACCGCGACAATTACGAATGGATAAAAAATGCAAAGGCAAACAGGCTTGTTGTGGGAAGCCAGGCAAGAATCCTGTATCAGGATGCATCAGGCAGGGTTGCCATTGCCCTTAAGTTCAATGACATGGTCAGAAAGGGCGAAGTTTCAGCACCCATCATGCTTGGACGCGACCACCACGATCCAGGCGGCACTGACTCCCCGTTCCGTGAAACCGCCAATATCTATGACGGCAGCAATGTATGTGCAGATATGGCCACCCATTGTTTTGCAGGCAATGCAGCAAGGGGAATGACCATGGTGGCGCTTCATAACGGAGGCGGTACAGGAATAGGCAAAGCCATAAATGGAGGGTTCGGCCTTGTGCTTGACGGAAGCGAACAGGTCGACAATATAATAAAATCATCCATGTTATGGGATGTCATGGGCGGGGTTGCAAGGCGCAACTGGGCCCGCAATAAAAATGCAATGCAGGTTGCAGCCGAATACAACATTAACAACGACAATACAGATCAGATCACCATTCCCTATGAGGCTGATGATGCTGAAATCAAAAAAGCGGTGGATGATCTGTTCTGACCTGTGAATCAGGTTTATGACAATTGTTACAGGCGGATAAAAACATATCCGCCTGAACCATATCCAAACCTTCTGAAAAGAAAATTATAGGAAAAGGCAAGCCCATTGTAAAAAGTGTTAAAATCAATTTTATAGGGATGTGGCTGTGATGAATCCACATCAAGGACAAGCACCTGATCAAGAGCCTGATCAAAACCTCCAACAGGTGATATATGGGGAATATGAAGGTCAGGCACAAAACTTCCCTGGTCAAAATGCGCAATAATTATGCAGTCGCCTCTGGTTTCAAAGCGGACAAGCCTTGAATAAAGCCTGTGTTTAAATGCTTTCTCCCTTTGTGTACTGTTTTTTGCCTGAACAGTTTCAACACTATGAAAGGGAATCTGATATGCTAAAAGACTTGCCTCCACCACCTTTCCCAGAGTATGAAGCGGCAGTCCGCGCCGCCCCCTGTAACCTTTATCACTCATCCTTTCCTTCCAGTGAGCAGTTTTCACTTTTTCAAGCAGTTCATACTGAGTTACACAGTGATGATGTCTGCCTGATTTTTTTTCAAGAAGAGTATTGATTACACATGCAATTGAGGCTACTGAACAGGATGCTTCATGAAATTGCCTGACATGGTTACGGATAAGCCCGTCTTTTACACAATTGCCTGAATCATGCCGGATATTTTCAACAAACAGGGGCTGCTGAGCCGGCCTGAAGCAGAATTGTGGATAAAACCTGCCCAACCAGTATTGAAAATAAAGCCAGAGGCTGATCAACCATCTTAACATAAATATTTTTCAGCTGA